>ORMF010241008.1_pt1 | contig 75258 bp, 63 predicted proteins | sample 1779871 | NCBI WGS metagenome assembly ORMF01 (sample SAMEA104232316, study PRJEB22302) | groundwater metagenome | biome: forest; feature: aquifer; material: groundwater | place: USA | collected 2011-08-07 | depth 5.4 m | reverse complement strand
CCGTGCAGGTCGCCCCGCACTGCGCAAGATTTCGCTTCCCGGGGGCGGACTCCTCCCGGGGTAGGACTTGCTTGATTCGTTGATGTCTCTTCCTCAAGCTCACCTACTTCCTCCTGCCGGTTTGTGCCGGCGCTCCTCCCCGCCTCCCTGTTCTCCTCCTCGTCTCGCCCGTCCCAGCACGTCGCGCTCACTCGGGTTGCGCGGCCATCGCGCGGCCTTCGTCGTATCGCAGCGTGTACGGGCGCGCTTGGACGATGACGATGCGTCGCGCGGCGCCGGACAAGATGAACTCGACGTCCATCGCACGGAATCCCGTGATGTCCGATGGAATGAAATGGCCGTGAATCGCGCGAAGGACTTGCGACAGTGTGAACACCTCGTCGTCGCGCAAAACGGGAGCGCCGCGCGTTCGCGTGCTGCGGGACATTCGTTCGAACTCTCGTTCGCCCGCGTATGTGTAGTAGAGAATCTGCTCGGGCACGTCGTCGCCGCGGGCGCTGGTCACCGCGCCACCCTCGGCCCCCGCAACCTGCACGTTGATGAACAGGCCCGGCCGACCCTGGTTGAACGGATTGCCCGTGAGCGCGACGCCGTCGACGACATCGTCGTCAATCGACTCCTGAACGAGCACGGCCATCGCGACTCGCAGCGGATCGATGCGGAAGTACGTCCGCTCTTCGTGCGCTTGCAGGGACCAAACGCTCGACCAGACGGCTCGGATCGCGGTTGCAATCGCGGCGTCGTCCGCTCCGACGGCCACGCGCGTCGATCGATACAGCCCCGCACCGTTGAATCCGGGAAGATCCTCGGCGTTGGTACTCGAACGAAATCGCACGGCGACGCCGGGAAACAACTGCTGAATGCGCGCGCGCACCGCCGCAAGCAACCGCGGATCCATCGATGCCGCTTCGATTCGCTGCCGAACTTCGGCGAGCACTCGCAGCCGCACTTGCACGTCGTTCACGAAGTCCGGTCGCACGAGCGCCGCGCGCACGGCCGAGTCGATGCCCGTCGCCGCGAGGTGATCGTGGTACCCGCGGAACGGGATCACGAAACCGCGCGGGACGTTCACCGGTGGCTGCACGCGTGTGAGTTCGCCGAGCTGCGCGGCCTTCGCGCCGGCGATGTCCAAGTGGCTCAACCCCAGCGCGTGGAGATCGGGCAAACCGACGTCGGTGAGTGACAGTTGCGGAGAGAACGGAGTTCGCGGTCGGGCCGACTCCCATGCGCGCTCGGCTTGCGCCTGCGTCGCCGCCGTCACCGTGAAGTCCTGTGGCGTCACGTGCAGACGCACGAGCCGGCCCTCGAGCGCGCGCAACTGCGGATCCCGAAATCCACCGCGCAGCGCCATGTTGGGCGTTCCTCGGTTGGATGCGAGCACGGCGACGTGACCGAGCGGCGTTTGCAGTTCCGTCGTGACGATCCCGGCGCACACGGGCAAGTCGAGCGGAACCGTCTCGAGCACTACCACGTCCGTGCGGCGCACTTGCGCGGGTGTTGGCTCGCCGGTCAGAAAGCGTAGGTAACCGAACGCCTCGCCAGGGTTGAGCGGCTGATAGCGGGTCGCGCCGAAGATGTCGTTTGTCGTGACGATCGGCACACCCGCGGCGCGAAATTCTTCCACGCGACGTTCGTGTTCCGGCGGCACGGGGCGGTATCGCAGCCGCGCGCCGAAGTAGACTCGCTCACGCACGAGTTGAAACGCACGCGTCGTGCGCGCGAGGTCGAGTTGGTCGCCGGCAATCAGCTCGAACGCCCAGACGTCTTGGTCACGGTAGTGCGCGAGCGTGCCAAGGACGAAGCGACGATCCGGCTGTCGGTACTCGCGGATGTTGAACGCGGCGTGATCCTCGACAGGATGCAGCGCACTGCTGAGAAATCGGGCCGCGAAGAAATAGTGAATCTCCCAGCGCACACTTTGGAGGAAATACACTCGCCACGAGTCCTCCAGATCGATGATCACTTTCACGATGTCCGTGCGTGCGACCATTTCGCGCCCGGGCGACGCAGCGAGTGCCGCCCACATCGCGTCGTCGTCGATGCGCGGCGAGAAGTCGCCGACGAATCGCTGGTGTGGCGGAACGTGCGGGCGCGGGACAACGACGCGCGGGCGAGCGTGGACACAGCCGAGCGCGAAGAGCCACGCGACATATGCCCCGCGCAATCGGGAGGTCGGCGTTCGCGACCCTCGCAAGCGCGCGGCGGCATGACGCAGATCAACATGTGGGTGCAGGGACACCATCACTCTCCATACGGGCCGGGCGGCCCGTCCTGCCCATAAATCCAGCCGAGGTCGAACGGGCCGACACACACCGTCCTCCGTCGACGCACACCGGCCACGTTCCGCCACTCGACGACGGGCGGGCGGCGCCGTTGATCGGTCGCTACCGCTTGCGTTCAACCGGGTCTTGGGGCGAGCATCGATGATTGTGGGTTCGCGATGGAGAATTCGCGAAGCCCACCCATGCCGCGAGGCATCAAGGTCCGAGTATCAGCTTCCGCGACGGCAGCCGCGGGCAACACTGGAGGCGGGTCATGGCTCGTGGGCGTATTCTCGGCGTTCTTGCGTTCACGGGATTTTTCGCGGCGTGCGGAAGCCCCAACATGACGGGCGACGTTCGTCCCGACGGTGCCGATGGTAGTGGCGACGGCACGGCGGTCGGCGACGGCGCGGACGCGATCGACGTTCCGACGAGCGACATTTTCGGCGACGCCCCCGATGTGGCACCCGACACCATCGACGTCGCCCCCGAAGTCGGCATCGACGTCGTCTGCGCGGCCGCGATGTCACTGTGCGGTGGCACGTGTGTCGACCTGATGACCGACGCGGCGAACTGCGGTTCGTGCGGCAACGCGTGCGGTATGGGCAGCACATGCGCGGCCGGTGTCTGTTCGTGTCCGGCGATGCAGACACGCTGCGCCGGGACCTGTCGTGACCTTGCCACGGACGCGATGAACTGCGGCGCGTGCGGCGCAGCCTGCCCGGCGGGTGTGACCTGCGCGATGGGGACCTGCCAGTGTCCCATGGCTGGAACGTCGTGTGGCACGCCGCCGATGTGCGTCAACACGCAATCCGACTCTGCAAACTGCGGGAGTTGCGGCACGGCGTGCGCGATGGGCGCGACGTGCGTCACGGGTGCGTGTCAGTGCCCGGCGATGCAGACCGCCTGCGGGACGCCGTCCACGTGTGTGAACACACAGACGAACACCATGAACTGCGGCGCGTGCGGCAACGCGTGTCCGACAGGCGCCACGTGCACGGCGGGCGCGTGCGTGTGCGCGGCGGGCCAGGCGCTGTGCAGCGGCATGTGCATCGACGTGCAGTCCAACAACATGAATTGCGGGGCCTGCGGTCGCGTGTGTCCATCCGGGGCTACATGTACTGCGGGGGCGTGCGTTTGCGCGGCGGGGCAGACCGCGTGCGGCACGGCGTGCGTCAACACGACCACTGACATGAGCAACTGCGGCGCGTGTGGAACGCGATGTGCGACCGGTGCAACGTGCGCGGCCGGCGTCTGTGCGTGCCCGGCGGGTCAGTCCGCCTGCATGGGGACTTGCATCAACGTGTTGACCGACCCGACGAACTGCGGCGCGTGCGGCACAGTGTGCGGTGCCGGACGCATGTGCATGGCCGGCGTATGCACGTGCGCTGGCTCGGAAGTGTCGTGTCCGAGTGGCTGCGCGCTTTTGTCCTCCGACGTTCGGAACTGCGGGGCGTGCGGTACGGCTTGCGCGACGGGCGCGGCGTGCACCTCGGGAGTCTGCAACTGTCCCGCAGGCCAGAGCGTGTGTTCGGGAGCGTGCGCGAGCACGCAGACGGACAATACCAACTGCGGCGCGTGTGGGACGCGTTGTGCCACGGGAGCGACTTGCACGGCAGGCGCGTGTCAGTGCCCGGCCGGTCAGGTGGTCTGCGGCGGCGTGTGCGTAGCGATTTCCACGGACAACAGCAACTGCGGCGGGTGTGGAACGGTCTGCGCCATGGGCGCCACGTGCACCTCCGGCGTGTGTCAGTGCCCGATGGGACAGTCGGCATGCGGCGTGGGGGCGATGCGGCGCTGCGTGAACCTGCAGACGGACAACCTCAATTGTGGGTTCTGCAGCAACTCGTGTCCGCCCGGCATGTCGACGTGCACGGCGGGCGCCTGCGTGTGCCTCCCCGGTCTCGTGAACTGTGGCACTCGCTGCGCGGATCTCTCGAGCGATCCGCAAGCGTGCGGCTCGTGCGCGACCGTGTGCCCGGTGGGTGGGTCGTGCGTGTCGGGCGTGTGCCAGTGCCCGATGGGCACGATCATCTGCGCGGGTCCGCCGCGCACGTGTGCGAACGTATCCACGGACAACAACAACTGCGGCGCGTGCGGTCGCGTGTGTGCCATGGGTGCCACCTGTGTGTCGGGCGTGTGCAACTGTCCGGCAGGGCAGATCATCTGCGGCGGTGTGTGCGTGAACACGACGACCGACACCAACAACTGCGGCGCGTGCGGCAGACGCTGCGCGACGGGCGCCTCGTGCGTGTCGGGCATCTGTACATGCCCGGCAGGCCAGATTGCGTGTGGTGGCGGTGGGGGCACGTGCACTGCGACGGCGACCGACAACAACAACTGCGGCGCGTGTGGCAACGCCTGCGCGACCGGCGCCACGTGCGTCGCGGGCGTCTGCAACTGTCCCGTCGGACAGGTCGCGTGTGGCGGCCGCTGCGTCTCTCTCAGTGTGGATCCGAACAACTGCGGCATGTGTGGTCGCGTGTGCGGATCGGGTGGAAGCTGCGTGTCCGGTGTCTGCGTGTGCCCGATGGGCGCGACGATGTGCGGCGCGCTCTGCGTCAATCTCCAGACGGATCCTGCCCATTGCGGCGCATGTCCGACCGTCTGCGCGGTGGGCGCGAACTGCGTCGCGGGCGTGTGCGCGTGCCCGATGGGACAGATCGTCTGCGGCGGCCGTTGCGTGAACCCGACCAATGACGGGGTCAACTGCGGTGCCTGCGGCGTGCAGTGCGGCCGAGGAGGAACGTGTGTGTCCGGAGCTTGCACGTGCCCGCCCGGCGTGACGCGATTCACGGTGACCATGGGACCGCCTGCGGTCTACCGCTGCGTCGACCTGACGGCCGATCCCAACAACTGCGGCACGCTCGGCACCCAGTGCAGCGACATCCGGGCGTGCGTCAACGTGGCAGGCGCGGGTGTGTGCAGCTGCCGGCCGGGGCTCACGCCAACGCCGGGTGGCAACTGCGCGAACCTGCAGACCGATTCGAACAACTGCGGCGCGATCGGCAGCGCGTGTACGTTCGGGGCGCCCGAGTGCGTGAGGGGCACGTGCCAGGGGTTCGGAACGTGCGCGGCCGGCGGACTGACCCGGTGCGGGTTCGTCCCGTCGTCGTGTACGAACACGCAGACCGACCCGCGACACTGTGGCGGGTGCGGCAACCTGTGTGGAAATGACGAGGTCTGCGTGGCCGGCAACTGCCGGGTCTACAACCCAGCGATCGGCTGCACGACGTGCCCGTGCCCGAACATGTTCTGCGTGGGCGGAACGAATTGCTGTGCGTCGTACACGATGTCCGCGTCCTCGCCACGGATGTGTGTCACCGGCGGCGGCGCCTGCCCGTAAGGCACTCCATCACCGACGTGGTGCGCGGGTCATCGAGACGGGTGGCCCGCGCGCTTCGAGAGTCTTTCAGTGTCGCCCGGCGCGGGGACGCTGCCCGTGTGCGTCGACGGCGGCCACTGCACATGATCAAGGGAGACGCATGTCGATGGCACACCGAATCGCGTCCGGTTCCGGGCGAAGTGCCGGCCTGCTAGGCTGACGACATGCTCCTTCGATACGCGTGCGCCGGAGTGCTAGCGGCCGTGTTCACGCTGGCAGCTCCCGCGGCGCGGGCACAGTCGGTCGACGTGCGCGCCGGCCGGGACGAGTTCGAGCAAGCGCGGTTCGAGCGCGCGGTCTCGAGCTTCTCCCGTGTGCTCGCCGACCCCGCGGCCTCCCGCGCCGACGTCGTCGAGGCGCACCGGTACTTGATGACCATCCGCGCCGCGGAGGGCGATCAGCCCGGCGCATCGGCCCACGCGAATTTCGCCCTGGCGCTCGATCCAAGCGTAACAGCCCCGTCCGGGGCACCGCTCGCTGCGGCGCAGACCCTCGATCGCATCCGCGCCCTGCGGACGCGCGGGCCGATGCGTGTGCAACTGCGTTTCGAGGCGAGGTCAACGGAACAGCAGCCGGTTCCCGTGGCCGCCGAGGCCGTGGGCGCGCCCGCTGAGGCGTCGCTGCGGCTGCGGCTTCGGTGCCGGTCGAACACGGTAGCGAGTGTTTCCGTCGAACAAGACTCGCTGGCGCACGCTCTGCGTTTCGACGTCCCGCCGGCGCCTGTTGGCGCATTGCTCCACTGCGAGGCATCGATCGTGACGGCCGAAGGGCAGATCCTCGAGCGAGCGACGATCGAAGACCGCGTCCGACCGCGGCCTCCTGTCGCCGCTGCCGTGCCGCTAGCGCCGGCCCCGTCGGCGCGCATCGCGCTCACGCCGGCACACCAACCCGCACGCGCCCCGAGCGCGGCGGTCTGGGGGGCGATCGGCGTCGGAGCTGCGGCACTGATCGTTGGGGCGATCGTCATCGGCTTCGTGGCGGGGCTGCCAAACGATCCGTATATCGACGCGCCCCGCTTCCCGTGACGTATGCTTATACGCACGCGCGGGTCGCGCCACGGATGGACGCATCGTCTGACGAAATCGAGCGCGTTCTCAGCGGCGCGCCGCAACTCGGCCGTTACACTCTCGGCCGGTGTCTCGGCCGCGGGGGAATGGCGTCCGTCTACGTCGCGCGACTGCGAACGTCGGAGGCATTCGAGAAGCTGTTTGCGATCAAGGTCATCCACCCGCACTTGGTAGACAATCCGAAGCTGATCAACATGTTCCTTCACGAGGCTCGGATTGCCGCGCGCATTGATCACACGAACGTGTGTGGCGTAGTCGACTTCGGACGAGCAGGCGGAAGCCCATTCCTGGTGATGGAGTATCAACACGGCAAGCCGTTGGGCGCGCTTGCTCGGCGCGCGTGGAAGAACGGCGAAGTCCCCTATGAGATCGCAGGGCGCGTGGTAGCGGACGCCGCGCGGGGACTTCATGCGGCGCACGAGCTTTGCGACGCAGACGGGAATCCTGCGCATGTCGTGCACCGCGACGTCGCCCCGAAGAACATTTTCGTCCGGTACGACGGAGTCACGAAGGTTCTCGACTTCGGCGTCGCTCGTTCCAGTGATGAATTGCGCGACGCTACGAAGAGCGGTGAAGTCCGCGGGACGCTGACATACATGGCACCCGAGCAACTCATGGGCGAGCCGCCCGACCGTCGGATCGACGTCTGGGCACTCGGGGTCATCCTGTGGGAGATCACGACGGGATCCCGACTGTTCGAGCGTGGCAGCGACGGCGAAGTGACTGCCGCCGTCCTGAACGCTGTGGTTCCCTCGCCCGCGACCGTACGCCCGGGCTACCCGGGCGAATTGGCGGCCATCGTGATGCGCGCTCTCGCGCGCGATCCCTTGGCTCGCTTCGCGACGGCCAAAGCGCTCGCCGATGCCATCGAGGCGTTCCTGGCTCACTTCGGGAAGCCGGCGGGCACCCATCACGTCGCGGAGCTCGTGCAACGGCTCTTTATTGTCGAGCACGCCGTCGAAACAAAGTGGATTCAGTCTCGCGACCTCGGAGAGCTTCCGGACAACCCTTCCGAGTTGAGCAGTCCGTCGCTCGGCGAGCTCATTCGTGCGAAGGCGCCAACCGAACCGTTGCGGAAACCGACCGCCCCCTCGGAATCTCGCCGCGGCGGCCGAGTGTGGGTGTGGCTGGTCGCGGCCGGTCTCTTCGTCGCAGCCGGCGGCGGTCCGTGGGCGTGGCGTCGTCTCCGTTCGGGCGCGGTGCGCGGCGAGTCGCTTTCTGCGATTCGCGGCCCGCGCGTCGTCCCGTCGGTGCCGGCCGTCGCGCGAACAGACGAGTTGGAGGGTGCAGGGCGGAGGCAAGCCGATGCGGTGGCGCGAGAGGCGAGAGTCGCTGTCGCCGATCCCGTCGCGCTCGACGCCGCGAGTACCGCGGTCGCACCGATCGTTGGAGCCCCCGTCGGCGTGCAACCTTCGCACGCGCGTTCTGCTCGCGACCCGCAACGCCCGCGGCCGACTCCCGCCGGGGCCGACGGATTTCTCGACCTCGTGGCCATCCCGTCGTCGGCGGTGTTCGAGGGCGCGACAGCGCTCGGCGCGACGCCGCTGATCCATCGCTCGCTGTCCGCCGGGCGCCACACTTTGCGACTCGTTCCCGCGGACGGTCGCCCGGTCCGGACTGTGTCTGTCACGATCCGCTCCGGGACCGTCACGCATCACGCCGAGCGCTGGCCATGAGACGTCCGTTCGCCATTCTCGCGATGATCGGCGCAATCTCGGTGGCCGCGTGTCGGTCCAGTACGTACTCGGTGGCGCTCACGTTCGAGTCCGGCTCGTTGCGCGCCCGCGCTGTGTCGGCGGAGGTCTATCTGCTCGCGAGCTGCGACGGCATCGTGCAACCGGACGAGCCTCCCGCTGCGCGCGTTCTCGGCGTCGGCACGGTTCGTTTCCGAGGGAGCACGCCGGTGGGGCGGTCGCCGCCCGGACGATACGTGCTGTACGCCCGCGTACACGACGAGACGTGCCTCGTGTTCGCCTCGGGCTGCTCAGCGCCGTTCGATCTCGTCCGTGGTGGAAGCGGAGAACTGGTGGTCCCCGTGGAGCCGCACTGTACCGCCGCCTGCATGGAAGTGTCCGATCCGACGCGATGCATGAACAGCTGTGGGCCGTACTGTCCCGGCGAGCAGGTCTGCAGCGCTCGGGCGTGCGCTCCGTCGCGAGACGCGGGTGACCCACCCGGGGACGATGCGGTGGGCCCCGGTGACGATGTTGTCGACGAGGACTCGGGTCCCATCGACGTCGTCGATTCCGCGAGCGACGGCGCGACAGACGGAGCCGACGACCTGGAGGACGTAGCAGACGATGTGCCGGACGTAGCAGATGATCTGGCGGATGACGTTTCCGGCGTGGACACTGGCGAGTTTCCCGACGCCGCGCTCGATGCGGATTGAGTCGCGAACGCCGTCGCTACCGCGGCGCTCGGCATAGCCCCATCGCGCAAGAACGCATTCCGCGCGGGCACACGACGCTGCAGCTCCCGCAGTGATTCGGATCGGTGTCGGTGTCGACACACAGCACGTCGCAGAGCGTTTCGCCCATGTCGCACGCGCACACTGCGGCGAGGCACGAAGTGCCGCCGGTGCACGCAACGCCGCAGGCACCGCAGTTCGAGTCGTCGGTCTCGCTGTCGATGCAGGCACCCGAACATCGCGTAGTGCCTGTCGGGCACATCGGGGCGCAAGTACCCGACGCGCAGACCGTGCCGACTGCACAGGCCGTTGCGCAGGCTCCGCAGTTCGCGTCGTCGGTCGCCGTGTCGACGCATGCGCCGCCGCAGTTTGTCAGTGCCGCAGCGCACGTGGCGCTGCACGTTCCAACGCTGCATACTTGGCCCGTCGGGCAGCTCGTGCCGCACCCGCCGCAATTCGCTGGATCCGTGTCGTTGTTGACGCATGCGTCTCCGCACCGTGTCAAGCCGGCGGGACACGCGCACGTGCCCCGAACGCACTCCTGTCCGACAGCGCACGCGCTGCCGCATCGGCCACAGTGCTCGAACGTGCTTCGCACGTCGATGCATGCTCCCGCGCAAGACGACAGCGGAGCGGAGCAAGCTGCTTCGCACAACCCGCTGTTGCACACCTGACTGCCGCCGCATGCGAAGGCGCAACCGCCGCAGTTCGCGTGATCCGACGTGAGGTCCACACACCGGCCGGCGCATGCCACGCGACGAGGGGGACAGGTGACCGCGCTGGCGTCGGCGCTGTCCGCGGCGATCGGACCGTCACGCGCCGCATCGTCCGGTCCGCGCGCGTCCAGGACCGTAGTATCAGAAGCGGCATCTGCGCCGCCGTCGGCGGGGCGCGGCGCGCCGGCGCACGCGGCCGCTGACGCGACGAACGTCACGAAGTCGATGCGCAGCGAACGACGAATGGGCACGATGGACCTCCGGTGTCGCCGCGGACGACTCGCGGGCGACGCGGCAGATTCAAGCAACGGTCATGCCGGACGTCGTTCGACGAAATCACACGATCTCATCGCGACGATCCATTGGCGCACTGGTCCGTTCGTAGACCACTCCGTGCCTGTCTTCGCCGTGCCGCGCCGCGCAATGGCGTCAATTCCCTGCAAGCGAACACCGCGTCTGATACGTTGAGCGTAGTGAGCACCCCGACGCGCACGCGCCCGATGCACGGGGCGTCCTCCGAGCGGAGCGCGGCCACGCGCGGTCTGCGCGTCGTTGTTGATCGAGGCCGCGACGCTGGTCGCACCGTCGTGTTTGGGAGCGGCACCGTGCTCGTCGGTCGCGGTGAGAACGCCGACCTACGATTGACGGACCCGACCGTTTCGATTTTCCACGCGGAAATTGTGCCAACCGCCGATGGCGTCCATGTCCGCGACCTCGGGAGCCGCAATGGTGTGCAGATCGGCACTGTCAAGTTGGATCGAGGGACCGTGCCATCCGGCACGATGATCGCGATCGGCGCGACTCGCCTTCGCGTCGAACTCACGATCGACGAAGGCGGCGAGACGCCGCAGCCGACGGCATTCGGTGCGCTCGTCGGCGAGTCCGACGCGATGCGGCGCGTGTTTTCGGTTCTCGACCGTCTTGCGCGGACCGAACTATCCGTGCACCTGAGCGGTGAGACCGGGACGGGCAAGGAGCTGGCGGCACGCGCACTTCACTCGTGCGGGCCGCGTTCGCGGGGTTCGTTCGTCGTTCTCGACTGCGCAGCTCTGCCTCAAGGCCTCGCGACGAGCTTGATGTTCGGCCACGAGCGCGGCGCGTTTACGGGTGCGACCGAGCGGCGGACGGGGCTGTTCGAAGCGGCGAGCGGCGGCACGATCTTCATCGACGAAGTCGGAGACATGCCTTTGGATCTCCAGCCGTTGCTCCTGCGGGTGCTCCAGTCGCGCGAGATCGTTCCGGTCGGACGTTCGATACCACAGTCCGTTGACGTCCGCGTGATCAGCGCGAGCTGGCGAGACATCCGCGCGATGGTCAACGAGGGTACCTTCCGCGAGGACTTGTACTACCGGATCGCTCAGGCAAACGTTCACATCCCACCGTTGTCTGAGCGCATGAGCGACTTCGGCCTGTTGGTCGACCACTTTCTGCGCTCGATCCCCGCGAGGACGCGCGCCGCGCGATCGATCACCAAGGACGCCCTCGACGCGCTCGCGACGCGCTGCTTTCCGGGGAACCTCCGCGAATTGCAGAGCACGGTCGAACGACTGGCGTTGCTCGCGGAGGGTCCGATGATCAACGCAACGGAGCTGGCGTTCGAACGACTTCTTTCGACGGCCAGAACCGGCGTGCCGGCAGGGCCGGTGCACGTTCAGAGACAGAATGGGAGCGGACCGATCCCGCCGTTCAAAGACGCGAAGCAGACGCTCATCGACGAGTTCGAACGAAGCTATCTAGAGAGGCTGATCAAGCGCACGGGCTTCAACATCTCTCGCGCGGCAGCGCTTGCTGGGCTTCAGCGGCACAACCTTCGCCAGGTGTTGAAGAAGCACGGGCTACACGGCGCGCCCGATCGAGCGGACCTTGACGACGACAAGTGATCCGCACGCAGATCACGTAAGCGTAGAAGAGTGGTCCGAGGTTAGACCACCGCTCGATGCGATTCGCGCGCAGAGCGCAACGGAAAATTGTCGCGCGGGCGTATGGAACGCGCCCGGCACACCACGTGCACGACCGCGAGGCGCGTGCTCGACGTGTCCCACATGAAACGCCGGGCGTCGAACGCCAACGGTGGCCGACGGTTCAACTCGCGTCGCTCCACGCGAACTCGACGAGACGAGCCACGCGTCTTGGGGCTCGACGTTTGCGCCGCGAGCCACACGGGTCATCATCGCAGGAACAACCAAGACGTCGTGCTGGTCGACAACGACGCAGGCGTATTCGTTGTGGCCGACGGAGTCGGAGGACAACCCGGCGGCGAAGTCGCGAGCCGGATCGCGTGCGAAGCCGCAGCGGCCGCGTTGAGGTACGCCGCGAGTCGAGAGTGTCCACGGGACATGCACGAGGCGATACGGCGGGCAAACGATTCCGTTCGCGCGGTCCAGCGCAGCGAAGCGCGGTGGCGCAACATGGCGACGACGCTCGTCGCTGCGGCGACGGCCGGCGACACCGTCGTGATCGGGCATGTGGGCGACTCGCGGGCGTACCTTTTTCGCTCTGGCGTCCTCGCTCGCCTGACGCGTGATCACAGCATCGAGGAGGAAGTGCGGACCCTGGATCCCTCCGTCGCCGCACTATTCGGTTCGAACCGCAACATCATCTCGCGCGCAATCGGGCTCGAGCTTGTCGCAGCCGCCGACCTCATCGTGCAACCGCTCTTGCCGGACGACGTCATTCTACTATGCACGGACGGCGTTCACGGCGTGATCTCCGATCAGCAGATTCAGGCCGAACTCGAAGGCGCCACGACCGCAGGCCAGGCATGCGACCGCCTCCTGAGTGCTGTGTTCGCTGCGGACGCGCCGGACAACGTGTCCGTCGTGGTGATTCGCGTGGCGTCGTGTCGACTGAGCAGTTCGCCGTTCTAGCGGGAGGCGACCGGGGGCGACGCCGCGCGCTGCGGACCGCACGCCTGCCCGATGCACCCGCACCGGCTCGGTATCCCGCCGCCGCCGCACGTGCAACCGACCGGGGCGCACGCACCGCAGTTGCTCGAGTTGCACACGCCGCAATCGAGGGTCCCTCCACAGCCGTCGCCGATCGGGCCGCAATTTGCGTTCTGTGCGGCGCAATTCGTCGGGACGCACGGAGGCCGGCCACACCGCGAAGGCGTCCCGCCGCCGCCGCATGTGTCCGGCGGAATGCACATGCCGCAGTCGATCGCGCCGCCGCAGCCATCGCCGGCCGGACCGCAGTTTACGCCCGCGGCCGCGCATGTTGTCCATCGCCGCCGCGCACGTCGTGGGGATGCAATTCCCGTGTCCACACACGCTCGGACCGCCGCCGCCGCATGTGTCGGGCGCAACGCAAGGCCCGCAATTGAGCAAGCCGCCACAGCCATCCGCGACCGGGCCGCAACTTCTCGCGGGGCACGTCGCGCGCACGCACGTGAAGCGTCCGCACATGCCGGTACGCCTCCGCCGCCGCAAGTGTCCGGAGGAGTGCACGCCCCGCAATTGACCGTGCCTTCGGAGCCGTCGCCGATCAGCCCGCACATCCCAGCCGTGCGCGTTCTCGGCGTGCACCCCGGCCGGCCGCACACGCTCGGCACGCCTCCGCCGCCGCACGTGGCGGGCGCAATGCAGACTCCGCAACTGATCGAGCCACCGCATCCATCCGGGAACGAACCGCAGTTGAGCCCCGGCGGGCAAGACGTGCGCGGTGTACAAGCCAGCGGCAGGATGCACTCCATCGCGTCCGCGCTGCCGGTCACGACGGCGATCGACGGGATGTCACCCTCGAGGCGATTGCGCGGAAGGTGAGTCTGACTGTTGGTCAACGCCGTGTTCGCGCAGCAAGCCACGGATGGGATCGTGATCTGTCGCCGCCACAGCCCGAGCTGGATCACGAGCGGGATGTTCGTTCCGCACGGCGCGTTGGTGATCGTGAACCTGCCGTCGACGCGCGTGGTCGCACTCACGATCGGGGAGCCCGATACGGACGCGACCATACGGTTTCTGACATCGGTTCCTCCTGGCACGACGCTTCGAGCGCTTGGAAGAGACTACGGGCACATCCCGTTGTCTACGCACACCGGCAACGTTCCGCCGCCCGGCGCCGCGCAGCATGCGCGTGAACCGCCGCCGCCGCAGTCGCAGCCGGCGCAAGCCGAGCACAAGGGCGCCGTGCGATATCGCTCGCAATTGCCTTGCACGCACACTTCTTCACGGTTGCACGGGCTTGCGCACCCACCGCAGTTCAGCGGGTTGACGTCGTCGTCCACGCATCGCGCTCCGCAGAGCCGCAGCGAGCCTCCCATGCACGCTGCGATGAGTTGGCACACTCCACGAACGCACGCCTGGGCCGCCGTGCATCGCGTTCCGAGCGAGCCACAGTTCATCGGGTCGCTCTGCGTGTCGACACACGCGCCGCCACTCGCAGTCAACTGCGGGCGGCAGACGCACGTGCCCGCGGTGCAGACCTGGTCGTCGCGACACGTGCGGCCGATCGCACCGCAATTGTTGGGATCGATGGAGGTCACGATGCACGCTCCGGCCGACGGCGTGGTCCCCGGCGGACACGCGCAAACGCCGGAAACGCACGGCTGTCCTGCGAGGCACGTCCGGCCACAGGCTCCGCAGTTGCTCGTGTTCGTCGTGGTGTCTACGCACGCCGTGCCACACAGCACCAGCGTGGCCGAACAGCGGCACACGCCCGAGACGCACGTCGCAGTCATTCCGCACGAGCGGCCGCATGCGCCGCAGTTCATCGGATCGGTCGCGGGCGTCACGCAGAGGCCCGCGCACGCGATCTGCGAAACCGGACACATCAGAGGTTGGCAGACGCCGGACACGCACGTTTCCGCACCGGCGCACGAACGACCGCATGCAGCGCAGTTCCGTGGGTCCGACGACACATCCACGCACCCCGACGGGCAGCGAACGGTGGTTGCGCTGCACATGCACACGCCCATGGTGCACGTTCCGCCCGCGCCACACGAGACGCCGCACGCGCCGCAGTTCATCGTGTCGGTCGCGGGCGCCACGCAGCGGCCCGCGCACGCGATCTGACCCGCTGCACACATCAGCACCGTGCAGGTGCCCGAGACGCACGTTTGCCCCATCGTGCACGCCCGGCCGCACCCGCCGCAGTTGCTGACGTCCGTCGACGGGTTCACGCACGCCGCGCCGCACGTGATGAGTGGCGCTGCGCACGGGCCGGCCGTGCACGTGCCGCTCGAGCACGTTTGTCCCGCAGCGCACGCCCGGCCACACCCGCCGCAGTTGGCCACGTCGGTCGCCGGATTGATGCAGACGCCGGCGCACGACAACATCGGGAGCGTACACGTGCTCATGCCGGTGCAGACTCCCGACATGCACGTCTGTCCGGCTGCACACGCGCGCGAGCAACCGCCGCAGTTGGCCGTGTCGTTCGCGGCGTCCACGCACGAAGTGCCGCACACGATTCGGGGCGCAACGCACATGCCGATCTGGCACATGCCTCCCACGCAGCCCTGTCCCACCGGGCAGACACTGCCGCAGCTTCCACAGTTGGCGGCATCCGAGCTCGGGTCGACGCACATGCCGCCGCACGTCAGTCGCGGCGCCATGCACGTGCCCACCGTACACGTTCCGACGCTGCAGACCTGACCGGCGGCGCACGCCAGGTTGCACCCGCCGCAGTGCAGATTGTTCGTCGAGAGGTTGACGCAGGCCCCCGCGCACGCGACCGTCGGCACTGGGCAGCTCGTGGGCACGTCGCCCGGCACGTCCCGACCGCCGTCGATGCCGCCCTCCGCGGCGCCGTCCGACCGCGCATCGGCTACGTCGCCGGCGACCGGCGCTCCGGAGCAGGCGGCAGCGAGTCCGGTGAGCGAAACGATCACGAGAAGGCGAAGACGAGCGCTAGTCGGGGGCATGGAACTCTCCGTGTGAGTCAGGGGGAAACCTTGCGTGGGGCTCCTGCGCGGACCCGGGTGCGCGGATTCGTGAGTGCATGCTCGCGGTACCGTTGTCCCTTCACGAGAACCCTGAAGATCTGTTGATTGATAGCGCCGCGAGACACACTGTCGCGGGCGCGGAGACCACACCGTGGCGTCGTCTCGCGCACGCCGTCCACAACGGGCGTCGGTCGTCGAGCACTTGGGTGCTAGCGGTCGATGAGCGAACCATGGTCGTTCGATCTGGGTAACTGATACACGTCAGTAGGCGACACTCTTGTGTCTGTCTTCCCTACGTTCCCCGATCTGTTCCTACCGTTGCGTTCGCCACCGGGATCAGCGACGCTGGAAATGCGCAGCGACACGGTCTTTCTTCCGATGGCAGGTTTGGTTGCGGGACATTCAACATCACGGAGGCGCGCGATGAGCCGACGAACAGCGCGAGTGGGTCGGACGCCCGTGGCGAGCACGCTCGTGCTCGTCGTTGTGGCGTTCGCAATGTTCGTCCGCGCGGACAGCGTGGGCCAGGTGCAGACGGCGAAACGGATCTCGCGTGCGACCGTGGCCGTGATCGACCCGGAGCGGGGGACATCGACGGGGCGAAGCGGCGACGTCCGCGTCGGCATCGGCGACGTGCTCACGTTCGTGTTCCAGTTCACACCGGTCCCGAACGGTGCCGCTCGCGGGCTGGGTGGGTACATCACTGAATACGTGCCGCCGAACACCGAGGTCGTCGGCGCGCGCTTGATCGATCGCGCGGGGCGAACGGTATTCCCGCACCGCGGCGGTCTTGCCGCCGACGGCTGGGGCCCACGCGGCTCAAACGACTACTCCGGGTTCATGCTGCTCGAGGGCTCCATCTCACAACTCTACGCGGACACGGGCATCTTCTACAGCTCCGACCCGCGTACGGCACGCGTGCCGGCGACACAGCTCATCACGGTGACCAATGGCATCGCGATGGTGCCGGCGCCGACCGGCGCGGGACAGCTCGACGGTCTCGTCGGGGTTCCTGCGGGCTCGCCGGTCTTCGCACACAACCGCTGGGACTGGCTTCAGGTGATGGCGTTCGGAAGCGGTGGGGCCATCGGCGCTCCGCCCGGAGGCGACATCAACCGCGCGGGGAGCGGCAACACGCCGTTCGGCTACGGCTCGGCGGTCGCGGGCCCGGAGACGTTTTACCGTTTCGAAGCGACGGAAGTGATGCCGGGCGTGATTCGCCCCACGGGTGCGGTCGGTCCGTGGCAGCGCGTCCGCACGCCGGGCGCGGAAACCGGGCGCGGCGTTGCGGCGACGACGGCCGGCACGACGGAGGCGGGGGTCATCCGGGTCGGCGGCCCGACGAACCTGGGCTGGGATCTGTCCACGTCCAATCCCTTGCCCCGAGCAACCAACGCCGTCCGCTTCGCCGTGGGTGAACTGGTGGTGGGCGACGAGTACTTCGCAGAAATCTCGCTGCGCGTCCTCGCGACGCCGCTCGACCCCGGGCTGGCCGAGAACGCGAACTGCTCGGAGGTCTTCGGTGGTGACGCCAGCGCCCGAGCGACCGGCGCGGGCGGCAAGGACAACACCTGGCGCTACTACGTGCCGTCCCCGGCGTGCGTGGCGCTCAACCTCTTCTTCGAACTCTCCGTAGACAGGATCCTCGCGCTCGTCGGCGATACGTTGACGTACACGATCGACGCGAGAAACCTCTCGACCCTGCCGCAGACGAACGTGCGGATCACGGATACGTTCGATCCCGCGAACGTTGTTTTCATTTCGGCCACAGGCGGGGGAGTGGTCGCCGGGAACGTGATCTCCTGGCCGGCGATTCCATCGTGGGCGCCGAGTGCGACATTCCGGGAGACCGTGCAGGTGCGCGTGACGGGAGGAGGGCGCTCGACGCTCAACACGGCACGCTACGTGAGCAACGAACGGCCCGCGGGATTCTCGACGACGGCGCTGACGGACATCGGCGCGCGCGCGATCATCACGTTCGCGATGACAGCGACGCCATCGACGGTCGTGCCTCCCGGCCGCATTCGCCTCAGCGGTACGATCCGTAACACGGGCAATGGCATCGCGAGTGCTGCGGGGTGCGCGGCCCCAGGTTGTCAGTACATCGTGACGCTGCCGGCAGGCTTCACGATCGTTTCGGGCTCGAGCCAGATTGGTGGCGTAGCCGCGGCCGATCCAACGCTCACGACCGGGCGGTACATCTATCGCATCGGCCTGCGCGACGTGCCCGCGTCGGGAGGGACAGTCACGCTCGTCTTCGACGCCGACGTCGCGGGCGGCACACCGACCGGGCTGGGCGACGTGTGCCTTGAGACCTGGCTGAACGACACCGGGTTCGGCCAGACGATCAACGACAGCACGTGCGGACTCGTGACCGTGGCCGTCGGAATGCCACGCGCGGCCGCGCCCGTGCTCGACACGCCGATTGCCACGGCGGACACGTGCGTGTCGGGCACGTCGACCGAGCCTGACGGTACGACCATCCGCGTGTTCGTGAACGGGACCGAACGGGGTACCGCAACGGCAATGGGCGGCCGGTGGCGCGTCTGTGGCATACCGTCCCTATACGGCGGGCAGGAGATCACTGCGACGGCGGAAGGGGCCGGGCGATTGCGAAGTGCGGCGTCGACCGGCGTGTTCGTGACGGGCACGGCGACGCCGGCGTGCAACGACGGCCGGGACAACGACGGAGACTCACAGATCGACTGGCCAGCAGACCCGGGCTGCACAGGACCGACGGACAGCGACGAGACCGACGTCGTGACGCAGTGCAGTGACGGCATGGACAACGACGGCGACGGTCGAATCGATTTGGCGGACAACGGCTGTTGCGGCCGTGACGACACCGTGGAGGGCGGGGCGCCGCAGTGCACTGACGGCATGGACAACGACGGCGACGGTCGTACGGACTTTCCCACCGACACGGGCTGTCGCGCCGTGGACAGCGCGTGCGAGATCGACTTGACGGCGTGCCAGAACGGACTGGACGACGACGCCGACGGCCTGATGGACTTTCCGGCCGATCCGGGCTGCCACGCTGCCATCGACGACGACGAGCGCGCGCCGACAACCGCCGACACGGGACGACCGCGGCTGCTTCTCATCGTGGACACGTCCGGCAGCATGACCTTCGACGTCGCGGGCACGGACAGTCCGGGAGACGGCAGCGCCGAGTGCCCGACCGTGCCGGCCAATCGCACGAGGCTGTCTCGCGTACGGCGCGCCGTGACAAACGTGGTCAACGCGTTCGGCGAACCCGAGTATGCTCTGATGCGGTTCCGTCAGGCTCCGCGTCCGTTCTCGTGCGGCGGGCTCTTTCCGGCGGGCGGGTGGGACGGCGCGGGTGCGGCTCCTTGCGGCGCGCTCAATGCCGGAGATCTTCTCGTCGGTTTCTCCACGGACAACGCCCGCAGTCTGCTCCGGTGGGTCGACGGGCAGGACAACTACACGGGAACGCCGCCGCCGGGCTTCGACGTCGAACTCCGCGGCAGCGGCGCGACGCCGCTCGCGGGCGCCATGCGCTCGGCGAGGACATACGTCGATCAAGTGCGCCGCGCCGACGCTCGCGTGCTGTGCCGGCCGTATCGCGTGATCCTTCTGACCGACGGCGCGGAAACCTGCGACACGCCCGTGGCCGCGCAGGCCGCCGCAGCGGCGTTGTGCGCGCTCGGCGCGCCGGTCACGGTGATCGGATTCGCGGCGATGGCACTCCGCGCGGAGCTGGACGCGATTGCGATGGCCGGATGCACGTCCCGCGCGGTCGTGGTGGACGACGAGGTCGCGCTTGCGGCCGTGCTCACGGGCGTGGTCGGCGACTCGATCCTCGTCGAGCGCTGCAACGGCCTGGACGACGACTGCGACGGGCTGATCGACGAAGACTTCCCGGACGTCGGTCGGGCTTGCGACAACGGGCAGCTGGGCACCTGCCGTCGCCCGGGTGCCCGAGTGTGTACCGCGGATGGCCGTGGGACGATGTGCAACGCGCCACCCGGCACGCCTGGCGTCGAGATCTGCAACGGCCTGGACGACAACTGCAACGGCATGATCGACGAGGGCCTGATGGGCTGCACCGTCTGCCCGCGCGAGCCCGAGGTGTGCAATGGCCGCGACGACGACTGCGACGGACTGATCGACGAGGACTTCGTGCCGACGTCGTGCGGGTCGCCCGTCGGCGTGTGCCGTCCGGGCATGACGGCGTGCGTTTCCGGGCGAGTCGAGTGCCATGGTGGCACGGGTCCGAGCACGGAAGTGTGCAACGGGCTGGACGACGACTGTGACGGCGTGATCGATGGGCAGAGCGAGCGCTGCTACACGGGAACACAGGGCTGCGACCTTGCGGCGGGGACTTGCGTGGGTGGCTGTCGGTTCGGATTCAGGGTGTGCACGGCCGGGATGTGGGGCGTGTGCACGGGCCAACGATTGCCAGAGGAAGAAGTCTGCAATTGCCTCGACGACAACTGCAACAACGTCGTCGACGAAGGCACGCGGTGTCCAGGAGGCGCAGCGTGCGTCGATTGCTCCTGTGCGAGAATCTGCGATCCCGCGCTCGAGTTCCCGTGCCCGTCTGGCTTCGTGTGCGTGGATCGCTTCTGCGTTCCCGACCCGTGCGCGCGGGTGTCTTGTCCCGCCGGGCAAGAATGCCAACGAGGCGTGTGCGTGGATCGATGCACGGGCGTCACGTGCCCCGTTGGCGACCGTTGTGCGAACGGGCGATGCGTAGACGACACGTGCGCGACGCACGGATGCCCGATGGGCGAGTTCTGCGTCGATCGGATGTGCCGTGCGGATCGATGCGTCGGGGTCAACTGTCCGAGCGGCCAGCGATGCGTCCCGCGCGCGGGCGGTTGCGTGGCCGACGACGTCTGTGATCGCGTGAACTGTCCGCCGGGCCAAGTGTGCGACATCGCGACGGGTGGCTGCATCCCGGACCCATGTCAGCGCACGACGTGCATGCCACCGCTCGTGTGCGCGCAGGGGCGTTGCGTGGCCAACCGCTGCGATGTCGTGCAATGTTCGAGCGGAACGAACTGTGTCGACGGTCGATGTGTCTCGGGCCTGGATAGCGGTGTGACGCCGCCTGGACGCCTCCTTGCGACCGGAAGCGGTGGCTGCGCGTGCCGGGTCGCGGCATCGCCGCCTCGCGCGGGCGCGGTCCCGTTCGCGCTCGCCGCACTCGCGGCGTGGGCGCTACGCCGGATGCGACGGAGGCCCGGGCGATGACGCCGCGCGGAGGCCGGCGCCGAACGCACGCGGTCGTACTGGCTGCGTTGGGCGTGATCGCGGTCGGTTGCCGAAACGTTCCGTACCGCCTCGGCGGCCTCGGTGACGGCGGCACAACAGACGGGCAGTCGGTGGACGAGAACGCGGGCGATACGCTCGTAGACCTCGCGGCGGCGGACGGGGTCATCCTGGATACAATGGATGACTCCGCGTTCGACGGCACGAACGACGTGCGTGCCGAGAGGCCCGCGAGTCTCGACGGCTGCACGCCGATGGCCGAGCGTTGCAATGGCCTGGACGACGACTGCGACGGCATCGTGGACAACGGCTTCGATTTCCAGACCGATCCCAGACACTGCGGCGGTTGCACGGCGTGCATGATTCCCAACGCCGTTCCGCGGTGTGCCACGGGCGTTTGCGAGATTCTCGCGTGCGTGCCCGGATTCACGGACGCGAACCGCGACGTGCGAGACGGCTGCGAACTGGCATGCACGCCGAGTGGTCCGGAGATCTGCGACGCAACGGACAACGATTGCGACGGGCTGACCGACGCGGCCGATCCCGGGCTGGTCGCACCGCCGAACAACTGCCCGCAGGTGGGAGCCTGCCGGGGTGCCACGCTCAATTGTTCCGGCGCTGGAGGGTGGTTGTGCACGTTCCCGATGGGCGTCGAGACGAGCGCGCCGGGCCGGGTCGTCCTCGAGGAAACGCTCTGCGACGGAGCGGACGGTGATTGCGACGGCGTCGTGGACGATGCCTTTCCGGGCGTGGGCATGAGCTGTTCGGACGGAAGGATCGGTCGCTGCGCGGGCAGGGGCACGGTCGTCTGTGCAGCAGACCGGCGCAGCACGGCGTGCTCGATCTCGGTGCCGGGAATGCCGCCGTCGGACGAACTGTGCAACGGGCAGGACGACGACTGCGACGGAATCGTGGACGAGGAGACGGACGACGCCGCCGGTCGAGGCGTCGTAGACTCCATGGCGCGACTCGTACTGTCGGGTCGGGCGTTCTACATCTACTCCTACGAGGCCTCGCGTCCTGACGCGTCGGCCACGGCCGCCGGGACGACGGCCGCTCGCACGTGTTCGCGGCCCAACGTGCTTCCGTGGACGAGCGTCACGCGAGCCCAGGCACAAGCTGCGTGTGCGGCCTCGGGAAAACGGCTGTGTCAGGAATCCGAGTGGGCGTTCGCGTGTGCGGGAGCAGCGGCTCGCGCGTATCCGTACGGCTCGAGTTACGCGCCGACCTCGTGCAACGGGGCCGACTACGACGTCGATCCCCTGATGCCCGGCGACCAGGACGGTCTGGTGCCCACGGGATCGCTCGCAATGTGCGCGACGCCCGAGATCGTCTTCGACCTGGCGGGCAACGCCCGCGAGTGGACGGCCGACCTGCGGGGCATGGCAGGCATGCCCCCGCGAAACGTCTACGGCGTTCGCGGCGGCGGGTACGACAACCTGCCCGAAGGACTTCGCTGCGACTTCACGTTCGGCTCCGCCACCGAGGACTTCGCGTATCCCAATCTCGGATTCCGGTGCTGCAGCGACGCGCCGCCGTGACGTCGGGTTTGAACGTGCTCACGGAGGCGGGCGGCGAGCGTGCGTGGTGGATGGGCAAGTCGCGCCGCGACGCTGAAGCCGGGCGCCGTGCGACGGCATTCACCCAGGCGGTCCAGTCATGCAGGTGCAGCACCCATCGACGGGATTCCAGGATCGCCGAATGTCCAATGAATCACGTAGTTCCAGTGGCTGGTTGATTTCCATGGTGACGGACGTCGACGACAGCGTGCAGCGCGCCGCGCGATGGAACGCGAAGTTCCGGCGTACGGCGCAGCGCCGGTTCGCGCTCGCGCTCGGCTGGAGCGCGGCGACGCTCGTCGCATGCACCACGTCGTTCAATCTCGAAGAGCGACGCCGTCCGGATGCAGGCGCGGACATCGGCGGCGACGCGCTGTCCCTGGACGTGCCGACAGACGCATCGATGGACATGTCGATCGACGTGCCAGAAGTACAGGAGCCGGACGTGGCCGTCGATACACCGCCCCCGGACAACGCCGGCCCCGACGTCGTCGACGCGCCCGTGGATGTTCCGTGCGGCGTGTGTCCCGCCGGACGCGAGTGCTGCGCGGACACGTGTGTCAACACGACGAGCGATCGCAGCCATTGCGGCGACTGCACGACAGTGTGTCCCGGCACGACGTGCTCGGGCGGCTCGTGCACGAGCAACTGCGCGCTTGGATTTCTCGATTGCGACCGCAACGCCGTCAACGGCTGCGAAGTGAACGCCGCGACCGACGCGATGAACTGTGGCGCGTGCGGCATCGCGTGTCCCGGCGCGCGCCCGTGTGTCGCCGGACGGTGCGCGTGCCCGATCGGGCGCGCGGACTGCGACGGAAATCCTGCGAACGCATGCGAAGCCGACATCGCGGGCGACCCGATGCGATGCGGAGACTGCACGACTCGATGCATGGCGAATCAGAGCTGCACGATGGGCGTCTGCGGGTGCTCGACCGGGTTCGCCGACTGCGACGCCGACGCGACCAACGGCTGCGAAACCGACGTGCGTACGACCGCGGCGCACTGTGGCCGGTGCGGCACCGCGTGCGGAATGAACGCCGCGTGCACTGCAGGAGCATGCGCCTGCGACATGGGCTTTCAGCGCTGCCCGGCCACCGCGCCGAACTGTGCCGTGCGCACCAACGACCCGATGAACTGCGGAGCTTGCGGCGTCGTGTGCGGCGTGACGATGCCCGTGTGCGCTGCGACGGGATGCGCGACGGGATGTATGGCCACCGAATCGCTCTGCGGCGCGTCGTGCGTGAACACGGCGACAGACGTCTCCCGCTGCGGCGACTGCGCAACGGCATGCCCCTCGCGGCCACAGTCGTCGATCCGTTGCGCGGCCGGTGTGTGCGGTATCGTGTGTGATGCCGGGTTCGGCAACTGCGACGGCGTCGCCGCCAACGGGTGCGAGGCCAACCTCGGGACGTCGGCGACGCATTGCGGCGCATGCGGCGTGGCGTGCACGATGGGACACCTGTGCGTTGCAGGGGCATGTGCGTGTCCGGCGGGGCAGGTCGAGTGCGGCGGGCGCTGCGTCGAGTGCTGTGCGGACGCCGACTGTTCCGACGGAAATCCCTGTACCGAAGACCGCTGCGTGCTCAACGCCTGTCAGCGATCGGCGTGCTCGACCCGTGTCCTGATATGCTGTGGATCGGCGTGCCGCGGCTGCTGCGTGGACGGTGACTGTCCGGCAGGCAGCGGCCGCGGGTGCGGATCCGACGGGACCTGCTCGGTGTGTTTGTCGGGTCGTGCAGACTGCGACGGCATCGCCGCGAACGGGTGCGAGACCGACACGACGACATCGCTGCTGCACTGTGGCGCGTGCGGAGCCGCGTGCGCGTTCCCGAACGCTGCGGCGTCGTGCAGCGCCGGCCGCTGCATGATGGGCGCGTGCAACACCGGCTACGCCGACTGCGACGGGCTGACCGCCAACGGATGCGAAGTGAACCTGCTCACCGACGTCGCACACTGTGGAACGTGCGCAACGTCGTGTTCGTTTCCCGGCTCGGGCGCCGCATGCCGAATGGGCGTCTGCCTTCCAACGACCTGCATGCCGGGGCGCGGCGATTGCGACGGAAACACCGCGAACGGGTGTGAAACCGACCTCAACACGTCTGTGGCCAATTGCGGTGCCTGCAGCGCCGCGTGCTTGCTCGCGAACGCAACACCGTCGTGCGTCGCGGGCGCCTGCGTGATCGCGAGCTGCAACGCGGGCTTTGGCAACTGCGACGGCAACACCGCCAACGGCTGCGAAGCAGACTTGCGCACTTCCGTCGCCAATTGTGGATCGTGCGCGACTGCGTGCTCGCTGCCGTTCGCGACGGCTGCGTGCGCGGCCGGGATCTGCACCGTGGCATCGTGTGCGGCGGGTCGTGGCAACTGCGACGCGATGGCCGCGAACGGTTGCGAGACCGATACGCGAACGTCGCTGGCCAACTGCGGAATGTGCGGCGCAGCGTGTCCAGCGGTCGCGAACGCGAGCAGCGCGTGCACGGGCGCGACATGTGGTTTCACCTGCAACACGAGCTTCGGCAATTGCGACGGAATTGCAGCGAACGGTTGCGAGGCAGACCTCCGTACGTCACTCGCGAACTGCGGTGCGTGCGCGAGTCCGTGCGCGGTCGCCAACGGCGTGCCGAGTTGTGCGGCCAGCACGTGCACGGTCGCGTCGTGCACCTCCGGTTGGAACAATTGCAACGCCAGCGCCGTAGACGGGTGCGAGTTGAACTGCGGCGCCGTTCGCGCGTGCTCCGCCGCTCGATGCGCGCCGGGTTGGTTGACGATGACGACGTCGCCGCTGTCCGCGCGCCACCACATGTATTACGCCATCGCGCCGAATCGACACGAGCTCCTCGTCTGGGGCGGCGTCACGACGGGTACGACGGTCGTCGACGACGGCGCGCGTTACAACTGGGACACGAACACGTGGACCGCGATGGCGCCATCGCCGTTGTCCGCGCGTGCGTACGGACGTGGCGTCTGGACGGGAACGGAATTCTTCGTCTGGGGCGGCGACGATGGCGGTCGCTTCGACGACGGCGCGCTCTACAACCCCGCGACCAACACGTGGCGCGACGTCGCGACCGACGGCAGACCGTCGGCGCGAGCGGGCTTCCACGCGTACTGGATCGGCGCCGAGGTGCTGGTCTACGGCGGCGAGGACGGCGGCACCATCCGTCAGAGCGGGGGGCTCTTCAATCCGGCAACCGACACATGGCGGGCCGTTCCAACACGCCCCACGGCGGCTCTGCACGACGCGAGCATCTGGACAGGGAGCCAGCTAGTCGTCTGGGGAGGCAGCGGCAGCGGGTGCGCCGGCGCGATTGGAACTGGAAGCGCATTCGTGCCCGGGGGCGCTTGGTCGAGCATCAGTATGTCGGGGGCTCCGAGCGGACGATGGTTTACGACGATTCCAAACTGCCCGGCCGAAGCGTGGCAAACCGTCGCGATGGGAGCTACGCAAGAGATGTTCGTCTGGGGTGGACATACGGGTCCGACGACGTACTCGAACACGGGCGCGCGCTACCAGCGAATCGCCAACGCGTGGCGCAGCATCGCGGCGCCGCCCGCAGGCATCGTGGGGGGCGCGGAGCTGCCGATGGTGGTCTGGACTGGCACCGTCGTACTCGGCTGGTCGCCGTCGGTCATGGTCGCAGCGGTTTCCGTCCCGCAGAATGTCGTCTTCACCTACGACCCCGCGGCGGATGTCTGGAGCGCATCCACGCCTGTTGGCGCACCGCAGGTGATCGCCGACGGTGCCGCCAGCGGTTGGTCTGGGACCGAGTTCATCGTGTGGGGCGGTCGCACGGCGCTGGGCGTGTCGAGTGGACAAGGCGGGAGGCTCGCGCCGCCGTGACACCGGGGATGATCGTCGGCGGCCGTTACAGGCTCAAGCGCCGCATCGGCGAGGGCGGAATGGGCCAGGTTTTCGAAGCGATTCACACCGGCCTGAATCGACGCGTCGCGATCAAGGTGTTGCACAAGAACGCTTCGAAGAAAAACGGCCTCGTCGAGCGCCTCGAGCGGGAGGCCAAAGCGTCTGCTGCGGTCGGCCACGTGAACATCGTGGCGGTGACGGACTTCGGTGTGCACGACGACATGCCCTTCATGGTGATGGAATATCTCGAGGGCGAGAGCCTGCTGGACCGCCTCGAACGTGCGAAGAGACTCCAGGTCGAGGACGCCGCATTCGTGATCGGCCAGATCCTGTCGGCGCTTTCCGCGGCGCACGCTGCGGGGATCGTTCATCGCGACCTCAAGCCGGAAAATGTTCTTCTCGTAAAGCGCGGCGACCAGCATGATCTCGTCAAGCTTCTCGACTTCGGCATCTCGAAGGTCATGAACGAATCGACCCCCGGGCGCCCACTCACGCGCGAGGGCATGGTCGTCGGCACACCGTTCTACATGGCTCCTGAACAGGCCATGGCGCGCGCAGACGTCGATGGCGGCGCGGACATCTATTCGGCCGGAGTGATGCTTTACGAAATGCTCACGGGACGCCTGCCGTTCGACGCAGCGAGCGAATCCGAAGTGCTGATGAAGATCTGCCGTCGCGAGGAAGAGCCGCCATGGCCGAGTGAACTCGATTCGAGCCTTCCGCCGGAACTCGACTCGATCGTCGTGCGCGCGCTTGCGTTCAATCGCGCGGACCGATACCCGACCGCTGGACAGATGCTCGACGCGCTTCGCCCGTTCGGCGCTGCAGTGCTCAGCATCGTGTCCGATCGCGGAACGGGGAAGTATCGGTCGCTTACGCCACCGTCCGGTGTCACGGCCCCCGGCCATCCGTCAACGCCCGGACCTACCGTGATCGAGCGCGTCGATCTCAACCGCGCGACCGACTCCATTCCCGCAGTGCCTACGCGCGGCGGTCGCGTCGTGCGCTGGTCGGTCGCGGGTGGTGCGCTCGCCGCGGCAAGTGCCATCGTCGCCTTCGTAGCATTTCGCGCGGGGCACGCGCCGATCACCCCACACCCGCAACGTCACGCGGCGACGAATCCCGCCACCGTTCCCAGTGCTGCACCAGCGACCGGATCGCCCGCTACGCCCTACGCGCCTGCAGGCGAAGTGCCGTCAGGGACCACGGGCGCTACGACACCGCAGACGAGCGGCGCCCGACTGCACGGAATCGAGCGCCGGGCCGTCCACACGAACACAGCGGCCGGGCGCGGGCGGGCGACGCCCACCAACGGCGGGCATCGACCGCGCGGCGCGTTCATCCGTGCAACCACGCGGTACTGAGGTGAGGCGATCGCTCGTTCACCATTCGCCGGAGTCGCCGGGGCGTTCCGGCGGTGCGACTCCGTCAATCGCCTCGCGGACGGCGGCGGCCAAAGTGACCATGTCGAACGGCTTGCGGATGAAGTGCTCGGCGGGACCCAACGCCACCACGGCGCCGCTCGGATGACCGCGGTAGCCCGACATGAACAACACACGCAGGGACGGGCGATTCGACCGAGCGCGCTCCGCCAGCTCGCTCCCGCTCATCGAAGGCATGATCAAGTCGGTCAACAGCAACTGGACTTTCGCGCCGCCGTCGGCCAGCAGACGCAGAGCGTCGGCCGGGTCCTCCGCGGCGATCACGCGGTAGCCCTTGGCCGTCAGCACGCGCCCAGCCACCGCCCGAACCTTCTCGTCGTCATCGACGATCATGATGAGCTCGCTGCCGCGTTCGCCATGGTACGGGGCCGGCGGCTGGCTGCGCTGCGTCGGCTCCACCGCCACGGGCAGCAGGATGCGGAACGTCGTTCCGCGCCCGACTTCGGAATCGAATGACACGGCGCCGCCCGCCTGCTGCACGATTCCGAACACCGTCGCAAGCCCGAGACCCGTGCCTTTGCCGACCGGCTTCGTTGTGAAGAACGGCTCGAAAACGCGTGCTCGGGTCGCCTCGTCCATCCCGAGCCCCGTGTCGTGAACGGAGAGCAGGACATACTCGCCCCGCGGGACCCCAAGCTCTGGGCTGTGCGTTTCGTCTGCGGTCGTGTTCCGCGTCTCGATCGTCAACTCGCCGCCGGTCCGCATCGCGTCGCGCGCGTTCACGACGAGATTCAGCAGCACCTGTTCGATGTGCGCCGGATCAGCTTCGATGCTCGCCAGGTTCGGATCGAGCGAAATCGAGAGTCGAACGTCCTCGCCGGACACCCTCGCGAGCATGTTGCGCATCGCTGCGATCGTCGCGTTCAATTTCAGTAGCCTTGGATGCGCGGGCTGCCGTCGACTGAATGAAAGCAGGTGTTGCGTGAGTTGCGCCGCTCGTTGCGCGGCGGACCGGATCTCTCGGACGTCGGCCGACGACGAGTGATCGGCACCCAGGTCGACCTCGAGAAGACCGGCGTAGCTCGCGATCACCGCAAGGATGTTGTTGAAATCGTGCGCGATGCCGCCGGCCAGGCGCCCAACCGCCTCCATTTTCTGTGCATGGCGCAACTGCTCCTCCATCGCACGACGCTCGGTGATGTCACGCTCGATGGTCAACACTGCGCTGCGTCCGTCGAGGACGACGACGTGGGCCGCGATTTCTACGTCGAGCAGTCGGCCGTTCTTGGTGCGATGCTTCCGTGTTCCACGCCACGCGGACCCGGAAGGATTGCTCTGTCTCGATTCGCCTATTTCATGCGTTGGCGCCGCGGCGACTTCGGGAACGTTCAGGTCCGACACCTTCATCTGCATCAGCTCGTCGAGCGAATAGCCGTACAGGCGAACAACGGCATCGTTGACGGCCATGATGGCGAGCGTCGCGGGGTCGAACACTACGATCGGAAGCGGGCTGCCGTCGAACAAGACGCGGTAGCGCGCTTCGCTCACCCGAATGGCGTCCTCCATGCTGGCGCGTTCGTCGGCGGCCACCGGTTCAACTGTCGCCTCTCGGACGATCGCCGTGCAGAACAGCGTCTCGCCCCGACGCCATGCGGCGAGAGAAAGCTCCGCGGGAAACTCGTTGCCGTCGCGCCGCATCCCGCGGATCTTGGACACCTCGTCGATGATCCGCCCGTGTCCTGCAGCGAAAAAGCGCTGGAAACCTGCCCGGTGCGCGACCCGAAAACGCTCGGGAATCAGCGTGGCGAGCGGGCGGCCGAGAATGTCCACGGCGGAATAGCCAAACATGCGATCCGCCGCCGGATTCCACGAGGTCACCCGTCCGTCGCTGCCGACCGATATGATCGCGTCTCGCGCGCTCTCGACGACCGCGACCGCACACTCCGGGTCCACGCGTCCGCTCGTTCCGTGGTCGTCGGACAACGCCAGCATGGCAACATCCTCTCGCGTCAAAGCCTGAGGGACCGCTACAACGGACGTAGAAACGTCCACCGTGAGTGTGACTTGAGGGCGCCACTGCGTCAAACGGGCCAAGAATAAAATTGAACGGTGCGATCACATGTCGTACTGTAAGAATATGGGTACGCTGCGCGAAGTCGTCGCGGAACTGCGGACAGCCGGAGCGCAGGAATACGTCGATCGAAACCCATTCAGCGTGCTCGTCGACCAGGGCGACCCTGCGCCGGATGACGGGTGGGACGATGACGCGACGAACGTCGTGTCGGCCGCGACCATCACTCGCGCGCTCGACGAACTGCGGCGCGGTGCTCTCCCACTGCCGCCGAGCCGCCAGCTCGCGCCCGACTCGGCCGTGTTCGTGCTGCGAAAGCGCCCCGGCGGGTCGTTTCCGGATCAGATCGGAGTCGGACGGTCGCGCGGATGCGACGTCGTGCTGCCCTTCGCTTCCGTCTCGAAGTACCACGCGTCGTTTTCACAGGATGCCGACGGTGCGTGGTCCGTGATGGACGCCGGGTCCACAAACGGCACTTTCTTCGGGAGCGAGCGCCTCGCCACTCGCGAGCCAGCGGTGATCCTCGACGGCGCGATCGTTCAGTTCGGATACCGCGCGTTCCAGTTCTTTACCGCGCAAGGGCTCGTCGAGTGGGCAGCGTTTCTCAGAGTCTAGAACGGCAAACAGATCGGACCCGGGACGATGATGGAAAGTCCGCGAGCGATGCGCCAGAGCGAACACCGCCGCGCGATGCCGTTGACACTCGCGGATCGCGGCGAGACGATCCGCCGATCGGGAGCTGCGAGTCGTGGATAGCAAATGCGTTCAGTGCGGCCGCACCCTGGGCGCGGGAAGATTTTGTCCGGAGTGCGGCACCGAGCGGTCCGCGCCGCGTGACTCCGATGCCGAGGCGCTGATCGGTCAAACCGTCGCAGACCGTTACGAGATACGCGAATTGATCGGCTCCGGCGGAATGGGTCGCGTGTATCGCGCGGTTCATCGAGCGTTGGATCGCGACGTCGCGGTGAAGTTCGTCCACTCCCACTTGCACGACAACGATCAGGCGGCAGCGCGTTTCTTTCGCGAGGCGCGCCAACGCGCGACTCAACGGCAGCACGTGCTCCGGTCCATCAGTCCCATCGGCATTCGGCACATCGTGCCCGGGAACGGCATGCATCGCTCGGGCGTACACGACACAACCTGCACGCCCGAGCAGCACGCTACGCCACCGCCCAACATCATCATGCCGCCGGGAGCCCAGCGATCGTACGCTCTCGACGAACAATGTACTTCACGGTCCGCGTCGCGTCGATTGTCGTGCTGGCATCCACGATCGCCTGTCGTCGATCTCCTGTCGGGGCAGGCGGTACAAACACCCACGGGGCGGGCCGCATTCAATTTGGGCTCGCGCCTGAACGGGCAGTCCCCGCGTGCTGAAGCGGTGGACTTCGCGAACGAAGGGTGCCGTTGGCGACTCGCACCGTGAGAGACGTCGCGGCGATCGCGAAGCCGTCGGGTGTCAGGCTTCCGACTCGGTCGAGGAGGGTGAGCCCTCGTAGTCGAAGCCGGTCATCCGCTGACTTCGCGCTATTCGCTCGAGCCCTCGCGACCAGAACAACAGCCGCGCAGCGCCGACGCATGCGGATCCGATCGTCCGGGTGTGCGCAGCCATCGGAAACGTCATCGACATCCGTCGGGAACGACCAGCAGCGGGCGAGTGCTCCACCATCGCTACGCAGCGTAGCAGTGCCACACGTGCTTGTAAGGGTCCCCTCCTCCGGGTGCCCGCTCGACGTGCAGGCGGAACTCATTGTCGAGTCGATCGTCGCGACGCCGCGCGCAATCCACCACGCCAGCGCGCGCTAGCGCGCCGTGTTGTCACGATTCGAGCACCAGGAACGTCACGACGGGCGAGAGGACGACACTGAAGATCCACGGAAGACTGCCGACGAATTGAAGCAGCATCGTTCCGCCGATCCAGCGCAAGGGACCCACGACGAGACTACGTGTACAGCGTGAACGTCGTGAAGAACGATCGGCGCGGTGCCATCGTGTAGTGCAGCGCGGGCGTCTGGGATGCTGGGATCGCGGGCGTGAAGCTCGACGCGTATTCGAACTGGGCATCGCGATTGCGAATATCGACAAGGTTTCGCACGGTCAGATCGAGGCCGACCGGACCGATTCGAATCCCCGCGGTCGTGTCCAGTACGAGCGAGGGATACGCCGTGGTCGTCACGAGTGGGGGCGCGCTCCGCACGCCCATGCCGAGGCCGCCGCGAGCGCGAATGGTCTGACCGAGATAGGCACCGACGGGCGCGTCGATCGCCGCATCGAGGCGTGTGACGAGCGCGGGGAGGGTGGGCAGCGCAACTCCAGCGGGGATCCGACCCCCGAGCGCCTCGGTCACCGCGAACGCAGCGCCTGCACTCGCTCGACCGCGACGATTGCGCTACCTTGATTCGTTCTCATGGCGCATCCGGACACGCCGCTGGACGATTCGCGTTCGAACAGCGCGACGCACCTTGCGCGGCCCGGCGGACGCGTAGGCACGTTGCCTGTCGTGGCGCCGAGCGTTCCCGAGGCACCGGCGCCCGCGGCGGACGACGGGACCGCGGTCGATCCGCGGATCGGGACGCTGATCGCAGACCGCTATCGATTGATCGAGCAGGTGGGCGAGGGCGGCATGGGCGCCGTCTATCGCGGCGAACACGTGTCGCTTCGCAAGCGCGTCGCGGTGAAGTTCTTGCACCCCGAGCTTTCGCGAATCACGGACGTCATCGCGCGATTCGAACGGGAGGCGATTGCAGCGGCGAACCTGGAGCACCCGAACGTCGTCGCGGCGCACGACTTCGGGAAAACCGACGACGGCCAGTTCTTCCTCGTGATGGAGTACGTCGAAGGCCCGAGCATTCGGTCCGTTCTCGACAGCGTCGGGCGGTTGGAACCGGAGCGGGCGCTGAAGATCGCTCGGCACATCGCGGCGGCTCTGCATCGCGCGCACGCGATGGGAATCGTCCATCGCGATCTCAAGCCGGACAACGTCGTCCTCGTCGAGCGCGAAGGCGACCCTGACTTCGCCAAGGTGCTTGATTTCGGCATCGCGAAGGTCGGAAGTGCGACCCTTGGTGGGGCCGCAAGACAGTTGACGCAGGCCGGGATGGTGTTTGGAACGCCGGACTACATGGCTCCCGAGCAGGCGCTCGGTGCGACGGTCGACGCGCGCGCGGATCAGTATGCGTTCGGTGTGTTGGTGTTCGAGATGATCACGGGAAAGCGTCCGTTCGAGTCCGACGACGTCATGATTCTTCTCAGCAAGCACATGACGGCGGCGCCGCCGGCGGCGTCCAGCATCGTCGGGCGGGGCGTGCTGCCCGACGAGATCGACGAGATTCTCGCGCGGATGCTCGCGAAGTCGGCCGGCGACCGTTTCCCCGCGGTGAGCGACGCGATGCACGCGCTCGATGCTGCGTTTGGGATCACTCCTGGAAGCCTGGGCACGCCGCCGCACGGCATCCGCCTGCCCGCCCCGGAACCCGTCGCCGCGCAGGATATCGAGCCCTCGACCCCGGTTCCCAAAGCGCCGCGCGACGTGAGTCGCGAGCACAACGCGGTGCGCACGGCGATGAACACACTGATCACGGGCTACGTTCGCCTGCGTTCCGACCCGAAGCGGTTGCGCGCCGCGCTCGTCGTCGTCACGGCCGTGCTGCTCGCGATCATCGTTGTGGTCTCGGCGCTGGGGACTCGCCGCGCGACACCGACATCGACACCCGCGACGCCGGCAGTCCGTCCGATGCCGACGGCCCCGCTGCCGCCCGTGACTCCCCTGCGCCTCGCGCTGCCGCCCCGTCCCTCGAACGGTACGACCCCCGTCGCTCGCACGCAGGCGGGGACTGTCGCGCAGGTTGCCGCGGTCGCGGGAACTCCGCTCGATGCGCAAGTCGCCGCGTACCGCGAACGGCCGGCGATCTCGGCGGTGCTCGCGATCGCTCACGGCCGAAACGTCCGCGCCGTGACGGCCGCATTCGAACAGTTGCGATCGCAGACGCCCGACGACGCGTTGCTCGCGTACTTGCTTGGAACCCTGTACGCGCAAGAACGCAACGGCGGTGCGCTCGCAATGGAACGTTTCGTCGACGCCGTGCGGTTGCAGCCCGCATTCGTGCACGATCGTACCTTTCAGAGCGACGTTTCGCACGTCTATGCGTCTGCGGGTCGGCTTCCCGCTGGCACGGACGAATTGCTGGCCGGTCCGCTCGCGGCGACGATCTTCGAGCCGCTCGTCACGGCCGGCCTCGAGAGCAGTTCTGCTGCAGGACGCAACCGCGTCCGGGCGCTGTTGCAGACGCCGCCGTTCGCATCACGGGCGGGAGCCGGAGTGATCGCGCTGTTCGATCTCCAACGCGCGCGCAGTTGCCTCGACAAGCGGCCGCTCGTCGAATTGCTTGGACGCGAGGGCGACGCGCGCGCGCTGCCCTATCTGCGCCGGATTCGCTTGGGTCGCGGCTGCGGATTTTTCGGCATGGGCGAGTGCAATCCGTGTCTGACAGCGGTACTGCCCGCAGCGATCGCATCGATCGAGCAGCGCACGGCGAGCTCACGTCCGTGACGGACAGGTAGAAGCGGGACGACCGTTCGTAGCGATCGGACCGTCGCCCGCGCGGCCCGTTCACGCCGCTTCGGCATGATTCGGGGACTCCGTCCGCGATCGTATGGGAGGGTCGGCAGTCACCGCCGTCACCCCACATCGCTGTGGATGCGGGGTTGCAGTGGTTGATGAGGTGTCGTGGATCGCGGGCGAGTTCACGACGGGAACAGGTTGCAGAACCATTCGACCGGCGAGGCAACGCGGGCACCGCTGCGCGCGAACCTCGCGGGCGCGTAGGTGCTCGTCGCACACTTCCAGCACCGGGGCAGACATGCGATCCTGTTCTGCAGGGAGGACGAGGAGGCGCATAGGCGCCAGTGCGGCCAGCAACGAATGCGTTGAAGCGGCCGTTGAAGCGCTCGTCGTCATTCTCCGGGACGGGCGGGCATTCGGACCGCGCGTCGCGAACGCGCAGCGACGCGCGGCGGTCCGCCGTGGATGCCGCGCAGTTGCAGTCGGCGGCGCCGTCGCTCGCGGGCGATGTCGGACTGGTTTGTCCCCTCCTCGCGCCCAGCAACATGCGGTGGGCCGACGCTCCGCTGCGGGACGAACCCGTCGACCGCGACCGCCGAGTTCGGCAGCCGATCGCGACGGCGCGAAATCATGCGAGGCCGATGCCGCGACGCACGCGAGACTTGAAGCTCAGCAAGCGGAAACATAGTGCTAGCGGTCCCGGAAATCGCAACTGTTCGCGGGAGTGTTGCGCGCACAAGTCGGCGGCACAGTGACGCTCGGAGCGCGTGCCCACGCCGCCAAGAGGAACGCCGAGATCTGCTCGCGCGCCGCGACACCGGCCGGACTATCCCGTGCCGCGAAACCATGAATCGCCAGCGAATCTGTCACGGCAGCGGGCACGCGAAACTGAGTGAACCCGCAGCCGGAGACTACCTCGCTCCGCCGCGGCAGCGAAGGGACGTCGACGATCACGCCGCCGACGAAGCTGCAGTGTGCAGACGTCGCGACGAGTTCCGATCCGACATTGGCCAGGATCGGGTCGCCGATGCTCTCCTGCACGAGTATGGCCGGCGAGTGCGCGCCAACCGCGTCGACCCACGTACTACCATCCACGTCGTCCCAGTTGATTTGCGACGTTGCCAGTGCGACGGACAGGTCGAGGTCGGTGGCGTAAACGGCGCGCGTCGCGAGACGGACGATGGCGAACGTCGGCCCGAAGGGAAGGAAGTGCGTGAGCCCGGCGCCCGGTACGTTCAGAACGGCGGCGGTGACTCGGGGCTCGGCGTACGTGAAGACCATTCCGGCGGTTCCGCCGAGCGAACCGCCGGCGTACGCGACGCGAGAGAGATCGGCGCGCCGCCCGGCCGCGGGGTTGGGTAGACCGCCCAGCGCCGGCGCGGATAGCGCGTCTCCGAGGGCACCGCTCAACGATGCAAGCAGTGTCATTCCGTCCGCGATGGACTGCAAGAGTCCGGCCGCCGCGATGTCGGTGCCAATGAGCATGGAACGGAATGACGCATACGTGTTCGCCACTTCGGGCCCAGTGAAGCCCGCATATTGTATGTTGAGCTTCATCGCGCCGGTGTTCGCGATCGCGTCGTCGAATGCCGAGTCGTGTACGTCACCGCCCGAGCCGTGCCCGTACACCGCGACCGGATAGTCGCCGCCTCCCCGCGGGATCGCGGCACGGAATAGAACGTCGTGCGAGGAAAGGGCGACGGGTCGAAATTGTGCGTCACGGTCGAGCGAACCGGTGGAGTTCCGAAACGTGGGAACGCCAACGAGTCGGCCCTCCACGATGACGCTGCTCGCCCCTGCCGCCGGGAACTCCGTGCGATCGATCTGCACACGCGCCGTCGAAGCCGCGGCTACGGCGGTCGTGCGCATCGCCGTGATTGCGAGCGTCGGTGCATCCAACGAACGCGTAGTGAAGTCCCACACGCGCAGGATCCGCGACGGCTCGAGACCGGCGCGAGCGATGACCTCGCGAGTCGGGGCGTGGTAGGCCGCGAGGGCGAGTTCGTCCCAGGTTGCAGGCGGATCGAGCCCGAGCGAAACGCGGGCCTCACGCGTCGCGGCGATCGGCATGCCGTCGGAAGAACGCAGTTGGTCGGTGACGACGACCACGTGGTCGGTCGCCGGAGCCATCGGTGATCGCGGATAGGCCAACAAGAGGGTCGCCGCCGGAAATGTCCCGGCCGGTTGCACCCGCAGTCGCAGCGGGACTGGGGCGCCGAAAGCGCCGCCGGGCTGCGCAACGAGCACGCGCAGCGCGCCCGTCGTTCCGTCTCCGAGTGACGCGGCGTCGATGGTGGCTCGAAACGCCGTGAGCAGCGGAGTCACGCGCGAGAAGCCGTCGGCGCGATTGACCGAGGACGGATCGTCGCCAGCGCCCAGGGCGGAACGCGCAAGATTGAGCCTCAGTCCGGTCGGCGTGCTGCGATCTGCCGCCGTGAACGTATTCGACGGCCAGGGAAGCAGACAGTGAACGGGGTCGACCGAGTCGCAGGGGGCAGATCGCGGTGTGCGGTCGCCGCCCGTGCGCGGCGGGATGTACGCGTCGGCGGGCAGCGCTGACTGGGAGTCGCCGTGGACAACCTCGCCGTGCGCATCCGCGGCGTCATCGCGGGATCGTGGGCCTGAGCAACCAATCGCTGCGACCGCCACTAGCACCGAGAGCGTGGCGCGAAACCTGGGCGTCGCACCGCCGACCACGAATGTCAGCATCAACTCGTTGGGTATCACGCTCGCGCGAGCGCTGCAATCCTTCGAGCACTCGGCGGATGCGCGGGAATCGGCTCGCGGCGACCGCGTCTCAGCGAGCAAGCGCGTGGGCGCTGCCTCGCGATCCGACGCCGTCGTGCGCTCGGACGGTCCAGGAACCGAGGGTGCCCGTGAGAAACACCGCACCGAACCTCCGAACCCGCCGGCGTTCCGGCGCCTTGTCCGTCCGGCCACATGGTGCCACGCTCCAATCATGCCTCGGCGTTCGAAGGTTCTTGCCGGGACTCTGCTCTTTGGCGCATGTGCCCGTGCGGTCGCACCAGCCGACGTCGCGCCGGGCACCCCGCAAGGCGATGCCGTGTCGGAGTGCCGGCAGCCGCCTCCGCCGGACGTCGCGGGAGCGTTTGACCCGACGACGCCTACGTGCGCTGCATGGGGGCGCGAGCAGTGTGCCGCGTGGGCGCGATCGGTGCCGACGCGCGACCCGATCGAGGGGATGCCGTATGCGGTCTGCGCGCCCGGCGCGGACGGTGTCCGACGTTGCCATCGCGGCTCGACGTGCGTCTCGAGCGACGTCCTGCGTTGTGGCTGCGGGGACCCCAGCGCTCCTGGGAGCATGTGCAGCGAAAACGAGACGTGCATTGTGTCTCCTCGAGGAACGTGGTGCGTCCCGACGCGCTGCCCGCCCTGATCACGCGCCGTCTGAGCCATCGGGCCATCCATCGGCTTGCGCTCTCGCCCGGGACCTGCCCCCAGTACATCCGCGCATCATCGGTAGCGCAAGCTCACCCAACCTGAAGTGTCTGTCTCGACCAGCTGCGCGTTCAGCGCCGACCAACTCACGGGCGGAGTCACGCCGTCGCGTCGCCGCTGTCAGCCACAGCCGCCGCTGCCCGTCTGCGCCGCGGACTGCCCGGGGCAGTTGCGCTCGCACGTCGCGCCGCTCGCGCAGGATACCGTGCAGCGCTCCGCGCACTTGATGGTGCAGCGCGAGTTCGTTGCCCGCGTGACGGCACTTGAATCATGACGGCTACGGTCGGCAGCAGAAGCTGCAAAACGGGTCGTAGCACCTGCCGGTGGAGTTGCAGCAGACTTGCCGAACGGGACACGAAGTGCCGCCGCACGAGATCATTGCGCCATCGATCGGCCCAGCGTCCCAATCGATCCCGCACGAACCCCGCGCGACCGCGCGGACGCCGGACATGGCCGCGCTGCAAGGGTTCGGGTACGTCCGTCCATCGCAGCCGCATACGGGATCGAATGTGAACGCGCACATCGTTGGCTGTGGCGCGCAGCGTCCAGGGCCGATGCATGCCGTGGCGTCGCAATAGCTCCCCGACGGACAGTCCGTCGCGCGCTCGCACGCCCCGGGGGGCACGTCGGCACCTGCGAGGTCGTCGGGCGGGTCCGCTCCGTCCACCGGTGACGCGCCATCGAGCGTCGCTGCGTCGGACCGCCAGAGCACGTCGACAGGAGTCGACGAACATCCCACGACGAGAAGCGCGATCGCGAGCGTCGAGCGCATCGTCTTCGACTTCAGCACAATTCGTGTCGTCCTGCACGCGTGCGGCTGCAGCGGCACCCGTGGCGGCGCTCGAACCGTGCGGTGTCGATTTCGTGAGCCGATGGTAGGATGTCGTGAATCCATCCCGTCACGGTAGCCCATGCGTCCCGCGCACCAACGCCCCCAGCCACGCACGGCAGACGCCGTGGCCGCCTCCCCCGCGCGCCGGCTGACGATCGACGACGCCCCGACGAGCCGAGAACTGGTCGGTCGCGCGCTCGCGGGTGACACGTGGGCCGAGGAGGCGATCTATTCTCGGCACATCGACGGCATCGTTGGCCTGCTCACGCGACTCCTCGGGCGTAGCGCCGAAGTCGACGACGCCGCACAGGACACCTTTGCGAGGGCGCTCGAGCGGCTCGGAGACTTGAGGGACCGCGACGCGCTGCAGTCGTGGCTGACGAGCATCGCGGTGAACGAAGCGCGGCGCCGATTGGGGCGCCGCCGGTGGATGCGCGTGCTCGGGCTGGATCGGAGCATCGACGACGTTCCGTTGGACAGGCTGGCCCGCGACGATGTGCCCCCCGAGGTGAGGCAGGAACTCTCATCGCTCTTCGCCGTGGTCCAGACGCTCGGCGCCGTCGAACGCGTCGCGTGGTCGCTCAAGCGAATCGAGGGTTGGGGGCTCGGCGAGATCGCCCAAGCGTGCGCTTGCTCGCTTGCGACCGTGAAACGTCGAATCGCCGCGGCCGATCGTCGCATTCAGCGACAGCTCGCGCCTCGCGACGGCGGCGGTGGGCACACACAGTTGGCTGTGCGGCGCGACGACCGGGGACCGCGCCGATGACTCGACTGCCCGACAAGATTCGAGATGTTCTCCACCAGAACTTGAGCGAGGAGGCCAAGCAGAAGATCTGGCGCGGCCTCGTGTCGCGCCGTCGGAATTTCCGACCGGGGCGCACGCGTCGGGTGCTCCGGGTCATAACGGGCGCGACGGCGATCGCAGCACTGTTGCTGGCAGTCCAGCTTTACCGACGACGACCGATCGATCGCGCGTATTTCGGCGCGCTGCACGAAGCCGGTGGGCGTGAAGTTCGGTCGGTGTTTCAGTCGACTCAGGGCACGCAGGAGATCTCGGTCGCGCTCGACGACGGATCGCGCGTGGTTCTCGCCCCCGGCGCGCGCGTCGAAGTCGTCGCCAACACGGGTCAGGAGTTCGTTCTCTTTCAGCGTACGGGGCGCGCTGAATTCGAGGTGCGCCCCGGTGGAGGACGGCGCTGGGTCGTAGAGTGCGGTCTCGCGACCGTCGAAGTGATCGGGACGCGGTTCTCCGTGGATCGAACGCCGAGTCGGGTCCGCGTCGAAGTCTCGCGCGGGATCGTGATGCTGCGGGGCGACCTCGTTCCGGAGCGCGTGCAGCGGCTGGCAGCCCATCAGTCGATCGTGATCGTTGCGCCCGCTGTCGCACAACACGTCGTCGCGCCGCCGCCACTCGCGCCGCCGACCGTCGTCGCGCAGGCGCCCGTGTCACCGCGTTCGCAGCCGGCAAGTCCGTCTTCGCTGTCGGTCGTTCGTGCCGCGGACGGAAACCCGCGTCCGACGGCGTGGCAGCATCTTGCCCGACGCGGCTCGTTCCACGAGGCGTACGACGCCCTCGGCCCGGCGGGAATCGCCGTCGAGGCGAGGGACGCAACCCGAGACACTCTCTTCACGCTTGTCGACGTGGCTCGACTCTCCGGCCACCCGGCCGAGGCCGTCTTGCCGCTTCGCCGACTGCTGCGGACACACCGCGCCGACGCGCACGCGCCCCTCGCGGCATTCACGCTCGGACGCATCCAACTCGACGCGCTTGCTCGGCCCTCCGAGGCCGCCGACGCGTTTGCCGACGCAATCGCGCTGGGAATTCGCGGGGGACTACTGGAAGACGCGCACGCGCGCCTCGTCGAAGCCCACGCTCGTTCCGGCAATCGCGCGGCCGCCCTTGTTGCAGCCAGCGAATACCAACGCCGATTCCCCGACGGACGACACGCGTCGGCCGTCCGACGGTGGACTGGAGCCACGCGCTGATTCCTCTGGCTCGGTCGTTCGCAGGCGTTCGCGGCTTCGTCCGTGCGACGCCCCTTGCGTTGGTCGTCGCGACGATGGGAGTCCCCGCGCGCGGCCAGATCCCTCCCGCCCCGGCGCGCGAGTCAGCGCAGTCCGTCGTTCACGTCGTTGCGGGTCAGCCGGCTTGTCCGAACCTGCCGCTGACGCTCGAGCCGTTCATGGAACTGCTGCGCATCGAACTCGCGGCGATGGGAATGCGGCCCGTCCTCGATTCGACGTCGGCACCCGTACCGGAAGACGAACCGATGAGGATCGAACTGGCACCTGCGCCGTGCGCAGCCGCGTCGACGCGGGTCACGATTACGGTCTTCGACGCTGCGATCGCTCGCGGAGCGCCCCGAACCGTTGATCTCGCAAACGTCGTGCCCTCGGCCCGACCACGGACCCTCGCGCTCGAGGTGGCCGAGACCTTCCGCGGGTTCGACGAAAGCCCGCTAGCCCGCGCCATGGAACGCAATCCACCCGCGCCACCGACCGTTCGACCGTCTTCATCTCCTCATAGCGCCGTCGGTGACTCTGCCGTCGGCAGCACAACGGCGCTCTCACCGCGCAGGAGTGACCACGTGGCTGCGAACAGCTCGAGGCTCCGGGTGGATGGCACGGCGGCCGCCGAGATCCGGTGGTTCTCCACCTACGGAACCGCGATGTTGGGTGGCCGAGCTGGTACCGCGGTGACGCTGCGGTTGCCGCTGATCTTGAGAGTCCGTGCTGAGATCGCTGGCGCCACTGGAATCGCGCGAGCGCACGACGGTGAAATCGACATTCGGGTCCTTGCCGCCGGCGCTGCCGTGCTCCTTGGACTGGGTCGTGATTCCGTCCGCGGCGAACTCGGGCTACACGTCGACGTCGGCTACGGATGGGCGGTTGGCCGCACGATCGAACCCGACGTTCGAGTCGGCGACGGCAGCGCACTGATCGCGATCGGTTCGGTCGTCGCAGGTGTCCGATTTGCGCTCGCCCCGATCTTCTCCGTCGTGGTCGAGCTTCGTGTTGGACCCGTGCTGCAGGGCCTGACCGCGGTCGCCAACGGGAGACCCGCGGCGGGCCTGAGCGGCGTCGCTGTCGCGCTCGCGGTCGGCGCGTCGCTGCCATAGCGCTGGGGCGCAAGCGGCTGAACGCCGACCTGGCGGTGCGGAATCGGACGTCGGGCGAGCGATTTGCTGAGCCGAATTCGTCCGCGGACCAATCTGTCGGAGGGAAGCGTCGTGCGGACGCCGAAATCGCAACCCTCTGGAACCGAGGCAGCCATGATTCGCAACGATCGTGTCAACGTCGCACTTCTCGCCGGTTTTCTCTGTGCGGTGTCGGCATGTGGATCGCCTCAACGAGGGGAGGCAGGACCCGACGCGTCGCCGGACGGCGGCGTGGACGGTGCGATCGGCGACGCACTACGCGACGGCGTCGCGCTCGACGGGATTGACGCCGTCGTCGATTCCGCTGACGGCGCGGCAACGGACGCTCCCGATGCGGTCGACCTGGACGCCAGCGACACCAACACCGTGGACGGCGGCTGCACTTCGCCTCTCGTGCGATGCGGTGCGGCGTGTGTGGACCTGACTACAAACTCGATGAACTGTGGCGGGTGCGGGACGGCCTGTCCGACGGACGCCATGTGCACCGCGGGTACGTGCGCTTGCTCGATGGCCAGAACGCTCTGCGGCGGAGCGTGCCGCGACCTCGCGGCCGACCCTGCAAACTGCGGCGCCTGCGGAACGGCCTGTCCAACGGGCACGACGTGCTCGATGGGCATGTGCAACTGCGGCGCAGGGCTGACCGCATGCGGCGGCATGTGCGTCAACGCCCAGACCGACTCGTCCAACTGCGGGACCTGCAGCAACCGCTGCGCGACCGGCGGTAGTTGCGCGGCTGGCATGTGTGCTTGTCCCGGGACGCAAACCGCGTGCTCTGGCACGTGCGTCGACACGGCTACAAGCGCGACCCACTGCGGAATGTGCGGAACCGTTTGTGCGGCCGGTGCAAGCTGCGCGGGCGGCACGTGCGTGTGCCCAATGGGACAGCTCAACTGCGGCGGGATGTGCGTCAACACGACTTCGAGCAACACGAACTGTGGCGCATGCGGCAGAGTCTGTCCGACGGGGGCCACGTGCTCGGCTGGCGCTTGCGTGTGCCCGGCGCTGCAGACGGCGTGCGGCTCGGCGTGCGTCAATGCACAGACGGACAACAACAACTGCGGCGGGTGCGGAAACGTCTGCGCGATGGGTGCGACCTGCACGGCGGGCACGTGCAACTGTCCAGCCGGCCAGGCCGCTTGCATGGGGCGCTGCATCAACGTCCAGACGGACCCAACCAACTGCGGATCATGTGGCACGACGTGTGGCGGCACGACGATGTGCGTTGCGGGGATCTGTTCGTGTACCACGGGGCAAGTGTCGTGCCCAGGCAGCGGGTGCGCGAACCTTGCAACCGATGTGCGCAATTGTGGCAGTTGCGGCACGGCATGTGCGACCGGCGCGACCTGTGCATCGGGCGTCTGCAGCTGTCCGAGCGGTCAGTCGGTCTGCGCCGGAGCGTGCGTGGCGACCCAGACGGACAACAACAACTGCGGCGCGTGCGGAACGCGCTGCGCGACGGGGGCCATTTGCGCGGCGGGTGTGTGTGCGTGTGCCGCGTCCCAAGTCGTCTGTGGCGGCGCGTGCGTCGCGACGCAAACCGACAACAACAACTGCGGCGGTTGCGGCAGCGTGTGCCCGCCGGGCTCCGCTTGCACCGCCGGAACGTGCCAGTGTCCTGTCGGGCAAACGCTCTGTGGCTCGGGCACGTCCGCGCGATGTGTCAACCTCCAGGCGGACAGTGTCAACTGCGGCGCATGCGGCGTGGCCTGCCCCGCGGGAATGTCCACATGCACGATGGGGGCGTGTCAGTGCCTGCCCGGCCTCGTGAACTGCGGCACCCGGTGCGCGAACGTTTCCAACGATCCGAATGCATGCGGCTCGTGCGCAACGGTCTGCCCGACGGGCGGGACTTGCGTGTCCGGCGTCTGCGGCTGTCCGATGGGCGCCATCGTCTGCGGGGGTCCACCCGGCGCATGTGCGACCGTCGCGACTGACTTGAACAACTGCGGAGCCTGTGGCAATCGCTGCGCGGCGGGCGGAACCTGCGTGTCCGGAGTGTGTGGCTGTCCGGCAGGTCAAGTCGTTTGCAGCGGCGCGTGCATCACCCTCGCGACCGATGTCACCAACTGTGGCGCATGCGGCAACCGCTGCGCGACGGGGGCCACGTGCGTCTCCGGCGCGTGCCAGTGTCCGTCCGGTCAGACGGCGTGCGGCGGGCGGTGCGTGAACACGTCGACGGACCTCGCCAATTGCGGCGGTTGCGGAAGCGCCTGTGCGACCGGCGCAACGTGCACTTCTGGAGCATGTGCCTGCCCCGCGGGACAGATCGTGTGCGCGGGTAGCTGTGTCAGCCCGGCTGTCGACGCGAACAACTGCGGGATGTGCGGCAGAGTGTGCGGCTCGGGTGGTTCGTGCGTGTCCGGAGTGTGCGTGTGTGCAGTCGGATCGACGATGTGCGGCGCTCAATGCGTCAACCTCCAGACCGATCCGGCCAACTGTGGCACGTGCGGGACGACCTGTGCGGCCGGGGCCGCGTGCGCGGCAGGCGCTTGCGTCTGTCCCGCGGGGCAGATCGTCTGCAGCGGTCGGTGCGTGAATCCCACCAACGACGCAGCACACTGCGGAGGCTGCGGCGTTCAATGCGGGCGCGGAGGAACGTGCGTGTCCGGCGTGTGCGCATGTCCCCCGGGCGTCACACGCGCCACGGTGACTCTGGGTCCGCCGGCGATCTATCGCTGCGTAGATCTGACCGCGGATCCGAACAACTGCGGTGCCCTGGCGGCGACGTGCGTTGACACTCGAGCGTGCTTCAATGTTGGCGGTGTCGGCGTCTGCAACTGCCGTCCCGGGCTGACCGCGACCACGGGTGGGGGGTGTGTCAACCTGCAGACGGACTCGAGCAACTGCGGGATGCTCGGTCGCGTATGTCCGTTCATGACACCGGAATGCGTCAGCGGAACCTGCCAGACGTTCGGTACATGCTTCGCGCAGGGTCGCACGCGCTGCGGCTTCGGAACGAGTTCGTGCGTCAACACGCAGACCGATCCGCGCCACTGCGGCGGTTGTGGAAACCAATGCAACCAGGATCAGGTCTGCGTGGCGGGCGTGTGCCGCACGTACACGCCGTCGATCGGTTGCACGACGTGTCCGTGCCCCAACATGTTCTGCCTAGCCGGTCAGGCTTGCTGCAACTCGTACACGATGTCGACATCGTCGCCGCGCATGTGCGTCAACAACGGTGTCTGTCCCTAGCGGAGATCGAGAATGAGCCGAACACTCTCTTGGCCCGGAAGTGCCCTTGTATTGATCGCGGCCGGTTGCAGTAGCAGCACCGGCCGACAGGACGGCGCGGTCGACACGATCGTCGAGGCGTCCACTGCTGACACATCGGTCGCGGACAGCGGAACGGACGACGTCGTCGTCCGCGACGCCGGGACGTGCCCGGCCCTGCAAACTTCTTGCGCCGACAGATGCGTCAGTCTGACGACGGATCCGCAAAACTGTGGAGGATGCGGAATCGCATGTGCGGCGGGGCAGGCGTGCGACGCGGGTTCGTGCAGCATGACGGGGTGCGCGGGAGGGCGTGTCGTGTGCGGTTCGTCGTGCGTCGATGTTTCGTCCGACGCGGCAAACTGTGGGCGCTGCGGTAATGCCTGCGGCGCCGGGGCGACGTGTGTTGCGGGAGCGTGCACGTGCCCGTCCGGAGCGATCACCTGTCCGAGCGGCTGCACGGACCTTGCCACGGATCCCGCCAATTGCGGGATGTGCTCGAGAAGTTGCGGCGCAGGTGGATCGTGCGCCATGGGCCTGTGTACGTGTGGCCCGGGCGCGATCCGCTGTCCGACCGGAGCGTGCGCGGTCGTCGCGACCGATCCGATGAACTGCGGAGCCTGCGGCACCGCGTGCGGCGCGGGTGCGACGTGCGGGTCGGGCATGTGCACGTGCGGTGCGGGGAGGATCCTGTGCGGTGGTCGTTGCGTTGATCCAACGGCCGACCCGACGAACTGCGGCGGATGCGGAATCTCGTGTGGCCCTGGCACATGCGCGTCGGGCATGTGCCGCTGCATGGCTGGGACGACGTCGTGCGCCGGCGCGTGTGTAAACACCGCTACCAATAGTGACCACTGCGGCAGTTGCGGCAATCGCTGTGCGAGCCGAGTGTGCACGTTGGGGATGTGCGTCGTGTCCTGCTCGTTCGGTCAGACACGTTGCGGAACCATGTGCGTAAACACGAGCTCGGATCCAAACAACTGCGGCACGTGCGGGCGGATGTGCACGGCGGGGCAGAGTTGTTCCGGCGGCATGTGCGGTGCTTGTAGCGGTTTCGGAATGATGCTCTGCGGCGGTGTATGCGTGAACACGAGTTCCGACGTCAACAATTGCGGCGGTTGCGGGCGGATGTGCCCCTCGGGTCAGCGTTGCTTCTCGAGCTTCTGTTTCTAGTGCGAACACCAAGGCGACTTGCCCCGAGAGTGGGCAGTAGGATTCACGGCTACGAGAGGAAACCACGAATGCGCGGGTCGGAGGGCACGATGCGGGTCTTTGAATTCACTGGTACGTCGACTGCTGTGATCGTCTGGTCGCTGCTCGCAGGATGCGGCTCGTCCAATACTCCGGAGTTCGACATACGTCGCGTTGACGCAGCCGATGTCGCCGCCGACATCGCGAGAGACACACCGCGTATGGACGTGCCGGACGTTCAGTCCGCGCGCGACGTCGTCGTGCCACCGGTCGACAACGGCAGCCCCATCGATGTCGGCGGAGCGTGTGCTCCGACGTGCACCGGGCACGGCGATTGCGCGTCGAGCTGTCCATCGGTCTCGACGGGCACATGGTGCTGCCAGAGCGGCACGTGCGTGTTCGACAGCAATCCAGTGTGCGGTTCGACGCCCGACGTGATCACGCCCCCGGGCGACGGAACTGGATCCGGATAGACCGGCATGGGAACGGACAGCGGTGGCGGCTGATCACATGTGTGGCGAGCCATCTGCGTGTCTTCACGCTACGATCGCGCCCGTGTCGACACCGTGACACGGCCATCTCGTTGGTGCCGCGGGTGGCTGAACGTACGAGAATCGGCCCGCCGTGAGTAGCAGTACCGGCAGCTCATCCCTACGGGCAGCTGCGTGAACACACGCGAGTGATGCCATCGCCGCAGACCAGGGCCGGCACGCCGCGACACAGAACCGTGCATGTTTGCCCGAGCGCACACGTCACGACGCAACCACCCGAGCCGAAGCAGTTCACCGCACACGAGCCTTGGCATGTGATGCGGCACGAACCCGATGTGGAACAGCTGACGTTCGCGGCAGCGCCCACGGTAAGCCTGCAATCCGTCGAGGCGGAGCACGAGCCCATACAGCCCGCGCCGCACGTACCGGTGCAGCCACGCGAGTTCGCGCAGGTCGCGACACACGAATCGCCGCAGGAAAATGCACAGGTGCTCCCGCCGGAGCAGGCGCAGTCCCCCGGCGTACACAGGCATCCGCCTGTGGAGCAGCCGAGCGGCGGCACGTCCGGGACGATCGTGTCGTCGACTCGCACGTCGGGACCCGGCGGCGAATCGATGCGAACCTCCGCCACGTCGGATGGCGAAACGTCGAACGCCTCGTCGAGCGCGGGCGCATCGGGTCGATCCGCACTCACGTCGATCGCCGAGCGGTCGTCGACGTCCTCGGAGCTGCCGTCGCTCGATGCGATGTCTTCCGGCGCGACCTCGTCGATCCCGATTGATGGATGCCGTATCGCACACGCCGCCGAGGCGGCGAGCAGAATCGCGAAAGCGCCGCGCATGATCACCGGGGCGCCTCGACACTTCGGCCCGTGACGCCGCACGGCGGCTAATCCACGCGACAGACGGGCACCTGACCGCCGGAAACGCGGTCGCGATTGGAACACGTGAACCCCCGCCCGAAGCCCGCGCACTGCGCGTCGTTCTGGCATGTCACGGCACACATGCCGCCATTGCGATCGATGCAGGCCGTGCCCCCAGGACAGTCGACGTCGCTGCGGCACGACACGGTGCAATACCCGCCCGGAAAGTTGCCGTCGCCCGCGACGCAGCGGCGCGAGCAGTCACGGTCGGTCTGGCACGTTCCACCCACGAGCCCGCCACCGGCGCCCACGCCCCCGCCGCACGCGGTGGCGAACGCAGCACTTGCCACGAACGCGATCCAAAGCGACACCATCCGTCGTTGCATTGAAGCCTCCGTGGCGGTGAATGCGCACGCTGTGGCGCGCCCTTCAAGGAAAGAATGGATCGCGCGGCGCCCTCGCCCATCGCCGCTCGGTTTTCGCGCATCGCGGGGGGCCGAGGACGCGCCGCGCCGTGGCACGCGTCTCGCGCGGGTCCCGTACATCCATGACAGTCGTTCCCGCCGGCGAAGCCGGCCCGGACGCGCGCGGCTCACGGCGACTCGAAACGCGATCGAGCCTCTTCAGTCATCCTGCGCAGATCCGGCGACAGCATTGCGAGGGGCGTCTCCGGTGTCGTCGGCATCTCGGCCCGCGGCGATGCGCGGATGTCGACACCGGGCGCGAACCCGCGCCCGAACATTTCCCAGGCGCACAAGTTCTGGCGATTCGCGAACGCCACACGGGTCGTACCAAACTCCGCCGACACCTCGCCGGCGGGACGATACGTGAGTGGTTCGTTTTCAGTGACCACGCACTCGCTGGCCACGCGCACACGAATGGTGGTCCCGGCATCGGTCGACCGATCAACAAATCGTGCGGTGATCCCGGCGAAGAAGGGTCCTAAAGGAATCCGTAGCCTCCCGCATCGATGAGCGCGTTCGTCGCGGTGATCGTGCACGCGTCGCGATGCGAGCGTGCGGGATTCATCGAGAACGGCGGAACGGCGCGGAGATGTACTGTTTCGCAATCGACTGACGGCAACCTCCGTCAGTTCCCCGGTCATCCGCTGCACACTCAGCACGGAATGCAAACGAGTCGCCCGGCGATGTGTGCCTGGTCGTAGAGACCGTTGTCGCACGTCGGCCGGCACTCCCACCGCCGCGTCTCGAAGATGAACGTGGGCACCTGGCCCGGGCCGCACGTGATCGTCGGCCGATCGGTGCACACGCGTTGGAATCCGTAGATCCCACCGTACTGCACGACGACGGCGCACGGCACGCAACGCAACATCCCCATCTGGAACTCGAATTGCTGGCCTGCGGTGCACGGCGGGGGCAGCGGAACGCACGAGATCGCGGAGGCGACGCGCGGATCATTCTGGACGGCGGCCTGCCCGGACATGCAGCGACCGCGGTCGCAGGTCATCCGGAACAATGGCGTGCCCGGATCGATGATGCCGCTGCCGCCGCTGCCTGCGATCCGGTGGAACGTGGGAGTCGACCCGTCGGGACACAGGCATCCTTCGTCGATGCGACCATCGCAGTTGTTGTCGCGTCCGTCGCACACTTCGGGCGATCCTTCGTCGGTGCGACCATCGCAGTTGTTGTCCGCGCGGTCGCAGATCTCCGGGGCCGGCGTGATGCTCCCGGTGCACGCGCCCCACGTGGCGTTCGCTCCGTCCATGACACACGTCTGCTCGCCGGATCGACACGCGCCCACGTCGCCCGTTCCCGGCGGCCCGCTGTAGCACGCGCGGCGTTCACCAATGCTGCACGCACACCCTTCGTCGACGCGACCGTCGCAGTTGTTGTCCACGAGGTCGCACACTTCGGTCGTCGGCGCGCCTGCACCCACGCACTCGGACCATTCTCCGAACTCGTTGCTGCCCGCGCACGATTGCGAGCCCCATGCGCAGGCGCCCGTACCCGCGAGCGTGGGATCGCCCGCGAAGCAGCGCTGCATCGCCCCCGCCAGGCACGTGCACGCTTCGTCGGCGCGGCCGTTCCCGTCGTCGTCGAGTCCGTTGTCGCACACTTCACCGCGACGCGACGTCGGCGGATCCGCCGGGGGAGCCGATGCGTCGGGATCGGGGTCACCGACCGTCGCGCCGTCCGCAACGACCGCGCCGTCCCGTCGGCGGCGCGCGACCAACTCGTCGTCCGAGGCGTCCTCCGGCGTGCAGGCGCCGAGGACCGCGGCCGCGAGAAACAACGAGCGCCACGGCATGCGAAACGAAACCTGAGTGCTCATCGATCGCCTCCGAGGGTGATCACTGCATCTTCCATACTTACAGTAACTATACAGCACAGACGAAATTCTGGCGGCGCTCGACTGCAACTCTCGGCGGTAAAGTCCAGTGATCTCGTCGTCTAGCCGAGCTCGAATCGCGCCTCGGCCGATGGGGCTGAACTGACCACGGGAGACTCAACTGGCCACGACACAGACCAGCATCGCCGAGAACTTGCGTAGGCAAATGTAGGTGTAGGTACGATTAATTCATGCCCACCCTCGCACAGACGTCGAACCCCCGGCGCCGCGGCGATGCCCGCGAGCGCGTCTCGATCTCGGCCTCGGTTTTCTGCAGCTACTTCGACACGCCCGTCGAGGTCAGCGCGACCGACGTGTCCGCGGGCGGAATGTTTCTCGACAGCGATCTGCTGCTCCACGCGGGCGAACGCGTGCTCGTGGCGTTCACGGTTCCCGGGACGCGCCATCGAATCCTCGTCGGAGCGGATGTCGTTCGCACGGAGCGCGCCGGCTTCGGCGGAATGGGGCTGGAGTTCGGGCGACTCGTCGGCTCAGACGAGAAGGCGCTGCGCGCAGGGCTCGATCGCCATCGCGGTCTGCAAGAGCGGCTGACGACGACCGACAGCAGTTACCGCTGCTGAGTCGAAGTTGATTGTGCGCTAGCTGTCCGAGCGCAACGCGGTACACTTTTCTCGTGCGACGCGGTCAACGGCTGAAGCGGCTCGCCGGCCGCGAAGGCGCATGGAGCCTCCTCGCGGTCGTGTTCCTGGCCACGGTGACCGCACATTCTCAAACGTTCGGCGTCGGCGCCCCGATCGCGCCGGCCGGCACGGTTGGCAGCGTCGTTTACGCTGGAGTTGTTCCCGTCGGCTACCGGTCATTGCTCGCATCGGCGAGCGCCCGCGGCGGTCGGACCGTCGCGTCCCTGCTGGATTGCAGACCCCGCTCTTCGTTTTTCGGCTCCGAACAGCCACGTCGTGGGTGTCGCGCGGCGATTGCGTTCAGCGACGACGCGGGCACTCATTGGCAAGCAGCGCGCTGGGACAGTGGCCAGTACGCTCGTGCGCTTGCGTTCGACTCTCGCTCCGACTTCGGTGTCGCAGTCGGAGCAGGCGGTGTGTTGGCGACCAGCGACGATCGCGGTGCCACTTGGACGATTCGACGCGAAGACACCCCACGCGTCTACATCGACGTTGCGGTCGCCGGTCACACCGTCGCCATTCGTTCCGATAGCGATGGGGTGTGGATCTCGACGGACGGCGGCGTGTCCTTGCGTACGCTCGCCGACGGCGCGAGCGCGACACCGCATCGCGTCGTAGCCCACGAGGGTGCCGTGTGGGCTTGGGTAGGCGGATTGAATGGCTCGACGTGGTGGCGCGGTGACGCAAGCGGAAGCGTGGAACGTGTGAGTCCACGCTGAACGCGCGCGCGACGGAGGGTAGGAGTTCGGCTTGCCATGTGGGCTCGTCGGACCAGAATGGGTCATGAAGAGCATTCGCATCTCGGAGTTGAAGGGCCACCTGTCTGAGAACCTTCGAGCCGTGGAAGGCGGCGAGGTGGTCGAGGTCACCGACCGCAAGCGCCCGATCGCGCGGATCGTTCCAATCGAACGCGCGCCGGACGGGCTCGAGTTGATCCCGGCGCTCCGGCCGTTCGCTTCCGTCCGCCGGGTCAGGCTCCCGCGGCTGAAGCTCCGGACCCGCTCGCTCGAGGCTCTTCGGCTGGAGCGCGGCTCGCGCTGAGGGCCTACGTCGATTCGTCGGTCGTGCCGCGCGCCCCTCATGCGCTCGCGGCTTGACACACCGCGGCGCGCGCCCCTATCACCACGTCCGCGCTCGGGTCTGCCGTTGACGCGCATTGCCCGCCCGAGCCGCAGGTCGACATGAAGATCCTCGTCCCGCTCAAGCGCACGGCCGATCCCGACAACGCCAACAAGATCAAGATCGCTCCCGGGGGCGGAAAGATCACGACGGAGGGTCTCGAGTCGAAGCCGAATCCGTTCGACGAGTACGCGGTGGAAACATCGCTGCGGCTCACGGAGAACGGGACCAATCCCAAAGTTCGCAACGCCGGGGACTCCGTCGTCATCGCGTCGTTCGGGCCGAAAGAAGCCGCGCAGACGATCCGGCAGGCGCTCGCGATGGGCGCGGACTCGGGTCTGCTCTTCGAGACGACGGACGAGCAACTCGACGGAGATCTCGTCGCGCGCGCGCTGGCGAAGATCGTAGAGAAGGAAGCGCCCGACCTCATCGTGATGGGCAAGCAAGCCGTCGACGGCGACAGCAATCAGGTCGCGCAGATTCTGAGCGAGTTGCTGGGCTGGCCGTGCGCGACGTTCGCGATGAGCGTGGAACTGGCCGCGGACAAGAAGAGCATCGTCGTGGGCCGCGAGGTCGACGCGGGCGTGCTGCGACTGAAGCTGACACTGCCCGCGATCGTCAGCGTGGATCTGCGCATCGTTGCGCCGAAGGCCGTGAGCAACCACGTGACGCCCGCGACGCACACGTATCAAGACGGACCGCGGTACGCGCCGCTGCCGATGATCATGGCGGCCAAGAAGAAGACGATCGTCGAAGCGCCGCTCGCGTCGCTCGGGATCGACGTCGGTCTCAAGAGTCGGTACGTGAGTTTCGAGCAACCGCCGACACGCAAGGCGGGAGTCAAGGTCAAGGACGTGGGCGAGCTGGTCGCGAAGCTGCACACGGAAGCAAAGGTTCTCTAGTTCAAACGAACGAGTCCGACGTCGAGCACACGACGGGAGAAGTACGATGGCAAAGGTCCTTGTGGTCGCCGAGATTTCCGGCGGCGTGTTGAAGAAGACGACCCACAGCGCGATCGCGTTCGCTCGCACGGTGTCGCAAGCGACGGGCGGGACGTTCGACATCGTGGCTGTCGGCAAGGGCGCGTCGGGGGTCGCGGGAGACCTCGCGGCGTTCGGCGCGGGCACGGTTCACGTGGCGGACGACGATTCGCTCGGCGGGTACGTCGGTGAGCGGTTCGGCCCCACGGTGTCCGCCGTCGCGAAGGCCGGCGGATACGACGTGGTCGCGATCACTGCGAGTGCGTTCGGCAAGGACTTGGCACCGCGGATCGCAGCGAGGTTGGGGGCCGGGCTGGCGAGCGACATCGTGCGCGTCGAAGCGCAGGGGGCAACGCTGGTCTACAAGCGGCCGATGTACGCGGGCAATGCGCTCGCATCGATGCAGCTCACGACGCCGGTGCAGGTCGTGAGTGTGCGCCAAGCAGAATTCACGGCGGCCGCACCGTCGGGTGGATCGAGCCCCGTGAACAAGGTGGGCGTGGAAACTTCGCCCGCGGCGGCGCGCGTCGAGTTCCTGTCGTTCGACGAAGTGAAGTCGACGCGGCCGGAGTTGACCGAGGCGCGCATCGTCGTCTCGGGCGGTCGCGCGATGAAGAGTTCCGAGGGATTCAAGACCGTGCTCGAGCCGCTCGTCGACGCGATGGGCGCGGCGATGGGCGCGTCCCGTGCGGCCTGTGACGCCGGCTACGTGCCGAACGACTTGCAGGTTGGGCAGACCGGCAAGGTCGTTGCGCCGGCGCTCTACGTTGCGATCGGAATCTCGGGCGCGATCCAGCATCTCGCGGGGATGAAGAACTCGAAGGTCATCGTGGCGATCAACAAGGATGCGGAAGCGCCGATCTTTCAGGTGGCCGATTACGGACTGGTCGCGGATCTTTTCAAAGTCGTGCCCGAACTGACCGACGCCGTGAAGAAACTTCGCGCCGAGTCCTGATTCTTCTCGCACACGGCCGGCGCTCATTCGGGCGCTGCATCCACGACGGTGGCGCGGTAGTCTCCGCGGGCGCATGCAGCTGCGGTTCGTATTCGTCGCGATCGGGTGCGGCCTCGTCGCGATCCTCGGCGACGGCGCCGCCCACGCGCAAGACGCGTCGGGTACATACCGCGTCGGCAGCGACCGCACAGTCGTGCAGGTCCCGGAGTGGGGAGGCGACTGCGGTCCGCGACCGGAATCTCGCAGCGCAGGCGGCGGTCGACAAGCGAGCGTCAGCGTCGAGGGCTCGCAACTGACGTTTCAAGACGGGCGGCGGCGGCTTCGCTCGGACGGATGCTGGAGCGACAACCCGCACGTCCGTCGCGTGGGCGCGAGCCGAAGCGGAAACGTGTGGACCGTCCGATGCCAGACGCCGGCGACCGACTATCAGCACGAAGAAGGCACCGTCACGATCACGCAGGGCGACGCCGAACACATCCGGGTCGAAGAGACGGTCCAGTACTCCTGGCAACTGCGCGAGAGCCGCTGCCGCGCGAGCGCAACACGCACGATCACCTACGAGCGCGTTGCGCAAGCGCCCGCGGCGCCCGACGTCGTCGTGGCGGCGCCCCCGCCCGATCACGTCGCGCCACCCGTGAATCGATGCGCTTCGCCGGGTCCAGCGACACGAATCGAGGTCCTGCCGGGACGTCGCGCGCTGACCCCCGGCAATCGCGCGTGCTTCCGCGCGCGAGCCATGGACGCGAACCGATGCGAAGTGCCGCTCGGCGCCACACCCGTTGCGTGGCAACTCACGCGGGGTGCGGGCGCGGCGACGCCACGCGATGCCGTCATGGAAGACGCGTGCGTCCGCGCTCCGCCCGACAGCCCACCGGCCGTGTACGCCGTGACGGCGACGGCGGGTGCGCTGTCGGCACGCGGCGAAGCCCGGGTCGTTTCCGCGGAGGAGCTCCGCTCTCTGGTCGCCGCCCACTTCGAGGACGAAGACCCAGACGCGGGCGCTCCGTCGACGGGCACCGCGACGCGACCCGGCGTGGGCGTTGGTTCCGGTCCGTCGCCCCCGAGCGCGCCACCGGCACCCAGCGGCCAGGCCCCGGCGTCGCCGGTGGCGTACGTCCTGCTCGCACTCGCGGCGGTGCTCCTGGTGGCGGCGGTGGTGATCCTCGCGAGACGACGCAAGACCGTTCCGCGACGGCGAGATGCCGCCGGGGACTTCGGCGAGATGAACTCTTCGATGCGCATCCGTCGCGATGCCGTGCCGATTCCGGCTCGTGAGCTCCCAATCGCATCGGGGTTGACCCTCCCCAGCAGCGCCGTGCGTCCGGATGCACCGACCGTTCCGGTGCCGACCCCGCCGCGCCGGATGAAGCGCTGTCCGTCGTGTCAGAAGGAATTCACGCACGAAAACGCGTTCTGTCCCGAAGACGGCACGCTGCTCGTGGACAGCGTCGAAGGCGCGAACGCACCGCCGCCGACGGGTCTCGCAGCGCCGCCAGCCGTCGCGGCACCCCGCGCGGCCCCGGCGAGCGTTTCATCGGCCGGGCCGGCGCCGATTTGCCCCGTTTGCCACCAACCCGTCGAGGGCGGCGTGCCGTTTTGTCCCAACGACGGAACGCCCGTGACCCGCGACGCGATGCCGCTTCGTTGTCCGACCTGCCAGCGTCGATTTGCGCTGGGAACCGTGTTCTGCGGTGACGACGGCACGCCGCTGATTCCGGGATGAATGCCCCGACGAGGACATTTCGATCCAAGCCGTCCGTCGGTGGTCTGTCGAAATTCCCGACAGTTCGAAAGCCTTTCTTGACCCGCGATTCCACGGGTCTCTAGAATGCCAGCGCCATCACTTCCACCGTTTCGGTCGAGCGCGTGATCGTGCGGCATCCTCCACGAGCGACCCACACGACGGACGAGAACACATGAAGATCGTATGTCAGAGTTGCAGCGCCAAGTACTCGATCGCGGACGACAAGGTCCAAGGCAAGAAGGTCTTCAAGATCAAGTGCAAGAAGTGCGGCGAGGACATCCTCGTGCGCGGACCGGACGCCGGCGGTGACCCGGACCTGAGCGCAGGGAGTGCCGCGTCTGCGAGCGAGCCGTTTCCCGAGGACGAGGCCACGCGCGTCGTTGGCGGCAGCGACGCCGGTGCCGAAGGGGTGTGGCACGCCGTCGTCAACGGCGACCAGCAAGGGCCGTACACCGTCGATCAGATCCGCGAGATGCTCACGAGCGGCACGATCGACGTCGAGACGTACGTGTGGCGCGACGGATTCGGCGACTGGAAGCCGCTGCGCGAAGTCCCGGATCTCGCGAACGTCATGGGCGGCGGCGGGATGCATGCGCCTGCGCCGGCAGCGGGAGGCGGCGACGCGCTCTTCGCGAGTGCACCGGCGCCCGCGGCCAGTGGCGGACTGTTCGGAAGCGAGCCGGCGAGGACACCCGCGGCCAGCGGCGGCGGCGGCGGCTTGTTCGGCGGTGGCGCGGCCAGCGAAGCGAAGGCGCGCACGAGCGGGCGAGCGGCCGGTGGTGGCGATCTGTTCGCAGGCGGTGGCGCAGAGTCCAAGGGTTTGTTCGGCGGTGGCGGCGGCGACGAGCACGACGTGTCGACCAGTGCGGGCGGCGGACCACGGGTCGATCCCAAGTCGATGACCGGTTCGCGGAACGAGAACTCGGTGTTGTTCTCCCTCGCGAGCTTGCAGCAGGTCGCGGGCACGGGGGAATCCTCGGCGAAGGTTTCGGAACCGGGTGCGGCCGGCAAGTCGTCTGCGCCCGACTCGAGCGGGCTGATCGACATCAAGTCGATGGCGTCCTCGCTGGGTCCGGCGGGCGGCAAGAAGCAAGCGGTCGACGACATTCTCACGATCGGCGGCGGCGGAGGTCTCGGGTCGCCGCTCGCGTCACCGCTGCTGGCTCCCGTTGCAACTCCAGCGTCGGCCGTCGACGACAAGCCCTCGGGGACGAACAAGACCGTGCTGTTCTCGGTGATCGCGGTGGCCGTGATTCTCGCCGTGGGCGGAGTCGCCGTCGCGATGTTGCTGTCACGCAACTCGGGCGGACAGAACCAGCAGCAGCAGCAGGCCCCCGCACCGCCTGCAGCCGTACCTACGGCTCCGGCCGCCGGCATTCCCGGAGCTGTCCCGAATCCGGCCCTTGCGATGAACACGGTGCCGAACGCGGCGAATCCGAGCGCGGTGCCCGGTACGCCGCTGCCCGGTGCGACGCCGGGCACGACGACTGCCACGGGAACGCCCGAGCCGACGGCTGCGGCTCACCCGTCGGGCGGCGGTTCGCGACCGAGTGGCGGCTCGCGACCGAGTGGCGGTTCGCGACCGAGCGGCGGGTCGGCCGCAGCACCGTCGGGCGGCTCGGCGCCGTCGGGTGGGTCCGCGTCGGGTGGTTCGGCACCGAGCGGCGGCAGCGGATCATGCGCGTCGCGCTGCCACGGCAGCATCGACTGCTTGTTGAACTGCGGCGCTGCGAGCGGCGGAGGATCGGCGCCCCGTCCCGCGGCGGCGCAGAATGCGAATCTGCCGAGCACTCCACAGCGATCCGACGTCGCGTCGGGGCTGAATTCCGTACGGTCGGCCGTCAACGCCTGCGGCAACGGCCAGACCGGCGTGGCGATGGTCACCGTCACGTTTGCGTCCTCGGGTCGTGTGACCACGGCAAACGTAGCCCCGCCGTTCGGCGGGACCCCGGCGGGATCGTGCATCGCCCCGGCCGTTCGCGGCGCCACGCTGCCGCCGTTCTCGCAGCCGACGTTTCAGGTCACGTTCCCGTATTCGATCCGCTGAGCGGAACGCCGTCGATCGCACGAAGCGGCGGATCGACCGTCGCTTCGACGTCCGCGAGCACGCCGGCGACGACGGCGCGCATCCAACGCTGAACGACGTCGTCTTCGAATTCGCCGCCGATCGATCGCGTGGCCGGAACGTGGACGAACACCGCGGACGAACTGCGAGGCGCGTTCGCCTGGAGCGCGGCGTAGTACGTCGCGTTGCACACGTACCGGCCGGGATCGCCTGAAATCCGCACGGGCGCCGAAACGCGGCGCAGCGCTTCCTCCGCGATCTCGACGAGCGCGCCGGCGACCACGCGCACGGGACCGTGCGGTTGCTCGACCGCTTTGCGCACGAGCCCCGAGTTGTCCACGAGCGACGGATCGCCCTCGCTGTACGCCGCGTACTCCACACGAACGTCCCGCTCGCCGGCCGCGAGTCCGAACATCACACAAGCGATGACGCGTTCGCGTCGCATCCGAGCGCGCAGAACGGCGGGCGCACCCGCGAACGTCACCGGCAAGATCGCAAACGCCACGCGGGACTCGAACGCCGGGTCCCGCGCGAGGGCACGGACGCCGTCGGCGGTCGGGTTGGCGGGATGATCGCCGAACGCCTCGAACCCCGTCACCAGCAGCACCGGCATCGCGGCCTCCCGCCGGGGCGTGCGACCCCGCGCTCTGTGATTCTACTCGCGTCGGGGCTTGCGCGCAGCCGCCGACCGAGTGTGTACTCTTCGCGTGCTGCACCGCGCGCTCGAGATCACGCAGCATGCGCTCGTGTTGATGCTCACGCTTTCGTTGCCCGCGCTGCTCGCGGCGGCGCTGGTCGGCGTCGTCGTCGGCTTGTTCAGCGCAGCGACGCAAATCCAGGACTCGACGTTGAGCTTTCTTCCGCGGCTCGTCGCCGTGGCCCTCGTGATTCTCGTGCTCGGCGGGGCCGGCGCCGGAGCGATGGTTCGGTTCACCGCAGAACTCTGGCGCGCGATTCCGACGCTGGTGCGATGAACGTCCGACGAACCTCCGATGGACATCCGGTGAACGTGCAATGAACGTCCCATGAACGTCGCGCTGCTCTCCAGCGGAGCCGCGTTCTGGGTCGCATGGGTCGCACAGGCCGCGCTCGTCGTCGTGCGTCTGACGCCCGCAACCCTGATGCTCCCGTATTTCGGTGGGCGAAATCTCCCGAATCAGGCGCGCATTCCGCTCTTGCTCGCGCTCGCGGTGGGCACCATGCCGTCGCTCATCGCCTTTGCGCCGGTGCGTCCTGTGACCGCATTCTACGTCCTCGCCATCGCACGCGAGATTGCGATCGGGACGACGTTTGCGCTCGTGCTCGCGGTGCCGCTGTTCGCGCTGGAGCACGGCGGGCATCTGCTGGATGCCGCGCGGGGGGCCAACGTCGCGGAGGTCATCGCGCCCGACAGTGGAGCGCGCTCGAGTCCGCTTGCGGAGCTTCTTCGTTGGACGTTCGCCGTCGTGTTCCTCGGCGCGGGTGGGCTGCGCGCAATCGTTCGCGTGTTCGCGGTGTCCCTCGAGACGTGGCCGCCCACGCTGGATCCGCGCTCGATGCCCGCGCTCGGCGCGCTCACCGACGCCGCAGCACGATGGACCGCGGTGAGCCTCGGTGCATCGCTCGTTCTCGTGTCCGCGGGGCTGCTCGCGCTCGTTGCAGCGGAAATCGCGCTGGGCATCGCGTCGCGTGTGTCCCCCCCCCTCGCGCAGAGTCAGCTCGCCCTACCCATCCGCGCACTTGCGCCCCTCGCGCTCCTCGCGCTGACCGTCGGCGTGTGGACGGGCGCGGCGCGGGACCTCGCGCGGCTCACGATCGACGCAGCGCAAACGCTGGGGCAGTGATGCCTTCCCCTCGCCGGCGTGTGCGCTTTGGTGTAACAACGTCGCGATGGCGTCTCCGACTGTTCTCCTCACCGCGGCACAGATCGCCACGCGCGTTCGCGAACTCGGCGAGACGATCACGCGGGACTACCGCGATCGTCACCTGGTGCTCGTGCCGATCCTCAAGGGCAGTTTTCTGTTCGCGGCCGACCTCGCCCGCGCGATTGATCTGTTCGACTTGCGTATCGACTTTCTCGGCTTGCGTTCGTACGGCTCCGGCACGGAGTCCACCGGCGTCGTGCAGATCACGTACGACCTCTCGCAGCCGATCGAGGGCCAAGACGTTTTGATCGTCGAGGACATCGTCGACACGGGTCTGAGCATGCGGTACTTGCTGGACAACCTCGCGACGCGGCATCCGCGATCGGTCAAGATCTGCTCGCTGTTGCACAAGCCCGCGCGCACGCGATCGAAGATCGAAATCGACTACCTCGGCTTCACGATCGAGGACCGTTTCGTCGTGGGCTACGGGCTCGACCACGCCGAGCGGTACCGCAACCTGCCGTTCATCGGCATCGTGGAGTAGCAAAAGGTCCGATGGCGTCACGACTCGAAGTGCTGCAACAACTCGTCGCGCGCGGAGCCAGCGATCCGTTTCCGTACTACGGTCTCGCGCTCGAGCTGCGAAGCGCCGGGCGTGAAGAAGACGCCGTCGAGGCGTTTCGCTCGCTGCGCGCAAAGTTTCCCGACTACGTCGCGCAGTATTTGATGGCAGGACAGCTACTGCAGAAGCTTGGACGCATCGACGACGCGCGCGAGTGGCTGACGGCGGGCGTCGAGGTCGCACGATCGGCGCGAGACTCGCACGCGGCCGGGGAGATCGAGGCGGCTCTCGCGGGGTTGCCGTGACCGTCGGGTTCGATCTCGTTGCCGACGCTGTGCCGACGCGGGACGCAGCCACCGTCGTGCTGGCTCGGCCGAGTCCCGCGGGTCCCGAGATCTTCTTCGTGAAGCGCCACGCCGACGTGCGTTTCATGGGCGGCGCGTACGTGTTCCCGGGGGGCAAGCTCGACGGCGCCGACTGCGACGAAGCGTTGCGGTGCGATCTCGGCGAGTCGGACGCCTCCGCGCGGCTCGGCGAATCCGACGGCCGGCGCGCGCGCGGGCTTTTCGTCGCTGCGCTTCGGGAGTGCTTCGAAGAGGCCGGAGTGCTGCTCGTGGACGCGACGCCGGAGCCGGACGAACTCGCGCAGATGCGTGCACTGGTGGCCACGAATCCCGGTGCGCTGGCCGCGGAGATCGCGACGCGGGGATGGACGTTTCGCGCGACGGCGCTTCACGCGTTCGCGCGATGGGTGACTCCGCGTGGCGAGACGCGGCGGTACGACACAAGGTTCTTCGCCGCGCAGGTTCCCGAGAACACCGTCGCGGCGCACGACACGGGCGAGACGGTCGCGTCGGCGTGGCTACGCCCGGTCGACGCGCTGGCGCGAGCGCGGGACGGCCAGATCGTCCTCGTGCCGCCGACGTACCGAACGGTGCAATGGTTGGCCGATTGCGAGACCGTCGACGAGATTCTCGCCCTGGCATCCACCCCCCCCCCGCGGTTCGAGCCCGTGGTGCGCACGGATGACGAGGGCACCCTCTGGATCGTTCTTCCCGGCGATCCATTGCACCCGGAGCCGGCCCCGGAGTTTCCGCCGCGTTCGCATCCCTCCGTCGTGCGCGCCGCCGCCGAAACCGTTCGGGTGACGCGGTTCGCGTACGACGGTGGCGCGTGGCGGCCGTCGCGGGGCTGAATTCCGACTCGCCGGGGATCCCTGATCTTGCCAACTATCGGCTTCCAACAATGGGATCCGAAGGTTATCCTTCCGTCGCACATTCCCATTCTTCCATGGGTTCGGATGGCGGATCGAACGTACGAGGCACCGGATGATTCGCGATGATTCGCCCAGTCGGCGGGCCCGGCCGCCGCTGGCACGAGCGGCATCGCCCGGAAAGAAGTCGGCGCCGCCCACGCCGACGAACGCAGCGTCTCCCGCCGCGACGGATGCCGGATCGCGTCGAACGCCCGTGCCCCGTGCGTCACCGCGAGAACCGATCTACCTGGCCTCGCAGCTCGCGTCGATCTGCGATGTCGACCTGAAGACCATCCACAATTGGTGCGACCGCAACGACGACCCGGACGCGCCGGCAGGACTCGAAGCGTTTCGAACGCCAGGCGGACACCTGCGGTTTCGGCACTCGTCCGTCGTGCGGTTCTTGAACCGATGGGGCTATCCGATCCCCGAGGCGCTCATGCGCGATCGGCCGCACCTCTTGCTCATCGAGCCCGACGAACGGCAGCGCGCGAAGTTGATCGCGCAGCTGCGACTCGTGCGACCGGGGGACGACGACGAGCGCACCGAGGAGGACACGCCCGTCGCGGCGAAGAAGAAGGCCGAGGGCGCGGGCGCAACGCTGGGGCTGTTCGCGAACGCTCGCTGGTACGTTCACGCAACCGACGATCCGTATCGAGCGTTGATCAACGTCGGCGAGCGCATCGGCTCGGGCGCGCCGCTCGATCTCGCCGTCGTGTCCGTCCCGATGGCCACGCTCGAGGCGCGTGAGTGGGTTCGTGCGGTGCGCGAGCGAACGGCGGGTTCGGGACTGCGATTCGTGCTCGTCACGGCCGAGGACGATGCCCAGACCGCACGGGAGCCAGGGATCATCGCGCGGATTCAGCGCAACCGCACCGAGTCGCTTCGCACGGTGTTGGAAGACGCGTCGGCCCAGTGGGCCGCGAGTGCGATCGAGCGTCTGTCGAACGCGCGGCCGCCGCCCGGCACACGCAAGCGACGCACGGCGATCGAGCCGCGCGAACCCATCTACGTCGCGTCGCAGGTCGCAACGATTTGGGACGTGGACTTGAAGACCGTGCACAACTGGGTCGAGCGTGGCGACATCGAAGCGTTTCGAACACCCGGGCGGCACCTTCGGTTCCGACGACGATCGCTGCTGCATTTTCTGCGACGGTACAACATGGCGATCCCAGACGAGCTCGCGCCGCCACGTCCGCGCGTGTTCGTCGTTGATCCAGACGCCCGGGCGGCGAAGAAAGTCGCTGCCTTGCTCGGCGAACCGATGCAAGTCACCACGTTCCAGGACGCGGCCGCTGCGTTGATCGAACTCGGCGCGCAGTGCACCGGGGCCAACCTCATCGACGCGATCGTCGCGACGTTGCCGATCGAAGGAATCGACGATCGACGATGGCTGTCGGCGGTCGTGTCGCATCCGGAGACGCGGTACACGCGGGTGGTCGTGATCTCCAACGACGACAGCAAGCGACGCGATTGGCAGGATCTGGGCGGCATCGCGACCGTCCAACGAAATGCGATCGAACAAGTGCCGACCGTTTTGGAGAAAGCTCTCGGACTTTCTCATTGATTCGGTCTACATTGCGCCATTGAAACGGGTGGGGCGGGGGCCCGGCACGAAGGCAACCGGATGAGCGATGGCACGCCGAAGCTTGTGTACGAAGCATCCGACGTCGCGGACTTCTGCTCGACGGACGTCGCCACGATCTACACGTGGGTCAAGAAGGGCGAGATTCCGTTCTTCAAGACTCCGGGCGGGCGGCTGCGATTCACGCGCGAGTCGGTTCTCGATTTTCTTCGCAAGTACAAGTTTCCGATTCCTGCGGAGTTGTCGGCCGGCCGCCCGCGCGTCATTGCGGTCGACGACGACGCGCAGTGGCGCTCGCAGGTGAAGCGTTCGCTCTCGCGAGCGTTCGACGTCGTGTCATTCAGCGACCCCTACGATGCACTGCTCGCCGTGGGGGACCAGAAACCCGACGCCGTTGTCGTCGACATTCGCATGCCCGGGATCGATGGCGTTCACTTGATTCGCCGAATTCGCGCGGCGGAACAACTGAACCACACGCGGATCGTCGTGTTTTCGGGTTACGAAAGCGAACGCAAGGCCTGCCTCGACGCGGGCGCTTCTGATTTTGTCGCCAAGCCGGCCGTCGAGGAACTGGTCACACGGTTGAAGCACGCGCTCGGGATGCACTGAGTCTCCGCGCAACGAATCCCGAACTTCCGAGCGAAACGACATGACCTCGAGGCGCGCACGACTCACCGCTTGGCTTGGCGCCGCAACGCTCGTCGCGGCGGGAGCGTGCTCGAGATCTCAGCGGGCGAGCACAGCGGCGCCCACGGCCATGGACTCATCGTCGGGCGCGGTTAGCGCAGTGGAACGGGCGCCGCCGACCCCGTCGCCTCCGGGACAGAGCGCCGGCGTGCCCACGAGCCCGACGGTTCCGTCCGGCGTCGCGCCGACCGGTGCCGCACCACAGCCGCCGGGCTCCGGCGGTGGACCGCCGCCGCCTCGCGGGGGAGGCGTCGAGCCGCGGGCCGGGACGTCCAATCCGTTCGACGACCACGCGCGGCAGACCGCGGGCGGCGCGTCGGAGTGCACGGTCGATCGCGATTGCGTCTGTGGTGTCGAGCGCTCGACCGGCGCGTGCGCGGTGGGACCCGCGTCGAGAGTGGATGACGATCGCCCGTGCCCTGATTTCTGCACGGGCGTCGACGGACGGACGCGCGTCGTGTGCGAACAGGGCCGCTGCGCGCAGACGCGGTGAGCGGGGGAACAGGGAGAGTCGGAGAACAGGAAGATGGGAAGGCGGGAAGGTCGGAGGGAGTGATTGGAGGGCGGAGGCGGAGGGGAGGAGTCCGTCGACGGTGGCGTTGAGGTTGACGTTGAGGTTGACGTCAAGGTCGACGTCGAGGTCAAGGTCGACGTCAACGTTGAGCTTGGCGTTGACGCTGATGTGATCGTTGACCTGAACTTGAACGTGAACGCAATCGCCTTCGCCGCACCGTTCCGACCTTCTACGCCCGCGCGCTTGTCCCCGGTCCCTCGATCGGGAACCGTGCGTGCAACCGCCCATCCGAGTCACTCCCGCTGCAGACCGCCCATCGTGGCTGCGCTCCGGGACGTCGAAGGACCGGGGAAAAAAGCGCGGACGCTCGGAGAAGAATCGGTCGGCTCGGGCGCGATGCGTTGACGCTGACGAGCACGGTTTATGAGTATCACGATGGAGGCGCGGTGTCGCGAGAAGACGTTGCTCGTGGAGCGCTTCGTCGATCCCGATTCCGAACGACGTGGTACCCGCTGCGCCGGTCGAACCGGCCCTGCCAACCGTACTGCCGGGCCACGTCGACGTCTCGCGCGAACGGAGGCGTGAGCGTGAACGCGAACGTGAACGCGAACGAATGCGCACGACGTTTTGACGACGGCAGCCGTCGCGCTCGACGTGGCGAAGTGATCTCGGTAGATACGAACTACGATGAAGACTCGCGCAGCGGTTGCGTACGAAGCGGGCAGCCCTTGGTGATCGAGCAGGTGGATCTCGAAGGGCCGCGCGCGGAACGCGGAAGATTGAACAGGGAGGGCGGGGAGGGAGGGAGATTTTGGTGGTTCGGAGCGGTGTGGAAGAGCGCCGGTCGCTCTCGTTCACGATCACGCCTCTCTACACGCGCCAGAGCGCGGCCAGATCGATCTCGATTGCGTCGAACGGTGCGGCTCGCACGCGCTCACTCTCCGCGAACGCGCCCAGGAGACGCCAGCTCCCGTTGTCGAGCCGGAACACCTCGAGGGACTGCGCGTCCGGGTCGACGAGCCAAATGTGCTCCACGCCTTCTCTCGCGTAGATCCGCGGCTTCACGACACGATCGACGCGCCGTGTGCGGTCCGAGAGCACTTCGCATACCCAGTCCGGCGCGCGAGTCACGGCAGCCGGTTCGAACGTCTCGGCGCTGACACTCTCGCGCCGCCAACCCGCAAGGTCGGGAGCGATCTTGTCGGGCCGCGGACCGAGATGCAGTTCGGGCTCTGGCAGGATCACCCAACCCCCGGGCTCATCCCCGTCTGGGTCGTCGAACGGTCGGAGCCTCTGGCCAAGGCGGCTGGCAACGCGGGCGTGCATCGGACGCGGACGCGGATGCGTGTGCAACTCGCCGAGCAGAATCTCCGCAACGTCCGTCGAGACAACCGCCTCGTATGCAGCCTCGACGTCGGGTGCGTTGCGTTCGGTCGACACCGGGCGTGCGGGATCGGCGCTCATCGCGGGTCACGATAGCATCGCGACGCGTGCGGCGACACCGACGCGAACGACGCAATTCCGTTGGGCACGCCCGGGTCTCAGCCGCCGGCGCGGCACGCGCCTCAGCTACATCCCATCGATGCGCCGCAGTTCAGACACCGGTAGCACGAGCCGTTGCGCACGGTGATGTGCCCGCACTGATCGCACATCGGCGCGTCTTTCATCATTTTGCTCAGCGACTTGTTCATCTCGCCCGCAGCCGTCGCAGCGGACGAGCCGCCGTACGACGCGGCCGCGTACGGTGGTGCGCTTGGCGCCGGGGGGTTGAGCGACGTGGTTTGCGCGTCGACCGGCACGGACGCGTCCGTCGCCGTCGTGATCTGTTGGCGAACGTGCTCCGGCGGCACGTGCGCGAGGTCGTAGCGTTCGAGGTACTCCACGCCGAGCACGCGGAACACGTAGTCGACGATGCTCGTCGAGAACTTCACGTTCTCGTGTCCCTCGACCGTGCCTTGCGGCTCGAACCGCGTGAACGTGAACTGCTCGACGAACTCTTCGAGCGACACGCCGTGCTGCAATCCCATGGAAACCGAGATCGCAAAGCAGTTCATCAGCGAGCGGAACGCCGCGCCCTCCTTGTGCATGTCGATGAAGATCTCGCCGAGGCCGCGATCTTCGTACTCGCCGGTGCGCAGGAAGACCTTGTGTCCGCCGATCTTCGCCTCTTGCGTGAAACCGCCGCGCCGCTTCGGGAGACGATAGCGCGTGGTGGGCTTCGGCCCGAGCATCGGTGCTTTCGCGAACAGGGGGCCGTTGTCTTCCGCGTACTCCGAAGTTACGTCGGCGGCCGGAGGCGTCGAATTGCGCGCCGAGATCTCGGCATCGCCGACACTCGCTTCCTCCTTTTTTCCACCGGACGACAGCGGCTGCGATGCCTTGCACCCGTCACGGTACAGCGCCACGGCCTTGAGTCCGAGCTTCCAGCCCTCGAAGTAGATCTTCTCGATGTCCTCGACGGTGGCCTCGTTCGGCAGATTCACGGTCTTGGAGATCGCACCCGAGAGGAACGGCTGCGCGGCGGCCATCATTCGCAGATGGGCCATCGGCGCGAGGAAGCGCTTGCCGCTCGTCCCGCAACGATTCGCACAATCGAACACTGCGTAGTGTTCTTGCTTCAAGTGCGGCGCGCCCTCCACGGTCATGCGCCCGATGATGTGGTCGGACGCCTCGTCGATCTGCTCGGACGTGAGCCCGAAGTGACGCAGCAGCGAGAAGCCCGGGACGTTCGCGTCGGCACGCGACACGCCGATGCGGTCGTACGCCGCCTCGCCGATGACATGCATTCCGAGCACCTGGTTGAGCGTGAACGCCCCGCGCAGTGCGTCTTCCGCACGGCGAATCTCGTCGTCGAGGAGCCCCTTGGACTTCAAGAACTCCCGCGACACGTGGGGCGACCCGAGGAACGTGTTGGTGCCCGACACGTGCGCGAGAATCGCCGTACTCTCCGCAGCGGAATACCCGAGGCGGATCAGCGCGCGCTCGACCGACGCGTTCACGATCTTGAAGTACCCGCCGCCCGCGAGCTTCTTGAACTTCACGATGGCGAAGTCGGGCTCGATGCCCGTCGTGTCGCAATCCATCAGCAGGCCGATGGTGCCCGTCGGCGCAAGCACGGTGGCCTGCGCATTGCGGTAGCCAAACTGCTGCCCGAGTCGTAGCGCTTCATCCCATTCGACTCGCGCAGCGGCGTAGAGTGTCGCAGGGCAATCGTTGGCAGGAATCGCGTAGGCCGCATCGCGGTGACGGCTGATCACGCGCAGCATGGACTCCGCGTTCTTGGCGTACCCCGCGAACGGTCCCTTGACCGCAGCGATCTCCGCCGACGTGCGGAACGCGCCACCGGTCATGATGGCCGTGAGCGACGCGGCCACCGCGCGACCCTGATCGGAGTCGTACGGCAGACCCATGAGCATGAGCAGCGTGCCGAGGTTGGCGTACCCGAGACCGAGTGGTCGGTAGTCGTGCGAGTTCTTCGCGATGTGCGTCGTGGGATACGAACTGAAGTCGACGAGGATCTCCTGTGCGAGAAAGAAGATGCGCACGGCGTGGCGATACGCTTCGACGTCGAAGTCGAGCGTGCCGTCGGCGTTCTCGCGCAGGAACTTCGTGAGGTTCAAGCTCGAGAGGTTGCAGGCCGTGTCGTCGAGAAACATGTACTCGGAACACGGGTTGGACGCGTTGATCTTCCCGGTGCCCGCGCACGTGTGCCAGGTGTTGATCGTCGTGTCGTACTGCACGCCCGGATCCGCGCACGCCCACGCGCTCTCGGCGAGCTTGCGCCAGAGGTCCCGCGCACGGAACGTCTCGCCCGGCGCGCCGTTCGTGCGGAACCGCGTCGACCACGGCCCGTCGTTTTCGACAGCGCTCATGAAGTCGTCGGTCACGCGCACCGAGTTGTTCGAGTTCTGCCCCGACACGGTGTGATAGGCCTCGCCGTTGAAGTCCGACGGATAGCCCATGCTGATCAGCGCCTGCGCCTTGCGCTCTTCCTTCATCTTCCACTCGATGAAGTCGACGATCTCCGGGTGGTCCATGTCCAGACACACCATCTTCGCCGCGCGACGCGTCGTCCCGCCCGACTTCGTGCTGCCGGCCGCGCGATCGAGCACTTCGAGAAACGACATCAGGCCCGACGACGTTCCGCCGCCCGAGAGCTTCTCCTGCCGTCCGCGCAACGTGCTGAAGTTCGTGCCCGTCCCGGATCCGTACTTGAACAGCCGCGCTTCGTTCTTCACGAGATCGAAGATGCTCATCAGATCGTCGCGCACGGCCTGGATGAAGCACGCGCTGCACTGCGGACGCTCGTACGCGCCCGTCGTTTCGTACACTTTCGCGTTGGCTTCGTCCCACGCATAGTTCCCGCCCGAACCCTTGATCCCGTAGCGCTGGTACAGCCCGCAGTTGAACCACACGGGTGAGTTGAACGCGCCGTACTGGTTCACGAGCATGAACGTCAGCTCGTCCTCGAACGTGTCGGCCGCCTCGCGGTCGGCAAAGTACCCGCGCGCCTCGCCCGCTTCACGCAACGTGTGCGCGATGCGGTACACAACCTGACGAACACTCGTCTCGCCGAGACTCGCCTGCCCGTTCAGCCCGCTCTTGCGAAAGTATTTGCTCACGACGATGTCCGTCGCGAGTTGCGACCACGTCGCCGGAATCTCGACGCCGCGCGTGGCGAACACCACGGAGCCGTCGGGATTGGTGATCATGCTGTCGCGCCGATCCCACCGGATCGTGTCGAACACGTTCGCGTTCGCAGCCGTGTACCGTCGCGCAAGTTTTACCCCGTTGGTCGGCGGCGCTTCGCGCTTCGCCTTCGCACCCGTCTTGGTCTTCGCCTGCGCGTCCCGCCGCGCCTTCGTTCCGCCCGCCCCGTTCAAATTGCTGTCGACGCTCATCTCACTCACCTTCCCGCTCGTCTCGCCACCCACGACCCCGATAGTTGACAGAATACCGCACCCCCCCGGCGTCCCCCAGCCCGCGAGTGCTCTCCGGCAGGCGAGCGAAGCGGGCCAAGGGAACCAAGTGTGGGTCGGTGTGCCCCCAACCGATTGAGGTGCGAGATTGGTTATCCACAAGCTGATGGGGTTTGACAAGAACTCGGCAGCTGTCGCACCGCGTCAAAGGGTCATCTCCCCCCCCGGAGGGTGGGTCCCCGAGATGGGGGCCTCGAGAGCGAAGTCTGCGTGTTTCTTGACAGAATTGCGTCGGATCGAATCCGGACAAAACCTCAAAAACGAAAACAATGTATCGCACGTGAGAGCGATCTTCGCGCTCCCGTGCGCGAAAGACTTGACGCGCAATTTCCAGCGGCAACTGGTGTCGTTTCGGGGTCTCGCACCCCGCTCCGCCACAGAATTCCAGACCGATCCTAGGCCCCGTCGCCGTCGCGCACTGGAATTCCGAACGTCTGACGTTCGACACCCACGCGTCGGCCCTGCGCCTCGTGGCAAGATCACCGCTCGATGAATCGCTTGCCACCGCGCTGGGCCCTCGCCGCGCTCGGAATTCTAGTCGATTCGGGCTGCGGGCCGGCGTCACGGCGCGACCTTTCGAACGTTGCGCAGCGGCAGATCACGTTCGACGACATGTGCCGGATGCAGGAGTACTTCGACCAGCGCAACGCTGCGAACGCGCCGCCGCTGCGGGTCGTCGACGAGGACATGACCGAGGCGCGAGGCGTGAATCAAGAGGGCGACCGTCGCGAGCATCAGACATCGCTCGGTGAAGGTACCTACGTCGTCAGCGACATCGCCGCCCGCCGCCGGCTGCGGCGCCTGCTTCGAGATGAGTACGACCGCTTGCCGGAAGTAGCGCGGATCCACAACGAGGATCCCGTGCGCGTGCACGTGCACTTCTGGTCGTCGGGGCCGATCCGTCGACTGCGGCCCGACCGCGCCGTCGAGATCCACATCGCCGACAACACGCTGACGCTCCCGTTCAACCCGTGCGTGGGCGAATTTCTGTTCGGCGCAGAAGCGTACGGGATCCGCCGGCGGTTTCTCGCCAACGAAGCCGCGCGCGCGCGAGGCGAACTCCCGATGCCGACCCATCCGATGTCCGACGAAATCGATGCGGGTCCGTCGACGGCGCCGGCACCGAGCGACGCGGGCGCGGCGCTTCCCGTATCCGACTGAGATCGTTGGGGGCTCCGCAGACGTCGGGATCCCGCGGCGCGCGCCGCGAAACTTGCTATCGTCCCCGCGTGCGGGCCGTCCTTGCCATCGCCGTCAACGCGTACCGCGAAGCCGTGCGCGACCGCGTGCTCATCGGCGTCGTCGGCGTCGCGGCGGCTTCGCTGCTGTTCGGCATGTCGCTGGCGTGGCTCTCGCTCACCGAGCAGGTACGCATCGTCGTCGACCACGGAATCGTCACGATGTCTTGGCTCGCGAACGTCGTGGCGATCTTTCTCGGTGCAAGCTTTCTGTACAAGGAAATCGAGCTGCGGACGCTGTACGTCATTCTATCCAAGCCGCTGTCGCGGTGGCAATTCGTCGCCGGCAAGTACGTCGGCATCGTCGCGACGGCGATCGTGTTCAACCTCATCACGGGCTCGATGTTGCTGGTCCTGCTCGATTTGCAGACGGCCGAGGCGCGCGGGGTCGCGGGGGCGGGACTGGCCTCGCTGACGCGCCAGCTGACCACGTCGCGCCCGGCGCGCGCGCTGGTGATCGTCGCCGGGGCGGCACTGATCCTCCTCGTGCTGCGATTCGTTGTGCGCAGTGCGCGGGCCCGCGCGTTGCGCGACGCAATCGGTGGCGCGATGAGCGGAGTGTTCGCGCTCGTGATCTTCGGCCTGTGCGCGCTCATGGCGCGGCAGGTCGCTCCCGTCGAGACGCGCTTCGTCGTGTACGCGACCGTGCTCGTGAGCGCAGAAGTGTGCATCACCGCCGCCATTGCGATGCTGTTCTCCAGCTTCTCGACGCCGTTCGTCACCGGCCTCCTCACGTTCGGGGCGTTCCTCGCCGGCCGCAGCGCCGGCGCGATGCTCGAGCTGCGCGGACGCCAACTGCCCGCGGGTCTTCGCGACGCAATGCATCGAATCGCCGCGGTCATTCCCAACCTGCAGGTCTTCGTCCCGTCGCGATCGGGCCTGCTGCCAGGCGAGCCCGGAATCGGGGTCGGCGTGTTTCTCGCGCAAGCAACCGCGTACGCGGGCTTGTACTCCATCGTGTTGCTCGTCGCGGCGATGGCGCTGTTCCGTCGGCGAGACCTGACATGACGTCACGCGTCCGACGCTGGACGCCGTACGCGCTCGCCGCGCTGACGATCGTCGGAGCGGTGGCCACCCGCGTGCTCGTCGAGGGTCGTCGGGAATTGCGTGCCGGTGACTCGGCACTTCAACGCGGAGACGTGATGGATGGCGTGCGCAGGCTTCGGCGAGCCGCGCACTGGTATCTTCCCGGAAGCCCGTACTGCGCGCGCGCGTACGAGCGGCTCGAGTCCGTTGCGCTGCAAGCAGAGGGACAGGCTCGCAACGAACATGCCTTCGCCGCGTGGCGGGCGATTCGGTCGAGCGCGCTCGCGACGCGGTGGCTCATCGTGCCCCAACGCGAACGGCTCGACCGCGCGAATCGTCACATCGCTGCGCTGCTCGCGGACATGCCGGGGGGCCCACAAGATCGCGGCGTCGAGCGGGCGCGACTGCGCGAGGACCATCTCGCGCTGCTCACGAACGACCGCGCACCCGAGCCGGCGTGGATCGTCGTGATGGCGATCGGCTTCGCGGCGTGGATCGCGGCGGCTTTCTGGGCCGCGCGACGCGGGTGGGACGACGACGACCGTGCCAACGTACGCGTTCTCGCACTGGCCGGCGGCGTGGTCGCGGTGGGCCTGATCCTGTTCGTCGCCGGCATCGCAAACGCGTGAGTCGGATGAAGAGAATGATGGAACAGGAAGGCGCGAAGACGGGAAGTCTTGTGATGGTTCGGACAGAGTTACCCGCGAGCGCATTGAACTGCTCCGCCCGTTGCAGCCCACGCTGCTCGCGCGTGATCGAAAACCCCCCAAACTCTCTCTCCGGCCTTCCCGCCTCACCGTCTTCCTGTCGTTCTCTCTTCTCTGCCTCGACGTCACTCGCCGGATCGCGGCAGCCGCTCGGTCGGGCTTCGCTTTTCCTGCGCCGGATCGCTTGCCGTCGCGAACAGCGTGGGGCTCGTCGTCGAGTCATCGTGGCTGGCGGGCGCGTCGATGTCGTCGTCGTAATGGATCGACTCCTCGGTGCCGTAGAGAAGCCCCAGCGCGACGTCGGTGAAGCGCCGGAACGTGGGCGGGTCGAACAGCACGAAGCGAACTTCGCGAAGGCGTGAGCCGCCGAGCGAAACGTGCAACCGCAGCGCTCCGAGCATGGCGTCGGCGCACGCCTCGAGCGCGACGCGACCGACGCCGGTGCCGATCGCAGGCAGCGCGATGCGCGTGAAGCCGAGCTCCTCGGCGGTGAGCAAGACGCGGTGCATTGCACGTGCCACGCACGAGACCTCGTTCCAACCGCCGACGGCATGCAGCACGCCCCGCGCGGACAGCGCGCCGGCTCGGGTCGCGATGCACTCGCCAAGCGCGCGCTCGCCGCCCGCGACGGCCTGCGCCTCGATCTCGTCGCCGCCACGCCTGCGCAGCGCGTCGCCGACGCCCGAGCGCATGCTCATGTCCGACTGCGCGCTGTTGACCAGCGCTTCGCTCTCGACCGTCGACAGATCGCCGACCTCGAAGATCACCCGCACGCCACCGATCTCGACCTCGTGCTCGCCGATTCGCGACGGGACCAACCGCGGCGCGGTCGCCTGTGCGAGGGCGTAGAGATGGTGCCGGACGATCATCAGGTTTGCGTAACGGGCCTGCGGTCGATGCGCCATCATCTTCGCGAGAACGTGCTGGAAGTACGCTTCCTCCGGTGACCGCGCGAGCGGGAACCGCGGTCCGACTTCGCCGCGCACGGAATCACCGGCGGACTCGAACGGCGTCTGCCCGTACCGCAGCGCGAACGCCGTCGCGCCCAGTGAGTAGATGTCCGCGCGGCGATCGACCGACTCGCCCAGGATGTGCTCGGGCGCCATGAACGCCGGCGTGCCCGCGGGAATGGCCGCGTCGCGCGACGCAACGCACACGGCAACACCGAAGTCTCCAACCTTGATGTGGGCGTGGCCGTAGCCAAACAGGTTCGACGGCTTGACGTCTCGGTGGATCACACCGGCTTGATGAGCCGCGTGCAATCCCTCCGCGGCCTGCGCGATCTGATCGGCGACGATCCACAGAGGCAAGGGCCGTCGCAGGGCCTGACGCCGACGTCGATCGAACTCGCCCAAGTCGATCCCATCCACGTACTCCTCGACCAGAAACGGCAGCGTCTCGCGATTCGGCTGGAAAGGGTCGGTGTACACTCCGACGTCGATCACGCGGACGATCCGCGGCGACGTCAGCCTCGCGGCGAGTTGCGCTTCGGACAGCAACCGCGCGTACCGAGACTCGAACGTGTCCTCGCCGCCCGTGTGCAACGTCTTGATGATCACCGGAAGTGCGAGATCGCGGTGTCGCGCGAGCCACACGTCGCTCATTCCGCCGCCGGACAGGCGGCCCCACACTTCGTAGTTCTTGACAACTGCGCCGCGCATGAGGGCACCGACGCTACCACAGCACGCGACCGCACGACTTGGTTGCCGTGCGCGACGCGAGTGGGAATACTCCACACGATGCGTTTCTGGGTCGCGGTGGGCGTGGCGGTGTCGTTCCTCGGTGTCGCACGCACGTCGGCGGCCCAAGAGTGTCGCCGAAGTTGCCGCGCCGACGAATCGCGCGACGCCAACGGCTGCTGCATTCCAACCGTGACCACCGCCCTCAGCGGCGCGCCGCAGACCATCCGATGTCCCGCAGGTTCGTCGTGGAACGACGGACAACGCCGCTGCGTGGGCCACCTCGTGTGCCCGAGCGGTACGCACCGCGACGAATCGCGCGGCTGCGTGCAGGACGTCGTCGCGTGCCCGACCGGCTCGCGAAGTGAAGAGGGACGTTGCGTTGCAGACATCACGTGCCCGCCCAACACGACCCGTCAGGACGACGCCTGCGTCGCGCCGGTCGCATGTCCGAGCGCTGCACACCTGGAAGGCGGACGATGCGTTTCGTCCGACGTCACGTGCCCGTCGGGCTCGCGTCCGCGCGAAGGCGGAGGGTGTGTGTTCGAACCGTTGTGTCCGTCGGGAACGCGGTTCGTCGAGGGACGCGGCTGCCTCGGGGACGTCGTGTGTCCCGCGGGTTCGCACTCCGTGGAGAATCGGTGCGTGCCCGACCACGTGTGTCTCGAGGGACAGCAATGGGTCGAGGGTCGCGAGTGCGTGAGTGTGTGCGAGAGCCACCCGAACACGCAGTGGGACAGCACGTCGCGCGCGTGCGTGTGCGTCCACGGATTCACCGCGCGAGCCAATCGATGCGAGCCCGCCGACCGGTGCGCGTCGGGGTTTCACATGGAGTCAGGCCACTGCGAAGTCGACATCGTGTGTCCCGCCGGCTACCGGCCCGTGCGCGGCGTTGGTTGCATCAATCCGCAGCTCGACGAGGACCGCCGCATCGAGCAGCAGGCCCGCGCGCGCGCGGACGCCGACGAGCAGTCGCGACAGACGCGCGAGCAACTGCGTCGCTGGACGTGGGGGCCGGCGTTTCAAATCTGGGCGGGCGGCGGCGTGTATTCGTTGTTTCTTCCGGACATCTATCTCGGACGCGACACGCGCGGCATGACGCCATTGACCGCCCGATCGTGGGCCGTGTGGCTGTCGGGTGCGCCCATCGTGGGCTTCAGCTTCTCGAGCGAGGGGTTGCTGCTCGGTGCGAGCTACTACCCGCTGATCTCATCGAGGCCACTCGTCGACGGATGGCGCTGGCCGGGCGCATCGCCCGTGCTTCACGTCATCAGCGGCGAAATCGGATTCCAAGGTCCCGATGCGGTGCATACGCCTCGCGTCGTGCTGTTCGCGGGCGGCGCGCTCGGCGGCGGCAGCAATCTGTTCACGGCCGGCGCTGCGTACCGGTCGCTCTTCCGCATCTGGCGCGGTCTGTTCGTCGGGTTCGAAGTGCGAGGTACCTGGGCGATTCTCTTCGCGTCCTACGCGCTGCCGGTAGTCTACGACTACGGGATGATGTCACCCGTTCAGCCCCAGAGCACCCTCGGCAACTACGGCTTCGGCGGCTCGCTGTTCGTCGGGTACTCGATTCACTGACTCACCGGACCGATCGCGCGCAGCGCACGCACGCCCGGCAGCCCGACGTCGCCACTCCGCACGCACGCCCGGCAGCCCGACGTCGCCACACGTGCACGCCGATTCCCGCGCGACGTCTAGCGGCCGGGCTCTGCACTTCGTGAACGTACCGGCTGCGCCGG
>ORMF011928845.1_pt1 | contig 76223 bp, 78 predicted proteins | sample 1779871 | NCBI WGS metagenome assembly ORMF01 (sample SAMEA104232316, study PRJEB22302) | groundwater metagenome | biome: forest; feature: aquifer; material: groundwater | place: USA | collected 2011-08-07 | depth 5.4 m | reverse complement strand
TCCTTCTGCGCGAACGGTCAGGTTCGCGCGGAGGAGACCGTCGCCCATTTTTACGACGACATCGCACGACGGGACGGCTAAAGCCCCGTCAAGTCACACCGCCAAAGGCGGTGGCTTACTATTCGAGTTAACTCCCGGACGAATGGCGTTCCGCGGCGGGCCATGCGATTCTCGCGAAACGTTTCAGGAGGTCGCTGCGCCCGATGGCATACCAACCGATGTCTCCGTGTCCGAGTTGCAAGCGCCACGTGCAGACAGGAGAGGCACAATGCCCGTTCTGCCGCACGCCGCTCGAGCCCGGGGCGCTGTCCAATGCCGTTCCGTCGTCGACGCAACGAATGGGGCGCGCCGCGACGTTCGTGTTCGCGACGGCGATCGCCGCGAGTTGCAGCAGCGGGGTCGACCCGGCGGACGTCTCGGATGGCGGCGGAGTCGATGCGGTGGGCACAACCGATTCGGCGCCGACCGACGCCGTCGCGCCCGACGCACTTGGCGACGAGCGGACGATCGCGCCGCCGTACGGCGTCCCGCCCCGAGACGACGGACCCGATGACAATGGCAATGGCTCGGCAGACTACGGATCTCCGCCACCGATGGACGGTGGGAACGGATAGACGACGCGCGCGGTGACCACGCACGGTCACAATCACTACACGCTCACGCCCATCAACGACATCTGGCGCTAGAAGCCGGAGCCCGGCTGCTTGAGGAATTCGAGTTCCTCTTTGCTGGCCGTGCGCCCGAGGATCAGCGTCCGGTGAGGGAAACGTCCCCACTTCACGACGAGATCGCGGTGCTTGATCGCGTAGCCGAGCGCATTCTCCGCCGACGCCCTCGCACGTCCCTCGGTCCCGTCGCGCCAGCCCGTGAACAACGCGACGGAGCGAGCCTGCATCGCGAGGTCCTCGCTGTGCATGAATGGCATGTAGAAAAACGAGCGTTCGCTCGCCGCCAGGCCGCGATCGGCCCCGGCCGTGATTCCCTCTTCGGCGATGCGCAGCGCGAGCGCGTCCGTGGAGAACATGTCGGCCGTTCCGCGGTACATGTTTCGCGAAAACTGGTCGAGCACGATGATCGCCGCGAGTCGCCCGCGCGGCGTCGCAAGCCAGTCGAGACGTAGGCCCTCGTCGAGCGCGAAGCGATCGGCTTCGAATTTCTCGCGAATCTCCGCGTCGAATGCGGGATCCTTCGTGTACCAGCGACGCGAGTACTCCGGACTGGCGAGTCCGTCGGCGTCGAGCGGACCGATCCAGAACGACAGAACGCGCTCGGCGGCGTCGGGGGCTGCAGTCATGGGGTGATTTGCCTCACGTGGGGTTTCGCGAAGATTGTCTCGAACGCTGAGCGCCGCGTCTACTATCGCCGGAACCTAACCCCTCCGAATTTCAAGTAGCGCGCCCCGCCGTCACGGACCGTGCCCAATCTCGGTTACGCTACTGCCGTGCGCGCCGTTTCGTCCGCCGCCGTTCTGTCACTCGGGCACGCGGGCGCCGGCGGTCGCACGATGCCCGTTCGCGTCGCGGCACGCGTGAGCGCAACGGCCACGCTGACGGTGACGATCCGATGACCGCGCCGCATTCTGGGTCGCTTTCGCAGGACGACCGCGACGCGTTGGAGTTGCAAGCGAAGCTCGGCCACGCGACCTATGGGCTCGTCGGCGCAGGCTCGCTGTTCTACATGCGCCTCGTGCGACGCAACCGCATCGCCGAGATCGACCAGACACGCCGGATCTACCGCGAGGCGCTCGCGCTCGGTCGGCCCACGATCGTCTGCGCAAATCACCTCACGATGGTCGACTCCGCATTCCTGCACCACGGGCTCGCGTCGACGTTCGACTACCTGAAGGACTTTCGCCGGTTCTCCTGGAACGTTCCCGCCGTCGAGAACTTCACCCGCGGCCGTCTGCTGCGCACGCTCGTCTACCTTGGAAAGACCATCCCGATCGATCGCGCCGGTGACGCAGCGCATCACAAGGGGGTGATCGACAAGATCGTCCACGTCGTGACGCACGGAGACGTTTGCACGATCTTTCCCGAGGGAGGTCGATCGCGCACGGGACGGATCGAGCCCGCGAACGTGACGTACGGCGTCGGCCAGATCTTGAAGGAACTCGATCGTCCGCTCGTTCTCTGCGCGTATCTTCGCGGCGAACGGCAGGAAACGTGGGGATCGCTCCCCGCGCGCGGCGACACGATGCACCTCGAGGTCGAGCGGCTCGAGCCGACGACGCGAGAGACGGGCCTGCGCGCCGCACGTGACTTGGCGCGTCAGGTGATCGGGAAACTCAAGGCGATGGAGGACGCATATTTCGCGCGCAGGGCATCGCAGAGCGCGCGGTGAACTCGCCCACGACAAACGGTACACAGAGATGTGTTCAAATCGTGACAATGGTTCGTGCTAGGGCACTGCCGTCGTGCCAAGCGAAAGCGCCCCGCATTCGGCCGCCGTCGTCTTTCCTGGGCAGGGTTCCCAGCGTTCGGGCATGGCGCGCGATTTCCACACGCGCTTCGCGTCATCGCGCGACGCGTTCGTCGAGGCGAGCGACGCGTTGAACTTCGACGTTGCCGCGCTGTGCTTCGAAGCGGATCCGCGCTTGGACCAAACCGAGTACACGCAGCCCGCGATTCTCACCGCCGAGATCGCGATGCACCGCGCGCTGGAATCCGAGTTCGGACTGCGCGCGAAGTACTACGGCGGGCACAGCCTGGGGGAATACACGGCACTCTGCGCCGCCGGCGTGATCTCGCTGTCGACCGCAGTACAGCTGGTTCGACGCCGCGGTGCATTGATGCAGAGCGCGGTGCCACTCGGCGAAGGCGCCATGCTCGCGGTGATCTCGGAAGGAATCGCCGATCGCGATCTCGCGGCCGAACTGGCAGCATCGGGAGTCGACGGCGTGGACGTGGCCAATCGCAATTCGATCAACCAGGTCGTGCTGTCCGGCGCGCGCGAGACGATCGATCGCGCGGCGGTCCGTGTCGCGGAGATTCTCACCGGGATCCCTCACGAGATCGTTCCGTTGAACGTGAGCGCGCCGTTTCACTCCCGCATGATGCGCGGGATCCACGCAGACTTCCGCGCCGCGCTCGGTGCCGCCGCGCACGAGTTGAAACCCGACCGAGCGGCCACCGTCACGTCGAATCTCACCGGGGCGTTCCATCAACCGGAACTCGCGCCGATCCTCGACGCACTCACGCGCCAGTTGAGTGGCACCGTCGACTGGATCGGGAACATGCGCGCGCTGTCGAGCGTCGCGGACACGATCTACGAAGTCGGACCCAATCGGCCGTTGCGGGGCTTCTTCAAGAGCGAGGGACGCGACGTGACGGCCATCGTGTCGGTTCGGAGCGCCGAAATGGGGCTGGCGGCGTGAGCATCGAGTTCGATCGAACCCACTGGGCGCTCATTCTGGGAGGGTCGAGCGGGTTCGGGCTCGCGACGGCGCAGAAGCTCGCGCGGCACGGGATGAACGTCGCCGTCGTTCACCGCGACCGGCGCGGCGCGATGCCGGCGATCGAACCGGAGTTCGAACGCATTCGCGCAACGGGCGTGTCGTTCTTCGGGGTCAATTGCGACGCGTTGTCGACGGAGGGACGCAAGGTTGCGCTGGACACCCTCGCGGACGAGTTGCGCGATCGCGGCCGCGTGCGCCTGGTCATGCACTCGATCGCCTACGGCAACCTCAAGCCGCTCGCACCGTTGCGACCCGACGACGCGCGAGCCTACGCGGATGCCCGTGCACGCCTCGCGCAGCGCCTCGGGATCGAGGCCACGGTGCTCGCTGACGCGATCCGAGGCGTCGTCGAGGGGGGGAATGCCGACCCGCTCGCCGCACTGGTAGAATTGCCTGCGTCCGATTCCGATTCCGTGCTCGAGGACGAGGACTTTGCCCGCACAGTTCACAGCATGGGGACCAGTCTCGCAACGTGGACGCAGGAGGTTTTCACGCGGGGCATGTTTGCGCCCGATGCTCGCGTGGTGGGCATGACCAGCGAGGGAAACGAAGTCGCATGGCGTGGGTACGCAGCCGTCGCGGCCGCGAAGGTCGCACTCGAGTCCGTTTCGCGCGCCATCGCTGTGGAGTTCGGCCCGCACGGCATTCGCTCGAACATCGTGCAGGCCGGTGTGACCGACACGCCGGCACTACGCCTCATCCCGGGCAGCGAGCAGATGAAAGCCGCCGCGCGACTCCGCAATCCGTTTCACCGACTCACGACACCCGCGGACGTGGCCGACGTGATTTGTCTTCTCTGCACGGACGAGGCGCGGTGGATCAACGGGGCGCTGATTCGCGTCGACGGCGGCGAGCACGTGGCGGGTTGATGCATGCGACCGCTTCATCTTCATGGCGTCGGGCATTTCCATCCTGAGAACAAGGTCGACAACCGCTTTCTCGAAGACCTGGACATCGGCACGAACGACGAATGGATTCTCGAGCGCGTCGGCATTCGCGAGCGCCGGACCGTCTTGCCGCTGGACTACATCCGCGCGACGAAGAACGCCGACGTTCGGGCGGGACAAGAAGCGTCGATGTATTCCAACGTGGAGACCGGTCGCCGCGCCGCGCTGCATGCGCTCTCGCGCGCGGGTCTCACGCCCAAGGACATTGGCATGGTGATCGCGGGCGGCTGTTGCCCCGAGATGGCCATTCCGTCCGAGGCGTGCCGAATCGCCGCGGCGCTGCAGATCGAGGCGCCCGCACTCGACATCAACTCGGCCTGCTCCAGTTTCGGCGCGCAGATTCATCTCCTTGCGTCGATGACCGGTCTTCCACCCTACGTGCTCGTCGTGAATCCCGAGAACTCAACGCGCGTAATCAACTACGCCGATCGCTCCACGGCCGTGTTGTGGGGCGATGCAACCAGCGCAGCCGTCGTCTCGACTGAGGTCCCCGCGCGTGCGCGAATCGTTGCCACTACACTGGCATCGTCACCCGCGGGATGCGCGGCGGTGACCATTCCGCGTTTCGGTCACTTTGCGCAGGATGGCAGTGCGGTGCAGCGGTTTGCGATCAAGACGTCGAGTGCCAGTCTGGAAACGCTGCTCCCCGCGGCGCGCGAGCGGGCGGCGAAGACGGGAGGGCAGGTTCGCTTCGTTGGACACCAGGCGAATCTGCTCATGCTCGAATCGGTTGCGCGACGTGCGGGAATCGACGCAAGCGCGCACTGGCACAACGTCGCGGAGTATGGAAACACCGGTGCGGCCGGGGCGCCGAGTGTCCTGTCACAACATTGGGACGATCTCGCGGACGGGGACACCGTCGTGGTGGTGGTCGTGGGGTCCGGGTTGAGCTGGGCAAGTTTTCGAATCGAAATCGGGGCGTGATGCGATACGCAGACTTTCTCCAATGTGCGCAGTTGTCCAAGCAGGAGTTGTTCGCCCTCTCGCAGGGAAACCTCGTCGACGATGCGCCGCCCGAGTTCATTCGACTGCCGGCCCCGCCCATGCTGATGATCGACCGCGTCGTCGAGCTTCGGCGCGATGGCCCGCGGGGGCGAATCGTCGGTGAGCAGGACATTCATCTCACCGATTGGTTCTTTCAATGCCACTTTCGCGGCGACCCCGTACAGCCGGGATGTCTCGGTGTCGACGCCGTGTGGCAACTCGTCGGACTCTACTGTTCGCTCGCCGGCGCGCCGGGTTCGGGACGCGCATTGGGCTGCAAGGAGGTCGAGTTCGCGGGTCAGATTCGCCCGTACAACAAGACCGTTCGATACGAAGTCGACATTCGCCGTTTTTCGCTCTTGAAGGACTCGGGCTCTGCGGTGGCGATCGGCACTGGCAAGGTGCTCGTCGACGGCGAACTGATCTACACGATCAAGGACGCCAAAGTCGGCATCTTCCAGGGCATCGCGTACGCGGACTACCCGGCGCCGTCCGCCAACAGCAAAGGCGGCATCATGGGCAGGAGCGAAGTCTGATGCTCACCGTGGAAGAAGTGTTGGAGATCCTGCCGCAGAAGCCGCCGTTTCGCTTCGTCGATCGCATCGTGTCGATGGACGCGTCGCGAGCCGTGGGCGAGTACACATTTCGCACGGACGAGTTCTTCTACGCCGGACACTTTCCCGGCATGCCGGTCACGCCCGGTGTGATTCTGATCGAAACGATGTGTCAGACGGGACTCGTCGCGCTCGGGATCTATTTGCTCGGCCTCGAGATTCCGCGGGACGAAGTTGCGCAGACGGTTACGCTCTTCACGGATTCCAACGTGGAGTTCGAGCGAGTGGTTCGACCGGGCGAAACGGTGCGCGTGACCGCGGAGAAAGTGTTCTGGCGGCGGCGAAAACTGAAGTCCAATGTGGAATTGACGCTCGCCGATGGGACGCCGGTCGCGAAGGGCACCGTCTCCGGAATGGGGGTGGCACGTGCAAACTTCTAATCACCGCGTCGTCGTCACGGGGCTGGGCGTACTCGCACCGAATGCCCACGGTCTGGCGGCGTTCGAAGACGCGCTGCGCGTTGGCAAGAGCGGCATTCGTTTCCACCAGCACCTTGCAGACGCGAAGTTCGGCTGTCAGGTCGGCGGAATTCCCGAGCGCGTCGAGGAGATCCAGAGGCAGTACCTCACGGACGAGGAACTGATGGCGATGAATCCCAACATGGTCTACGCGGCCATCGCGGCAATCGACGCGTGGACCGATGCGGGACTCGCACGACGCGCGGCCGACGACGACACCGTCGATTGGGACACCGGTGCGATCATCGGCACGGGAATTGGCGGGATCGATACGGTGGCGGAAAAGCTCGTGCCGAAGACCGACGCTGGGAAAGTCAGCCGGCTCGGCAGCACGATGGTCGAACAGATCATGTCGAGCGGGAACAGTGCACGCGTCGCGGGGCTGCTGGGCATTGGCAACCAGGTCTCGACGAACTCCAGTGCGTGCAACACGGGCACGGAGGCGATCGTCGACGCGTTTCTGCGCATTCGCGAGGGACGCGCGCTTCGCATGCTGGCGGGCGGATCCGAAGGACACTCCAAGTACATCTGGGCTGGCTTCGATGCGATGAAGGTGTTGAACCGGACGCGCAATGAAACGCCGGCGGAAGCGTCGCGGCCGATGAGTGCGAGCGCCGCCGGGTTCGTCCCCGGCTCGGGGGCCGGCGTGCTGATGCTCGAGAGCCTCGAGAGCGCGCAGGCCCGCGGTGCGCGCGTGTACGCGGAGATCTTGGGGGGGTTCGTCAATTGCGGCGGGCACCGGATGGGCGGCAGCATGACGGCGCCGAATCCGCACGGCGTTCAGCGCTGCATCCAGGGTGCCGTGGCGATGGCCGGCATCTCTCCCGATCGGATCGGCGCAGTCAACGGCCACTTGACCGCGACGTTTGCCGATCCGCACGAGGTCGCAAGCTGGTCGAAGGCGCTCGGTCTCGCGCCCGAGAGCATGCCGCTGTTGCATTCGACGAAATCCCTCATCGGCCACGCGCTTGGCGCCGCGGGCGGCATCGAGTGCGTTGCGGCGGTGCTCGAATTGCACCATGGATTTGTGCACGGCTCGATCAACTGCGAAGATCTGCACGCGTCCCTCCTGCCGTACGCCGACCGCATCCCGCATCGCACGGTCGACCGTCCGGACCTGGAAATCATTGCCAAGGCGAGTTTCGGCTTCGGGGACGTCAACGGGTGCCTTCTCTTTCGGAAGTTTGTCGGGTAATCGAAGCTCAGGGTCAGTCGAAAGGACAACGATTCATGACGCAGCAGGAAGTCCTCGAAAAAGTCGTCGGTATCCTCAAGCCCTTCGTGAAAAGCCCCGAGGCGTTGGCGACGGTGGGCATGGAGACGTCCATCCTCAAGGACCTCAAGGTCAACTCGGCGCGACTCGTCGACGTCGTGCTCGAAATGGAAGACACGTTCGGGATCGCCGTGAAGGACGAAGACGCCGACAAGGTGAAGACCGTCGGCGACGCCGTGAACCTGATTCTGGGTTCGAGCGCATAGGATCCGAGTGTCGCGAGCGGCTCGCGTGGGCAACGACGTCGTCGACCTCGGCGACCCGATGAACGCGTCGGCGCACACGCGCGAGCGATTGGTCGCGCGGGTCCTCCACGAAGACGAACGCGCGCTGCTTCGCGCGTCGCAAACCCCCAACGAACTGTTCTGGAGCCTGTTCGCTGCGAAGGAAGCGGCGTTCAAGGTAGTTTGCAAGATCGGCCCGCGCCCGGTGTTCGCGCACAGACGGTTCGTCGTGGCGAGTGACTTGCGTTCCGTTCGTCACGCCGACGTCGTGCTCGAATTGCAGGTTGTCACAGTCGCGGCCACCTACGTCCACGCGATCGCGTCGACCGCGACGCGCGCTCCACTCCACGCGGTCGAGCCCATCGCGCTGGACGCGAACCCGACCGCCGCGGGGCGGAGACATCTCTGCGAGTGGGTGGCAAGGGCCCTCGATTGTGAAGCATCCGAGCTCGACGTAGTGCGTGTACCCCTGGCCGAAAGTTGGGACGGCGAAGGCCCGCCGCAACTGATACGCGCCGGCGCCACGCTCGACGCCGATGTAAGCCTTTCGCACGATGGTCGGTTCGTTGCGTTCGCGGCGTACGTCACCGCGACCGCCGGCGACGCACGCGCGATGGCAGGCGCGGTGCCGGACCGTGAGCGATCGGCGGGCTGACCGATGGGCGCCGACGACCCGCCGCGCGTCGAGCACACTCCGGCGCCGTTGAAGGAACTGGCACTGCTGTTCCTGCGCCTCGGGGCGACGGCGTTCGGGGGTCCTGCCGCGCACATCGCGCTGCTGGAGGAGGAAGTCGTGCGTCGTCGCGCGTGGCTGACCCACGCGGAGTTCCTCGACTTGCTCGGCGCGACGAACATGATTCCCGGCCCGAATTCGACGGAGATGGTGATGCACGTGGGTCATCGGCGCGCCGGCGCGCGAGGTCTCGTCGTTGCGGGCATTTGTTTCATCGCGCCGGCCGTCGTGATCGTGCTCGCGATTGCGTGGGCCTATGTGCGATTCGGTTCGCTGCCAGCGGCGACGGGAATGCTCTACGGCGTCAAGCCTGTCGTGATTGCGGTTGTCCTTCACGCGCTGTGGAATCTCGGCAAGACGGCAGTGAAAGGTGCGCTCGAAGTCGTGCTGGCGTTGGCAGTCGTCGTGCTCTACCTGCTCGGGCACAACGAACTCGCGTTGCTCTTCGGCGGCGCGCTGCTGTTCGCGGCGTTCAAGATGTCGCGTCGAGCGAGCACCGGCAACGCGAACAGCGTTCTTCCCATCGCATGGCTCGCGGCCGGTGCACACACGGTTCCCGCAGTCGCGCCGATCACGCTGCCAAGTCTCTTCCTGTGGTTTCTCAAGATCGGCGGAACGCTCTACGGCAGCGGCTACGTACTGATTGCGTTCGTCCGAAACGACATGGTCACGCGACTGCACTGGATCACGAACCAACAGCTACTCGACGCAGTGTCCGTCGGTCAGGTGACGCCGGGACCGGTGTTCACGACGGCGACGTTCATCGGCTACGTCGTGGCCGGGCCGGTCGGCGGCATCGTGGCGACGATCGGGATCTTTCTTCCGTCGTTCGTGTTCGTGGCGCTGACCAGCCGCTTGATTCCGCGGCTCCGCGCTTGGGCCTGGTCCGGCGCGTTGCTCGACGGCATCAACGTCGCCGCCCTCGGTCTCATGGCAGGCGTGACGATCGGACTCGCGCACGTCACGTTCGTCCGAGCGGCGCGGCCCGACGTCGTCGCCATCGTGATCGCCGCGGTTTCCGCGGTCCTGCTCGTTCGCTGGAAAGTGAACTCGACCTGGCTCATCGTGGGAGCCGCGGCTCTCGGAGTCGCGCTACTCCACTGGTGACGGCGGTTGCAACGATGCGGCCGTGGGCAGCACGCGATCTGCGCGTACCGAGTCGCTCGCATTGCCGACGAAGCGCCCGCGAAACGGTGATTGGCAAGGTGGCAGAATCACGGTGCAGAGGTACTAGTGACAAGCTCCCGCACCGAGGTCACGCACGCCGCCGGCGGCCACGAACTCCCAGTTGTACGAATCGGCGTGAAGCACCATGCGGATCACGCCCCAATCCGAGCCATTGCGCACTTCGCTGTTGGGCGCCGTGCGGGTGAAGCTGTAGTGCGGCGCCCCGCCCGACCCGACGACGAACTCGCGCACGCCGCGAGCGCTGTCCGCTGCGCCGGCCGCGTTCTGCGGGGCAAAGCGTTCGTAGGTGTGATCGTGCCCCACCAAGACGACGTCGGCGTTCGCGTCGTAGAGCATTTGCCAGAAGGGCTGCATTCCCAGGCTGTCGCCGTGCATGCCAGAGCTGAACCGCGGGTGGTGCCAGTAGGCCAACACGCACCGTGCGCTCGTGGCCGCGAGGTCTGCCGCAAGCCAGCGACCCTGCGTCGACATCGCAGTGCAACCGCCGACGTCACTGCAGTTGCTGTTCAGCGAGATCAAGTGCCACGCGCCGACATCGTAGCTGTACCAACCCTCGCCTCGCGTGCCGGCCCGCGCACCGAAGTAGTTGAAGTAACCGCTCGCGTTGCTGGTCATGTAGTCGTGGTTGCCGGGACTCGGGCGAGTCCGCGACAGGAAGCGCCCCCATGAGGGCGCGTACCACAGCGCAAACTCCAGATCAGAGCCGCTCTGGTAGGCGTTGTCTCCGAGCGTCAATACGGTCGCAGTCGGGTAGCGATCGACGATGGCCGCCGTCTCGTTCTGGCCGAACAGGAGGAGCAGACCGGCGATGTCCCCGGCCGCGACGATCTCGGGATCTCGCGCCGCGTCCGGCGGCGGCGCGTCCGCCCGGACCTCGCCCGGCACGTCGGTCAGTACGTCGAGCGGAGTCGCATCGGGCGTGGCCGAGTCGGACGGAGAGTCGAAGGCAGAATCGCCCGACGCTGGATCGTCGGCGGGGCTGTCGATCACGATCGTGTCGCCCGGCGTCGGTGAGTCGTCAGTCGCTGCGACGTCGGAATCAACCTCGACGACCGTGTCGCTCCCGCGATCGAGGGCGATGTCTGCGGTCATGTCCGGTCGCGTGTCGACTCCGGCGTCCGTTCCCACCGGAGCCGACGCGCACGCTGCCAGGAGTGCTGCACATCCAACCCACGCAGCGCGCGTGAGTGCGCGGTCGAGTGTTGTCGGTCGTCGTCGCTCGCTTGCGGACGCGGGTAGCATGCCGAGACGATACTGCACGGGCGATCGTCGACACAACCTACGGCGGCCCGGGGCACATCGGGTCTTGCAACCCCACCGTCGCGGGGCGCGGCAGCGGAATCTGTCGCGGATCGCCGGGCGGGCCCCACGCGGGCGGTGCACGCCACGGAGCGTACGTATTGTCCGTCGTGTAGTCGTGGCTGCCCATGGACATCGCGACTCTCGCGCGCTGCGCGTCGACGGTGATCGTGCCGAAGTGCGTGTTGTTCGTCAGCCGCGCGTACGTAGCCGCGGGCGCTTCGAAGCTGTGACCCAGACACCCTGTCATGGGGTTGCTGTAGGCGTAGATCGTGTTGCACTCGGCCCAGAAGCCGTCCCACGGAGTCGTCGACGACGGCAATGCGAAGGCGCTCGCGATTCGCGCCTCGTGTGGATCGACGAAGATGTTGTCCGCGAGCCATGCGTACTCCGTCGGATCGGCGCCCGGATGCACCCGCACTCGGTGGTACCGATTGCCCTCGATGCGATTGCCGAACACGACGATCCGCCGGCCGGCTCGCAACCCCCAGCCTTCCGGAATCCCGTTGTCCGCACGAGAACGGGCGCCGCTGACCAGATTCGAGCCCGCGACGACGAGATCGGTCACGTCGCCGTTGAGCGAGATGGACGCAGACGCGTGTGCGCGCACGTTCACGATCGCGACGCGCGCGCCGTTGGTGGTCGCAAGGTACCAGGCCAGGCCGTTCATCGCGCCGTCGGCGCCGTTGAGGTCCACGCCATCGATGATCAAATCGGCCGCGTCCGAGAAGAACGTGATCGTGCCGATGACGCCGCCGGAGTGCATGCCCGGCGTGCTTCCGCGAATGCGAACCCGACGGTTGACCGAGCCCGGAACCGCACGGCCGACAATGACGCTCTGGAGTGTCACGCCCGGCGGCACGACGAGATCGAGGTCCGTCACGTTGCCGAAGAGCACGACCTGCGTCGCGATGCTGGCCGTGACGGTGATCTCGGATCCGGGCACGAGTGCTTCGCGCGCGAGGTCTGCACCCGTGGCAACTGTGATCCGTCGCGTGACCACCGGCGGCGCGGGCGCGGTGATCGGCATTCGCGCGCCCCACGGCCCCGCGGCGACGTGAAACGGGATGCGCGCCAGATCCAGCCGCGGAAACCATCGATAGGGTTCCGCCACCGGGTCGGTCGGCGAAGGGCAGCCGACGATGGGCGTGACGTCGGGACCGGGCACCACGTCCATGGGCACGGCGGACTCCATGGGGACCACCGAGTCCGTCGCGGGACCCGTGTCGGTGGTCGCGTCGAGACCAGCGTCCGACGCGGTACTCGTGCCGCAGCCGATTGCGAACGCGGCCGCCAGGGCGTGAAAGTGTCGCACGCCGCGGAGCGTAACACGGCCGCCGCGCGGGGCGCTGCGTGTCTCGACCCCCCGGTTCCCCGCTCACAGCCACGCGTAGGCGCGTCGCACGACCTCGGTCCCGTCCCCGTCGACGAGCGTGCCGTGGGCCAGCACGATCTTGTCGATGTTCCAGGCAAGAATCCGGTCGACTTGACGCCGGGCCAACGCGCGATCTCGGATCATGAACCGTTCCATCCAGCCAAAGCCCGGCGCGGTGTTGCGCATCAGGCGCGCGACGAAGCGAGTGGACGCAGACGCATGTTCGGCGAGGTTCAAGAGCGCATCCGAGCAAATCATCGTTCGACTTCGGGTGTGAAAGAACACGACTTCGTTCTCTCGACGGGCCGAGAAGTAGACCTGCTGAATGTCTTTCGCCCACACCGGGTTCGGTTGGTCCGCCAGCACACACGTGAACGACAGGTCCGTTCGCTTCCACTCGAGGCCCGGACACGCACCGAAAACCGCCGTGGGGTAGCTGCTCATCCACGCGCCCACGTGCAGATGGTGGAAGATGCTCGGCGCGACGACCGCACGAACCGGGCCGAGCGCGTCGACCGCCGCGCGCGTTTCCGCATCGAGCCCCACGGGCGAATGAACCAACAGTCCGCCGTCGGACATGCGAGCGACCGTCATCCGCGTGCCCGTTTCCACGCCGAAGAACTTGCCCTTGCGAGCCTCGACCCACACGTCGTCCGCGAACGGCGTCAACATCGTCGGATCATACACGGCGACGAGGATCCTCCGGGCGTTCACGTGCGTCGGCGATGCGTGCTGGGTTCCGTCCGAAAACCGCTCGTGATGCGGTACGCTCCGTGCGCCGTGACGCGATTCTCTCGTGCCGCTTCGATCGCGATCGCGACGTTCTCGATCGGCCTCGCGACGCTCTCCCACGCGCGACGCACCGCGGCGCAGGGGTTGGTCGCAGCGCTCCCACCGCCCGCGCTCGAGTGGCAGGTCCCACCGGGCTGTCCCACGCGTGCGGATGTGCTCGCGGAGATCGCGCGGCTCATTGGGCGAGCGCCGACATCCCACGATGCACCCGCCGACCGTGCGCGCATGGCGGTGCGACGCGACCCGCGCGGGCGCTGGCACTTGCGCATCGAGATCGTCCAAGACGGGACCGCGGCCCGACGTGCCCTCGTCTCGGATACGTGCCGGCACGCGATGTCTGCCGCTGCGCTCGTCGTGGCCCTCGCGATCGACGAGTCGGCGCGCGAAGTGCAGGCCACGGCGGTGGGTGGGCAAGTGCCGCGAACGTTGGCTGTCGTCGACGACGAAGTCCCCCCCCCCGTGATCCTCGGGGACGCGCCACCCGTCGTGCCCGTGCGGCGATCGAGTGACGTCGACGTCGGCTTGCTGGCACGCGCGTCGGGGGGGATCGTGCTCGGCGTACTGCCGGCACCGACGGCGGGCGTGACGGTCACGTCGGCGATTCGAGTGGGCGCGGTCGAGGTGCAAGTCCGGGTCGGGGGCGTCCTCGGGCAGCGGGCGGTCGATCGCCCCGTGACGGGCGTGGGCGGAGACGTTTCGCTCGTGACGCTCGGTGGACGGCTGTGTCTGGGCGGGGGGGGGCGATCGGTGCGGCTGTCGGGGTGTGCCGGTGCCGATGGCGGATGGATGCGTGGCGTCGGCGTGGGGAACACGGATTCACGCTCGGCGACCGGGCCGTGGGTCGGAATCGCCGCGGGCCCCGCGCTCGAGTGGCGGCCGGTTCGTTGGTTCTCGATGGAACTCGCCGGAGAAGCCGTCGTCGTGGTGACCGCACCGCGGTTCGAGATCGACGGCCGCACGGCGTTCGATCCGCCGACCCTGGCCGGCGGCGCGAGGTTTGGCGCGGGTATTCACTTTCCATGACGGAAGCTGGCACCCTCGGCCACCCACCGAGCGATGGAGCCACGCAATGGTGACTTCCTCGCGGGAAACGTTTAGCCGCCCCCGACGGCGAGCAGTTTCGGCCGCGGCGGTCTCGGCGCGAGGTTGACAACGCGGCGACCGGATTGCTCCTCCCGCTTCTTCAGGTCCTCGTAGGCGCGTCGCAGGTCGTTTCCATGTTCGGCAGTGTGCTTGCGCCGGGCCTCGCGAACCTCCTCAACGATCTCGTCCTTCCACATTGGCTCATTCCTCCAACAGTTCCTCAGGCGTGCAAATTACCGGCGCATCATAGCCGGCTCCGGCGCAGACGGCCTCGATGCGCGTACGCATGGTTGCGTTCGCGATGTGCTTGCAGTTCCACGTCACCAGGTAGTCGATGCCGTTCACGGTCGCGACGGCGACGTGAAACGCGTCCTCCGCCGCCGTGCGTGGGATCGCGCCGGCCTCGAGCAACCGCGCCGCCAGCGCATACATCTCCTCGGTCAGGCCGAGAAGCGGGATCCCAGCGAGTTCGTGCTGGCGTTGTGCAGCCGCACTTGGGTCTCCAGCAGCGGCTTCGTCCAACACGAGTTGGGAGACCTACGAGTCGCATTCGAGTCGCCGGCCGTGCCACCACTCCAATGTGATCTGTTGATGCGCCGCGACCCGCACGTCCCGGCTGGGACGCGCGGTTAGGTAGCTCACGACGGTCGTCTCGATGTACACACGCGATCGCTCGACCACCGGAGAATCCTACGCCGTCGTCCCTCGGGCGGCCAGGAGGCCTTCACTTTCCATGACGGAAGCTGGCACCCTCGGCCACCCACCGAGCGATGTTCGCTTTCGCCGCAGCGTTGCCCGTCGGTCGTCGGGCGCTGGATTCATTCGTGGGCAGCGTCGGGACGGTGCGAGTGGATTTCGACGGAATCTATGACCAGACGTTCGATTTCGTGTGGCGGTCGCTCCGGCGGCTCGGCGTCCCGGATGCACAGATCGACGACGCTGCGCAGGACGTGTTCATCGTCGTGCATCGCCGCCTCGGTGAGTTCGAAGGTCGATCGAGTGTGCGTACCTGGGTGTTCGGCATCGCGCTGCGCGTCGCGTCCGACCATCGGCGCGCGCTGAGGCGACGCGGTCCGCACGAATCCCTCGGCGACGACGTGCCTGGCACCGGTGCAGACCCGCAGCGCGCGGCCGAGCGTCTCGAGGGCCTACGCTTGCTCGACACCGTGCTCGACGCGCTCGACGACGATCGCCGCGCGGTGTTCGTGCTCGCCGAACTCGAGCAACTCACCGCGCCCGAGATCGCCGAGGCACTCTCCGTTCCGCTGAACACCGTGTATTCTCGTCTGCGCCTCGCGCGCGAGGACTTCGAGCGTGCGGCCGCTCGTGTCCGTAGGAGCCCATCATGAGCGACCCGCCATCCGATTCGCTGCCCGAGCTGTCGAACGAGGCACGCTCCCTCGTCGACTCGCTCCGGCCACTCGCGACGCCGACGGCGGCCGACCGCGCTCGCGTGCGCGACGCCTTACGCCTGCGCATCGCACCTGCGCCTCCGGGCGCACCACCATCGACTGCACCGGCAATCCCACACGCGGGGAACGCGGCGCCCGCCGCGGCCTCGAGTGCGAGCACGTCGATCGCTGTGGGAGTCGCGGCATTGCTGGCCGCTGCTCTCTTCGCAGCTTGGCTCGCGTTTCGATCGCACGGGCCGGAACGCGCGACGACGCACCCGTCGCCGACGGCCGCCACGCCCGCGACGGCAACGCCACCGATCGCCTCGCCCCCAATCGTCGCTACACCCGACCCGGCGCCCGCGCCTCCGGCCCGCACGCTCGCGCCGTCCGTCGCAGCGCCGCCCGCCGCACTCCCACCGCTCGCGCGCACCGTCGAACCCCGTCGCGCCGCGGTCGCCGACACGTTCGCGCAGGAGCTCGCGCTTGTTCGCGCGGCGCAGCACTCGCTCACGACGCACGATCCCGCGCGCGCCCTCGCGAGTGCCGACGAACACGCTCACCGCTTCCCGGCCGGTGTGCTCCGCGAAGAACGCGCGGTCGTGCGAATCCTCGCGCTGTGCGATCTTGGCCGAGTTGCCGCCGCCCGTGACGACGCTTCCCGGCTCATGCACTCGGCGCCTCACTCGCCGAGCGCCAATCGACTGCGCGCGTCGTGCGCGGCGTCGGCGGTTGATCCGACGCGGACACCATAGCGCGCGAATGGCGTAACTCCATGAAGACGGTTGCGCTGTCCGCGTGTCTCTTCCTCCTCGGCGGATGCCGGTTTGCGTTGTCCATTGGACTGCACGCGCCCAACGGTTCGCTCGATGCCGCGAGTGACATCGCGGCCGACGAGCCCGTCGATTCCGCGCTCGAAGCGTCACCCGATGTTCTCGCGGACACGTTCGACGCTGGCTCCGACGTGACGACGTCCGACGCACTCGACGACGCCGATGTCGCGGACGTCCCGGTGGTTCTTCGCGAGCCGCTCACCACCGTGGCACTCGGTGCTGCGTTCTCGTGCGGCCGCGCCGATTCCGGGGTCGCGTGGTGCTGGGGGGCCAACGCGTTGGGAGCATTCGGCAACGGCACGATGGCGGATTCGCTGCGCCCGACGAACGGCTTCGCAGGTGTGACAGGCGTTCGACGAATCGCTGTCGGCGCTGCGCACGCGTGCGTTGTCGGCGACGACGGGCGGATTCGTTGCGCAGGTGCGAATGCGGACGGGCAGCTCGGCGACGGCACGCAAGTCGACCGCGCTGCGGCGACGACGATCGCGTCGCTCACGGGTGTGCAGGAGATCGCGGCCGGCGATGGCCACACGTGCGTCGTGGTCGCGCCGGGCGCGGTGCACTGTTGGGGGCGCAACGATCGCGGGCAACTGGGCGACGGCACCATGACTCGGCGCAGCGCGCCGACGCCGGTGGCCGTGATGGACGCCGTGCACATCGCCGCGGGGAGTGCGCACACGTGTGTGACCCGGATGGCTGGCAGTGTGTCGTGCTGGGGAGAGGGGTTTGGAGCAAGCCCGATGATCGTGGCCGGCGTTGCGGACGCGGCCCAGATCGCCGCGGGACGTTGTCATTCGTGCGTGGTGTCGACGACGGGCCGGCTGAGTTGCTGGGGATGCAACACGGAGGGTCAACTCGGCGACGGAACGACGACGGACCGCGCTGCGCCCGTCGACGTGCTGGGCGTCGGGACCGTGCTGCAAGTCGTTGCCCGCGAGCGGCACACGTGCGCGCGCACGACGGACACCGTCAACTGTTGGGGCGACGGCGCGATGGGCCAACTCGGAAACGGTGACCGCACGCCTCGCACGCGTGCGACGGCGCCCTCGGGCCTGACGCGAGCGGCGACGTCCGACCTCGCGACGGGGACGGGGCACACGTGCGCGGTGCTCGCCGATCGAGCGCTGTGGTGTTGGGGTGCGAACGCGTCCGGACAGCTCGGCGACGGCACGACGACCGATCGACTGACCCCCACGCGCATCGTTCCGTGAGAGATCGCTGTCTTGCGGACGGGTCGGCACACGCGGGCTGCGCGACGACGCGCGTGACACGCGATCACTCGCGTTGCGCGATCAACTGGCGTTGAATCTCTCCGAGCACCCAACGCGACAGTCCCGCCGCAGCCGCGACGTCGTAGTGGACGCCGTCCGGTCGAATCGGGTGTCCGTCGGACTCTCGCTGACAGACGCCTCGCGGGCACAGTCGTTCGGCGAGATCCAGCACCTCGACTCTCCGCACCGACGCGGCGGCCCTGCGAATGGAGCCATTGATGCAGTCGACCTCGGCGCGAACCGTCGCATTGTCGTAGTTCCCGAGGGGATACGGACTCGTCACGGCCCACACGCGACCTTCGCGCGACGTCAGATCGCCAAGGTGTCGGGCGAGGTTGCGTTCGAATCGGTCGTCCCATCCGGGATGACACGAGGATCGCCACACTCCGCCGATCGGGTACGCGTGCAGGAATGCGCCTCCGAGAAACACGAGCGTTGCATTCGGGTGCAGCGCACGGGTGCGTTCGGTCCAATGCGAGCCTCCACACGAATCCCGCAGCATTGTGCAGCCGTCTTGCCCCAAGAGTTCCACCGCGATCCCGCGTTGATTGATCGCACGCAGTCCCCAACCCAACGAGTTGGCTGTCGAGTCGCCGAGCACCATCACGCGGAACGACACTCGACTGGACACGGGCGACCGGTCGAGCGCAGTCGTTCGAATCGCCGGGAGATGGAGATCGCGCGCGCGAGTACCGAGCACGACGAGAAAGACCGCAAGCGCCGTCGCCGCGGGGACGACGTACAGGGGCCGTCCGAACGGACTCCCCCGCAGCCGAATGGGTCGCTCGAGGAACCGATACGAAACGATCGCGATCGCCAGTGTGACCGCGAACTGAATCGCAAGCAGCCACGGCCCGCGGACGTGGGCGCGCTCCGCCGTGAGAAACACGTTCACCGGCCAGTGCCAGAGATACGCTCCGTAGCTGATCGTGCCGAGTAACCGAAGCGGTCGAATCGACAGCGCGCGTGCAACGACGCTTCTCGTCCCGCAGGTCGCGCACACGATCAGCACCAGGACGGCGATCTCGGTCAGCCAGAACCCGCCGCGGTAGAGGAACGGGTTGGTTCCGTCCAGCTTCCACCACGCGACGGCGAGTCCGAGTGCGCAGGCAGCGCCAAGGGCATCGAGTACGCGCACGGCACGAGCGCTCCACGGGGCGTCGAGCGAGATCACGGTGGCAAGCGCCGCGCCCGCGAGAACTCCCGCCGCGCGCGTGTCCGTCCCGAGGTAGACGCGTGACACGTGGAGCGGGTCGAACAGAGCGGACATTGCCGCCATCGACAACGCCGTCAGTGCGACGATGAGAACGAGGAGCGAACGGCTCGAAAGGCGACGGAGCACGAGCGCAACGACGACGGGCCAGACGACGTAGAACTGCTCTTCGATCGAGAGGCTCCACGTATGCTCGAGCGGCGACGGCGCAGCGAACAGCTGCCAGTAGTTCGCGTGAGCGAAGATCGCGCGCCAGTTTGCGACGTAGCCGAGCGTCGCAAGGGCGTCCCCGCGGATCGCGTGAATCTCGCCGGGCCGTGCAATGTATCGCGCGTAGATCGCGATGGCCGGCATCAGTGCGAGCAGCGCAGGGAAGAGCCGTCGCGCGCGTCGCACCCAGAACGCGCCGAGCGCGATCCGCCCGGTATCGCGATGCTCGCGCAGAAGCAACGACGTGATCAGGAAGCCCGAGAGCACGAAAAACAGATCGACGCCCAGATAGCCGCCCGGGAGTGCGCCGCGCGCATGAAACAGCAGCACACCCATCAGCCCAATGCCACGCAAGCCGTCGAGCGCAGGAAGATGACGAAGGCTCGTCCGATGGCCCGCGGTTGAGCCGCTGGGATCTCGTCGTCCTTTGTTCATCGTCCGCGGCGGCGACGCTAGCACGGGCGTCGGCGTCGGAACCGGCTGCCGTGCGCGCTGCAATTCGGTGGCGCATTTCGTGACGGATGGCGCTGCGGGCGGCCACGAACGTCGCAGATGCAGCCCACGCGCTGCAGAACGGAGCCGATTTCCATGCGACCTGTCCTACGTTCCTGGCGCGGCACGAGAGTGTTGCGCATCCGACTCGCGACGGTGCTCTGCCCGGTACTGGCAAGCGGGTGCGGCGTACCATCCGGCGCGCCGACGGACACCATGTCTTCGGACGCCGCGGCGCAAGACTCGCTGCAGAACCTCCCGGATGACCGCGGCAGTGACGCGAGCATCCTCGAGACGGGCCGCGATGTTTTCACTGTCGAGACCGGGCCCGACGTCCTCTTCGCCGACGCCTTCGACGCATTCGGACCCCTCGACGTGATCGATGCCGCGCGCGCCGACACCGCGGACGCAACGGCTCCCGACGTGCCGTTGACGGTCGATCCGAGACTGCTTGGAACGTTCCACCTCGGAACCGACGTCGAGTACGTGCTCGTCATCGAGTCGGACGGCACGTTTCGCTGGCGCCGCACGGACTGCGTCGCCTCGGACAACGACTGCGGCCGATGGAGGGGCGACGGCACCGACATCGTCCTGAGCCCCTCGCCCGGACGCAGCACGTTCGACTGGTTCGCGACGTCGTTCCGAGAGTCCGCCACGACGGCGCGGGTCACGGTCGGCACCGCGCCGGGCGACATCGTGATTCGCGGCATGATCGGCGCACGCAGCCTCCGACCGTTCGAGCAGGCATGGACCACCGGCCGCGTGTGCGCCGCGTGCTCGGATGCCGGCGCGTCCGGCCCCGCGGTGGAATGCACGACTCCCGTACCGGCCTGCACTCCCTGAGACTCGAACGGCGTCCGTTCTACTCGTACGTCTCGCGCACGGCGTTCGCGGCTTCGTAACTGCGCGCGCGGTCCGCCGAGATCGACGCGTAGATTGCAGCGATCGCCCCGGCGCCGTCGCGTTGCACGCGTGCGAAGTTCTCGCGTGCGATCCACGCACTCAGCGACACCGGCGGGGGCGCGATGCCACGCAGGAAGCCATCGACTTGGTCCGGTGTCGGCGTTCGCGGACCCGGCTCACGCGCGAGCGCGTCGAGCACTGCGAGTCGCACCAACTGAATCGTGGGATCGGGCGTGCGGCGAAAGAACGGAGTCATCGAGTCGGCAGTTGCGCCGTCGTAGCCATAGTCGGGATGGAAGCTCGCAAGCGCGAACACCGCGTCGCGCGGTTGGGCCGCGCGGGTCGCGCGCACGCGGGACACGAACTCGTCGAACTCGCGCGCGGAAGCACCGATGCGCGGAAAGATGAGTTGAACGATCTCGACGTCCGAGTCGCCGCATTCGAATCGATCGATCGCCTGCAGCACCGGCTCGGCGTCCGTTTCGGACTGCAGCAACACGTCGCGTCGGGCGCGGCCCGCGAGTCGCGCAGCGCGTGCGAACGGGCACGTCGTGAACGCTTCGACGACCTCGATCGTGAATCGGTCGTTGAGGCGCAGCGCGTGCGCCGTGATCGCCGCGGCGACTTCGGAGGCGGGAAGCGGTTCTTTGGGCGTGCTCATCGCGAGGGTGAGAGCAGCATACGCGTACGGCACGTTCACCGAGCAGGGATCAATGGGTCGAGGACCTGCGCACGGGCGGGTGGACCGGCGGCCGAACTGCGCGCTACGATCGAGTCGTGATGGGTGGCCCAGCGAGCACGCGCCGGATGACGGCAGCGGAGCACCTCTCGTGGGAGCGTGAGCAGCCGCAGAAACACGAATTCCATCGGCGCGAGGTGTTCGCGACGGCGGGCGGTAGCCCTCGCCACAACTTCCTCTCCGCTGCCCTGCTGGCCGAGCTTCGCACGGCGATGCGCGGCCGCGGTTGCCATACGCTCTCGTCGGACCAACGCATCCAACGTTGCGGCACCACGCTGTCGCCATTGACGGGATCCGCGGCATGTGTCACATGGAGACACATGAAGAGCGTCAACGTCCGTGACCTCCATTTACGCACGGGCGCGATTGTTGATCTCGCGGCCCGCGGGCAAGTGGTCCGGGTCGTGCGCCGCGGCGTTGCGGTCGCCGATCTTCGGCCGATCGCGGAGCACCCGTCCAAGCCGCTTCCCGATCGAACGAAGGCGCTCGCCAAGTTTCCGAAACTCACCGGCGACAGCGGGAGGTTCCTCGAGCAGGACCGATCGTGAGCATCTACCTCGACTCGGCGTACATCGCCAAGTGCTACCTGAACGAGCCCGACGCGCCGAAAGTGCGAGCGCTTCTGCGGGGAAAGCCGGGTCTCACCAGTTCTGCATTCTGCGTCGCGGAGATGGCGTGCATCTTCCAGCGCCACGTTCGGGAGGGCGGTCTCACACGCGCGCAAGCGGCACGACTGCGAGGCTTCTTTCGCGCCGACGTCGGCGCCGGTGTGTGGGCACTGCTTCCGATCACGCAGCCGCTCCTCGACGAGGTCGACCGCCGCGTTCGTGCATTGCCCCGCACGGTGTATCTGCGCGCCGGCGACGCCATCCATCTCACCGCGGCACGAGCGGAGGGATTCGCCGAGATATGGTCGAACGACCGGCACATGCTCGCCGCCGCAAGCCACTTCGGAATCGTCGGAAAGAGCGTCTGACAGCGCGAAATGACCGCGAACGCGCGGGGGACACGCGCGACGTGACCGCGACGCGGATCCGCAACCGTCATCGCGAAGGCGTAGATCCCGCGCACGCCGCATGCCGATCGCGATAGACTGCCGCACCCGATGCGCACCGAGTCCGCGATCCACCGACTCGATCTCCGCGTGTTCGCGCTCGTCGGCGTGGCGCTCCTCGTTCTCGAGAGCGTCGATTTCCCAATCGCGCGCGCGCAGACCCCTCCGACCGCCCGCGTGCAGACGCCGCCCGCGGCTCGTCCACCCGCCGTGCCTGGCGCGACGACCGTGCGCATCCTGATGCCGCGGAACGTCGAGAATGTCGCGCTCCGTCCGGTGGCGTTTCGCGCGAACGAATGGATCGTCGCGCTCGAGACGCAACGACCCGTTCGCGAGACGCACGACCACTCGCTGCACGCCGTGCACCGCGGATCCCTCGGCCCGGCGATGCAGCGAATGTCCGTGGACGCGTTCGGCGAGCTGGTGCCGTGGCCCGGTTCACCAGCGCTGGCGTACCTGTCGGTTGCCAACGACGACGATGCGAGCCAGCACCTCGTGCGTCCGTTCGGCGCGGCGATCGCATCGGTGGGATTCCACGACGTTCCCGCGTGGACCAACAACGTAGGACGTTTGCACATCGCGTGGTCCAACCCGACGCGGCCGACCGGATTGGCCGTGCGCGTAGGTCAAGACTTCGGACCCTGTCCGCCGCGTCCGCCACGCGCGCCATCGCCTCTCGATCGCTTCCGCGAAGTGGCCACCACCTCGGGCGCAGAACACTGCCCGCGCGCGTGGCGTGCGAGTGCCGTGTGGTTCGATGGGACGGCGGCCACCGAGCGACCCCTCGCCAGCGAAACGCAGCCCATGCAGCACACCGTGTCCGCGGTGCGTGCGATCGTGACGCCGCAGGGATTCGTCGGGACGTACATCGTGACACCATCGCCCCCGGGCACCGCGCCGACCGGACCGAGGTTCGAGTTGCGCGGACAGGCATTCGACGCGCGGGGCCGCCCCACGTGGAATGCAACGCTGGCGCCGCCCGACACGTCCTCCCAAGTGCACAGCGCGGTCGACGGCGCAGGCAACATCGTGTTCGCAACGCAGGGCAGCGATGCGGGTCGCGCGTCGCTGGTGCTGTTCGGCTGGACGCCGACGGGAACGCCGCTGCCGGTTCGGCGCGTGCCGCATCTGGAGCCGATGTCTGTCACCGACATCGCAGTGGCGGCCTGCGCGTCGTCCGTCTGGGTGGTGTCGTACGAACTCGACCTGCCGCGCCATGAGTACACGCTCCGCGCAACGCGATGGGACACGGCCGCCGGAACGGTGGCTCCGATGCAGGAGATCCATCGCTACGCCGTGCCCGCGAGCCACCGCGTGAGTGCGAGTTCGCGGATCTCGCAGGCCGTCTCGTTGCGATGCGACGCCGGGTACGTCGCGCTCGCGTTCGACGTGCTGCAAGGCAACGAGTCGAACGGCGCGCGGAGCCAGATGGGGTTTGCGACGTGGCCCGATCGATGAGCGCGCGGCGTTAGTACGGAGGCGCGAGTGGTCCGGTACGCGTCCTACGGATCGGCAACGCTGGGGGTGCAGCCCACCGCAAGGTCGTAGGTCGCCGTGCCGGCGCGGATCTCTCCGCACATCGGGCCGAAGAGCGTGATGGTTCTGCCATCGGGGAGCAGATCCCACCCGTCGGTCCGGTTGCCGTCGCGTCGCACGATCTGACCCGCGCCGCCTGCCCGCGTGAAGGTCAGCACGATGTCCATCGGATCGAATGCGTACGACTCGGGCATCACGATCTGGCACCCCGCCGTTCGATGGCGAACCTGATCGAGCGCAGCGTTCACGTCCCGCTCGAACGTTTCATCCGCGAGCGAATAGTGGCAGTCCTGCGTTGCGTCGCACCCGGCGGCCCGCTGGGTGCCGCCGCGGACCGCCAACTGGCTGAGAAACGCACGACGCGCATTGGGCGTGCCAAGAACGAACGTTCGCACGGGTGGTGCAGCGGTCGCGCCGAGCCCCGCGGCGCTCAGCACCCGCGTCTCGCTCGTCGTCCCCGCGGTATTTCCGCAATTGCCCGACGGCTGTCCGTCCGTGATGAGAATGATGCTTCGCGAGGCGCCGACCGTCGATCGACGTCGCATGTACTCGACGGCGCCCTCCATGCCGCAACCCATCGGCGTGCCGCCCATCGGTCGCGTGGAAGAGAGAGCGCGCGCGATCTCCGAGCGCGACTGTGACAGCGGCTGCACCGGTACCGACGGATCGCGGTACGCTGCCTGGTCGTTCTCCGCGCCACGGGTGGTCGGAAAGAACGTGAGTCCCACGCGCGTGTCGTTCGAGAGCGCCGCGGCGAGTCGTGTGATCGCGTTGACGGCGCCAATCCATTTCGCGCCGGCCATCGAGCCCGAGCGATCGAGCACGATCAGAATCTCGACCTCCGAGCTTCCCGACGTCGGCGAAAAGTGTCGGCAGCCGGTCTCGACGACGTCCGGAAGGCGCAGTCCGGTTCGCGCGCCACAGCCGTCGGCAGCCCACGCCACGCAGATCGCGAGGAGCAGAGGAGCGCGATTCGGGCGTCGAATGTTTCGCATGGGCCCTGCCGGAGGCCCCATCCTAGCACGCGCGGTGCGGCGTGCCGCTATGGCGTCACAAACATTGTGCCACCGCGCACACACTCGTCGGCGGTGCAAGTGCTGCCCCGCGCGGCAGTTGGCGCGACCGTTCCAGGTCGTCGTCCGCGTTCTGCGCCGCGACGACCCGGTCCAACTGCACGTCCATGGAGCCGACACTCCACCGCGCTCCCGCCGCGTCGAGTTGTCCTGTGATCCACGCGTCGCGCAGCGACAGCCGCGAGCTGTCGACGAAGAACCCGTAGCCTCCGTTGCGCAACACCGCACGCGAAGCATCGATCGGTATCCCGGCGCTGGCGAGAAGGCCGTACGCCTGTGCAATCGGATTGCCATCTTCGATCGGCGCCGTTCGCACACCGTCGACGAAGATGTCCTCGACGGTCAGTTGCCCCGGCATCTCGCCGGCCGGCCCCGCGAGCGTTGCGATCGCGGCACCCGAGATGTCGACGACTCCCACTCTGGCGAGTCGCATCGTCGCGATGCCGAATACCGCGCAGCCCAGCCCGGGACCATTCGTTCGAGGCAGAACCGACGCAATCCAACCGTCGGACAGATCCACGCTGCTCCCCGCGCCGAACGACGTGACGCCCGCCTCGCGGTTGCCGGACAAGAGTACTTGCTCCGCGGAGACCCGTCCGCCCGCCGAAGCCTCGATTCCGCGACCTCCCGACAATATGCCGGGCGTCACCATGTTCGCCTGCGTGTCCGCGATCCAGACGTGGCGGAGATCCGCGATGGCATTGGCGCCGGTCGCGACGACACCGCTCGTGTGATTGGCGACGACGGCAGTGCGCTCGAGCGTCACGTGCCCTGCGGCGTTCGCGTTGGCGCCGTAGCCAGTCACACGGCCGTCGGGCGCGCGCGTGTTCTCGATGACGCTGTCGGTCACCGTCATGGCCGAGCCAATTCCATTCGACGCCACACCCGCGAACCGATTGCTCACGAGTCTCGATCGCAAGATGGACAGACGTGAGCCGGCCGACACGTACGCGCCCATCCCGTTCGAATCGCGCACGACAGAGTCGGCGAGTACGAGAGAGGACCCGCCGCTGAGCGACGTGAGCGCGTGATTGGCGCAGCGTTCGATCACACATCGCGTCGCGTTGATCGTGGCGTTGGATTGCGCGGAGAGTCCGAGTCCATTCGCAGGGCGCATGTCGAGATGAATGTCCCGAACGATGACGTCTGTCAGCTCGGCGTGTGCTCGGGCGCCGTGCGTGATGACGCCGTAGCCGTCGGTATCCTCGACGATCGAGCGAGTCAACACGACGCGCCCGCCGTCATACGCCGTCACGCCTTGTGTGAATGCCGTTCGCGATACGCTTCGTCCGCCGCGAACGACGCTGTCGGTCAACTCGACCGTTGCGTTCGTTCCGGTCGCCATGGCGCCACGCTCCGGAAAGCCATCAATCGTCACGCGCGTGCCTCGAAAGCTGCCAAACGCGGGGGCGTAGATCACCATGCAGAACGATGCGCTGTTCGCAAGGCGCGTATCGCGGAGAATGAGGTCCGTCGCGCGCACGCTGCCGCTGCCACTCGTCGACACCGCGAATCCCTCGCTCTCGACGATGACCACACGATTGAGCGTGACTGTGCTGTTGACACCGACCCGGAGTCCGTATTGCGAGAGAGTGACCGGTCCCAACGTCTGCGTGATCGCGGAGTCGTCGATCGTTGCCGACGCGCCACCCTCTACGACGACAGCGTCTCGCGCGCTCCGGCGCACCGCCAGGCACCGCGCGGTGAGCCGCCCTCGATTCGCGACGTACAGCGCGGCCTGTCCCATCGCAGCGCCCAACTCCGCGGTGCGCTCGATCGCTACGTCTTCGAGCGTAAGCACGGCACTGGCGCCAAACGACACGATGCCTTGACCGACCGCGCCCTCCACCCCGACGCGGCGCAGCGTCGCCGTTGCGCCGGCAAGGACGACGAGCGCGACATCGCCCGAAACGATCCGCACGCCGCGCAGATCCACCGTGATTCCCGCGCGGCCGACGGTGACCGCGGTCGCGCCCGTCGCGCCCGTCACTCGAACCCGCGCTGCGCACACACCGACCACGTGCGCGGACGACGTGAACGCCACCGCCTCGGGGTACGTCCCCGCGGCCACCAGCACCCAGCCGTTGACACCGGCACCGCCGAGTGCCGCCGTGATGGTGGCATAGGGCCGCGCGATGGAGCCATCAGCCATCGCAGGATCCGCGCCTTCGCGTGCGTGCACGACGACCGCACCCACGGCCTCTGCACCCACGTCGGCGTACTCCGTGGTTGGACAGTCGGAGTCGGCCGTCGCGGTGCACGTTCCGTCCGGCAGTGGGACCGCGCCCGCGCCGCACGTCGTCGTGCCGACGCGCGAGGTGCAGGCGTTCATGGGCCCCGTCGTCCAGCCGGGCGGGCAGCTCGGCGGGCCCGCGATCGGCGACCCGTCACGAGCCGGGACGATCGCGCCGCCGGGGGATTCTGCCCATCGACCGCCCACTCCGCCGTCGGGCGCTGCGTACATCGCGGCAATCGCGCCACCATCGGTTGCGACATCGTGCGCGCGGTTCCACGGCACCGTGTCGCAAGCGCCGGCTGCAGCCTGGCCGTTCGCACATGCCCGGTGGGCCGGACCGCAGCCGCCTTGTGCGAGAGCAACCCAGTCGCGCGGACAGTTCCATCGTGCAACCGTCGCACCGTCGCCTGCACCGTCGCCGCGCGCATCGGGCATCGAACCCGGAGTGCCACAACCGAATGCCGCGAGTGCGACCGTTGCGTTCGCGATGCGGCGGAAGAGTTGAGGGGATGGCATGACGCACGTAAGGGAGCAGCGTCGGCGGACGCCGCGAGCGGCAAGTGTACGCGCGATCGGGCGGGACTATCGAGCGGGTCGTGGCTCGATCAAGAGGGGGACCGTCGCCGCCGATCCAGTGAGAGGGATTTCGCCGGGAGCGTCGGGACGGTCGAAACGAATTCGACCGCGCACGCGATCATGCCCACCCGTGCACGCGGTCGCGGCGGCCCCGCCGAAATGGACGAATCGCACCTGGGACGTGTGCCGCTCGCGATAGAGATCCAGAACGAACACGCACGGAGCGCCGCGCCGTGAGAGCGTAAGTCGATGCGATGCCCCCGCGTCTGCGTGCGTCTCGGCGATCGCGAACGCCGTGAAACCGAGTGCATTGGTCACAAGGGCGCCGTGTGGGGGCGCCGAGACCGCCGCGGGTGAGGGGGGGTCCGCCGGCGCGAGACGCGGGACGTGCAGTGCGATGACGAATGCGCCGAGCACCACGACCCCCGGCAGACGGATCGATCTCCGGACGGTCGTTCGAAGCATCTGCGCTGGGGTCGTCGTCACGGTCGCTCGATGATACTCGCTTGCGCGGCCCATGCGTTGCGCGCAATCGCGAGATTCGGCACACTGGGTCGATGAAAGCGCCCGACCGGCCGCGTACGACTCGCTCGATGCTCGCCTCGCTCGGACTCGCAACCGTCGCGACGAGCACCGCATGCGCCGCGAACTTCGTCCCGGCCCCGGACGTGCCCGACACCGGACTCGTCGGCATCGATGCCGTCAACGTCTTCGACTCCCGATTTCCGACCGATATCTCGGACTCCGTCGGAGACGCCCCGATCATTACTCCCGACACCATCAACGTATTCGACAGTCCGCCACCACCCGACGTTGTCGACGGCGCCACGTCGGACGACTCGGACGCCGCCGGCGACAGCGCGACAGACGCTTCGGGCCCGCGCGATGGATCGAGCGACTGACATCGTGGTTCGTTACCCGTCGGACGCGTGGTGTCCGCGTGAGTCCGCGCCCGCGTTCGACGCAAGGCGCCACGACCCGGAGATGCTCGCGGGGGTTGCGCATCAGTTTTCGATGCTCCTGGGAACGGAGCGAGCGTCGGTGGCGATGGCGGCCCGTGCGGCGAGTGATCTCGCGATTCTCGGTGCGCCGCCCGAACTGCTCGGTGTCGCCGGGCGCGTCATCGAGGACGAGGTTCGTCATGTGGGTGTCTGCGAACACGTGCTGCGCGCGATGGGTCGGGACGTTCACGCCGAGTGCGCGTGGAAGCCTCCAGCCTCCGCGTCATCGCCCGGCGCGCGGGGCGATGCACTCGCGCGTCTGCTCGTCGTAGGCTTTGTCGTCGGAGAGACGCTGTCCGAAGCGTCGTTCGCGTGCGTGCTCGCCCACGCCGGTGAACCGCTCGTCCGCTGGGCTCTCACGGAACTACTGCGGGACGAATCTCGCCACTGGGCGTTCGGTGCCGACGCCGCCGCGTGGATCCTGCGCGATGCGTCGTCCGCGGATCGACGCGCGATCTGGCCCGAGTGCGTCGCGATGATCGAAGGCGTCGAATCGCGACTGGGCGGACCCGTCGGCCGCGAATTGCTCGCGCGGGAGGCGCGGCGAAGTGATTGGGAACAACGTGCTCACTACGGCCTGCTCAGGGCGTCGGTCGCATGCGGCGCCATCGTCGATGCGATCCCGCGGTGGCTCGTGCCGCGACTCGCGCCGCTCGGTGTGCCGGAGGGAGACGGGACGTAGCTTCCAAGGCCAAAATCTGGCCACCGGGGATTATCGTATGCGACGGATCAGGAAATTGCCCGAGTCGTTCACGAAGAGCGAATTGCTCGGATAGTGGAACGCGATGCTCCACGGACCGTTCAGCCGCGCCGCGGTCCCGACGCCCTCGACGAGTCCGCCAGCGCACGTCGCCGCACCGCCGCAGTGCATTCCGACCATCGTCGTCACGCTGCGCGTCGCGAGAACGACCTGACGCACCGTGTGTTGGTTGAACTCGTTGAAATACAGACTCGTTCCGTCGGACGTCATCCCGCGGGGTCGGTGGATCTGTGCGGCCGTGCCGATCGCATCGACGTATCCGACAGTTCCGGAGCCCGCGACGGTACTCACGAGTCCACTCACGGTATTGTAGGCGCGGATCTGATTGCCATTCGTGTCGGAGATGTAGAGCATCCCGGAATTGTCCGACGCGATGTATCTCGGACTGATGAACCGCGCCGCGATGCCGTATCCGTCGACGCGAGCCGGCATGCCGTTTGCACCCGCGAGCGTGACGACCGTCCCGGTGTTTGGGTCGATGCGACGTAGCGTGAAGCACGCGGCATCCACGTAGTACAGAAAACCGCCGTAGTACGTCAGTCCCCGAATGTCGTTGTACTGCGCCATCGTGGATGGCCCGTCGACGCATCCCATCGTGCCCGTGCCGGACAGGGTCGTCACGGCGTGCGGTGCAGTCGCCGACACCACTCGAATGCGACGCGACACGCTGTCGCCCACCCACAGGCTGCGACCGTCAGTCGCAATCGACTCGAATGCACCAAACGAAGCCATCAGTCCATTCGGGTTGTCGACCATTCCCATCGTGCCGTTGCCCGCAAGCGTCGTGACCGTTGGCATCGCAGCGGTCAGATCAATCCGGCGTAACCGGCGATTGCCTGTGTCCCCGATCCAGAGAAACGTTGCGTCCGTCGCGAGCGCGAGCGTGCCTTGGAACATCGCAGTTGCGACCGGTCCGTCCATGAACCCGGCGGTTCCGTTGCCCGCAAACCGCGAAGTCGTGTTGGTGAGATTGCAGGTTGGATTGCAGTTGTCGCCGTTGTTCGTGTTGCCGTCGTCGCAGACTTCCCGACCCGTGCGCATCGAGTTACCGCAAGCGGCACCGCCGACGGGCTCGAAGCGACACGTTGGACTGCACCCGTCGCCTGCGATCGTGTTGTTGTCGTCGCATTGCTCGCCGGCCGCGAGATCCAGTCTTCCGTCGCCGCACGTCGGAGGCCGCTCGCGCTGGCACGTCGCGGAACATCCGTCGCCAGCGGCGGTATTGCCGTCGTCGCATTCTTCCCGCGGGTAGTCGACGACGCGATCGCCGCACGATGCGTCTTGACAGTTCGTTCGGCACGCGCCCGGGACACTGTCGCTACGCATTGCGCCGGTGTCGCATTGCTCGCCCATGTCCAGTCGACTGTTCCCGCACATCGCGCCACCGTCGGGCGCCATCACATCCGGGATCGATCCGTCGAGGGCACCCGCTTCCATCATCGACCCGTCCGTCGGGCCAACGATGTCCATCCCCGCAGTGTCCGTCGCGATGACGTCCATGCCGGCCGTGTCCGTCGCGATCGCGTCCAGGCCACCACCGGTGTCGGGCACCTCCGCGCCGACCGCGACATCGCCGCCATCCGCAGTCGATCCGTCCTGCGGCCCTGTCGGACCGCCGCAGCCCGCGGCGAAACAAAAGATGATCGCGGCCACCCGCTCACGAGTCAAAGCATCCATGTTGGCGATCCTCCCAGGAAAGTATACGGACCGATGATCCCACGGCGGCGTGCCCGGGATCAAGCCTGGGAGCCGCGATCAAGCCTCGATCGGCGAGCACCAAACGTTCAACAGACGGCCCGCGATTTGCAGTGATGGCGGCGCGAGGGTCTTCCGCGTCTCCGCGCGGCGCACCTTGGCACACGGAGGATCTCCATGCGTTCGCCTTTGGTCCCTTGTCCCCGATGCAGCCGACATGTCCGCGTCGCGGAACCCTCGTGCCCATTCTGCAGCGCGGCGTTCACCCGCGAGGCGCTGCCTTCACCGCGCGTGGGAACGACGCAGCGCCTCGGTCGCGGCAAGACGTTTGCGTTTGCGTCGGCCATCGCAGTGGTCGGTTGCGCGGGCGCGGTCGAGCCGTCCGGCGATGGCGGCGCGGATACGGTCGTGCGAGACACCGTCACGCCGGCGGACACAAGCCCGCCGACGGACACCGTAGTTCCCGTCGACGTTGGTCCGCCGATCGATGACGGCGGCGCGATGACCCTGTATGGATTGCCACCGCCGCCCGAGGATTCCGGCAACCCGGGCTTCCGCTACGGCGCACCGCCTCCGTCCGACGGCGGCTGACGCTTTCGTCTCCCCAAGTGCGTTTCCATCCATGCCTTCGCGAGTGCGAGTGCCCGAAAGTCCGACGCGATTCGACTGCGTGTGACGACGCGTGCGATGTCCAAGTCGACTTCTCCACTCACGCCGGCGGGCACTCGAACGCGAAACTTGCCGTGGCACGCTCGTCCATCTGCACGGTACCGCACGTCGTCGGACACAGGACGACGCGACCGGGCATGCCCGCCGTGCCCGGCATCAGATAAAACCCCTCTCCGCACGCCGCGGCATTCGCGACAGGATGATACGTCCGAGTCATGCCCATTCCGTCGCGCACCGTAAGAACAGCATACATGATGTCGGGCATCCGTCCGTCCGTCGTCGTCGGTTGACCGAACTCGCATGCGAGTCGCACGCCCGAGATCGCCTGAAGCGCCACGGCGTTGAAGAAAGGGCCGTACTCCATGAAATTGCAGAGCGGGAATCGGTATCCGCCGGTCGTGATGCTGATCTGTTGGAGTTCCTGACAGGGAACTGCGGAAAAGCCAGCACACTGCATGTTCACGACGGGATCCGTGGGCTGCCATGGCATCGTGGACGGCGTGTTGTTCGCGAGACCCGCGACGGTGTGCATGATGTACCGGCGGCTCATGGTGTCCCCGAAATATCGCACCAGGTCGGGAGCCATCATGCCCATGAAGAACGACGCACGAACGCCGATGCCGGACAGTCCATCGCTGAAATCGATCACCGCCTTCAGCGAGTCTTCACGCAGATTCGGAATCGCGAGCCGGAGATAGCCTGGCAGCGCCGCGAGGAGCCCTCCCGAGCCGATGCTGGCGGAGACGTAGAAGTAGCGTGGGGGCACGGTCGGTGGCGGAGCCGTGATCGCACCGCCGACGACGATCACTCGGTAGTCGACGCGTTCCCGTTCCAGCTCGGCGATCAGCGAAGGCACCAAGATTCCCGAAATCGTACTCCGCGGGCGGTTGAAGGAGCTCGAGCTGTCCACGACGACGATCACATCGAGCGGTCGGCGCACGATCTCGGCACGTCCCTCGATGACCGCGCACGCGCTGTCGCCTGGCGCAGCATCGATCGCCGCGGCATCCGTCGCCGTGCCGTCGGCCGTCGCGTCGCTCGGCATCGCTCCAACGTCGCTGGCGCCATCTCGAACTCGCGCGTCCACGCCCGACAAGTCGTCCGTGGCGCACGCGCAAAACAGCGCGATGAAGGCTAGAAACGCGAGCACTCTCGTCGTCATGGTACTCCACGTCCGGGCGCCCGCGTGCCCGGCATCCACCGTGGCAACACCCGGGACGCACAGCGTCCCGCGTTGCAGAAACAGCCTGCGCCCGGCGTGTCGAACGGACTGACCACGGCCGGGCATCCGACGCCCCCGCAGCGGGGCGCGTGTGCACGGTCGGAACACGTGCGCGGACCGCAACAGACGTCCGGCGCGCAGTCGGCATTGCGAACACACGCCCCGCGACCGGGGACTACGGAGAAGCTCGACGCTGGCAGTGGCACGACGGGCGGCACGGGAGGCGCAGTCTGAGGGACTTCGGCGCAGGCGAACGGCCGGACTTCGCGCCACGCCACCCACGACGGCGACCCGACGGTTCGCAGTCGGATCGTGCGCGTCGTCACGGGATGCTCCAACAGGAACACGTAGACCCGACGAGTCGCGAGCCCTGCTCGAATGGCGCGCACCGGCCGCGCGATGCCGTCGCCTCCGACGCGTTCGATCACACCCTCGACATTGCCCACCGCGGGAGTCATCTCGGGAACGACCATCACGCCATGCACGGACTGCGGCGCCGCGAATGACACTTCGATCGCCTGCGGCGCGAAGCCTCCGGAGTTCCAGATCGTGCACGCGTCGCCGTCCGCCGCGAGCCGTGCGTCCGCGGGATTCGCGCCGGTGCCGCGCGCGCGCGCGACGGGAAGGAAATGGCAGTGCGCTTCGAGTTGCGCGAGCAGCGGATCGGCGTTGCAGCCTTGCAGCTCCGTGTATTGCAGCCCGCGGGTGCCAGCCACGGGAAGCGAAGGGGGCACCGTGGCGACGACGGGCGGGATCGCAGGACCGGAGGCGGGACCCGACAACTGCGCGGGCGACTGCTGTGCGCGCGCGATCGAGACGAAGAGCGCCGTCGAGAGCAAAACGAGGAAGCGAGCGTGAGTGGAACCCATGGTGTTCTATGCCAACGAGTTCCGACCACGGCTTGCGCCCAGGGATTCGGTCCCGGATTCCTCCGTAGACCCGCCCACGAGACTCGCTGGCGTCGCGAGCGTCCCTTGGACCCGAACGCCATCATCGGCTCGCGCAGATTCCTCGGAGACCACACGATCCGTCGCCTTCCTCTCGCCGGTCCACATCACACTTCGCGTGGGTCGCTTCGGATCGACGAGGACGATCACCCTCTCGCCGACGAGGACCTGCGGAGCGTCCCACGATGTGACACTCGACTCGATGCGACGTCCCGAAGGATCGCGGTACGAGTAGCCGACTCGGAACGGACTGCGGTTGTTGACCCGAATTCGCCGATCCACGCCGAGCGAAATCACCTCACCCGCCGCCTCCGTCCCGTTGCGAAATACGTCGAGCGCGCCCGCGCGCTGTAGGCGCCCGATTCCGTAGAGCAGGCTGCCGACGATCGCGAACGCGCCTCCGAACGCCGCGTGCATGAAGAACGCGGATCCGATGGACGACGCGACGATGCCGAACACGATCGCGAGTCCTGATCCGACGCCCGCCCAGATCGCGCCGAACAAGCGCAGAAACCGTCCCCACGAGTCTGCGCTCGCCGCCATGCCGCGCGTCACCTGGCGCGGTGCCTCGGGCGCAAGATTGTCGGGAGAGCGAAACGACGATGCCACACACCGATCGTACGCCCGTCGCCGCCGCGGCGAAACGGAATTACCAGGCAGAGCCGAACGTCAGCGCGACGCGAGCATTCGTGCGCTCGATTCCCGCGAGCGGAAGCATGCCGGCGAGCTGGAGGGTGACGCCGCCGCCGAAGTGGACTCGCAGCGCGGCGCGCGGCGCGATGTACTGAAGTGCGCCGTCGGTGTCCGTCGTGAACCGAGCCTCGATGCCAATGGACGGCTCGAGCCAGTTGGACAAGAAGAAAGCAGCGTCGACTCCGATTCGCGGCGTGAAGGTCAACTGTCGACGCTGGTCGATCGAGACGTTCGACACGGGAAGTGCCACGTGCGCGAAGAGCGACACGCGCGGATCCGGTGCCCACAAGAGGGACACGCCGCCCTCCACGCCCCACGGCACCGCGAAGTGCCAATTGCTCGCCGTTGGCAGCAGTCCTCGGACATACGGTGTGAGCTGCCAGCGATCGGTGTGAAATGCCACACGCTGAACTGCGAGCGTCATCGCACCGATGCTCGGTTGCGCGACGACGACAGAAACGTTCTGCACGAACGAGAACTGCACGGCCGTCCACGAGGCGGTGATCTGCCAATTGTCCGCCGGGACAACTCCGACGGTCACCGTCCCTTCGCCCCCGATGATGCCGTAAAAGGCAGGGGAGCCGATCCCCAGCGCACCACGCACGCCCAACGCGAACACGGATTGCACACACGGACTCATGGCCGCGCCGAAGTCCGCGGGATCGAGATTGAGGCCAATGGGCGCGCGAAGCGCCACGCCAGCGCGATGGCATCGACCGGCATGGGCAGCGGTCGGCAACAGCGTAATGAGCGCTAGAGCGAGGGCGCATACCAGGCCCCCGCCCGACGCAGTGCCCCCACCCGACGCCTCCGACCTCATCGCGTCACCCCGGGCGGCGTCCAGCCGTTGCCGTCGACGTCGAGGACAAAGGGATTCGTGAACGCCATTGGCAACGTCCCCGGGGCGACAAGGTCGATGAGATATCGTGGGTCGTCCTGGGCGCCACGAACCATGGCAGTCTCGTTGACCAGGCCATCGCCATTGCCATCGACGCAATCAATGAGGCCGTCGGCCATGTCGGTGTGCATCGGGTCGTCGGCGTCGCATCGCAGGTCGCGGCTGGCAGGCAACGGCACGCCGGCTTCGACGACGATCCATCCGTCCCGGCCCATCAGCAGGTCGGACAGCATGAATCCACCCGTCCATCGCTCGACACCGTCGATCGAGTCGATCGGGACCGTAGGGAATCGAATGTCGGCGCGCGCAATCGTGCGGGCGACGCGGCCATTCACAATGACACGAATCTCCGTGACCGGGATCCACGGCGCCGCACGTACGACGATCTCGAGTCGTGCGCCGGCGGGCAGTGGCTGCACAGCGACACCCGGAATCAGACTGAGTCCCCCCGTGCCCGTGATGCGCGCGTCGATGAATGGACCGTTGGTCCCCACCATGTGTCCTTCGCGTACGGCGCGGTTGAAGGCGTCGTGGTCGAGTCGCGGAAGGTCGAACGAGCCGAGAACGACGTTGCGTGGGTACCCGAGCACTTCGGTGTTCAGCGAATGACTGTCACTGTTGGCCGTACCCGCCCGGATCAGTCCTTGATTCAGGAACTGGTGCCAGACGTCGCGATACTGCAGATTGTGCACGACGCCAGCACCGTTGAGCACTTCTTGTGTGTCGAAGTCTAGATTGGTGTGTCCACTCGGGCCGCCGGGCCGTCGATACAGCATTCCGGCGCCGGTCCCGTCGTCGCGACCAGGAAGTGCCACTCTCGGGTCGTAGCGAATCGCCCGGAGATAGCCTTCGTCCCGGCCGACCTTGGAACTCGCCGTCGGGTGATTGAGTTGAATCACGCCCGCGGCGCCGACCATCGGCCGCATCCGATCGAACAGCTCACCGGGCTGCATCAGCTCGTCCCACGGCGCGCCGTTGCGGGGCTGCGTGATGTCGTACGGGATGGGCCAGAAGTTGAAGTGGCCAATCACACGAGGAACGCTCGAACCGGGGCGCTGGAAGTACGGAATCAGCGGCGTCATTTCGACGCCCGGAATCACGATCACGCGGTCGCCGACGCCGAGCCGATCCACGGACTCCCGATACGACGAACACGCGTCGTGGTCCGTCGCGATGATCACGTCGACTCCCGATGCAATGAACGACATCACGCGATCGTCGTCAGGAAACGCGGAGTCGAAGCTTCGTCCGCCGTGGACGTGGAAATCGCCATCGACCGAGCCGGGGGGGTCGAGATTCGGAATCGCTCGCAACGAGAATCGGATGCTCGAACCGGTGCCCTCCGCGAGCGTGACCGTCTGTCGGGAGAGCGAGTATCGCGGACCGGCCGTGGCGTAGACATCGTAGGTTCCCGGCGCGATCGCGATCCCATCGATGCTCCCGCGCACGATCGCGCGATTGCACGCCGGCGAAGCGCCATCGGGGGGTCCAAGGTACGGCGCACACGCCTCGAAATACCCGTGGGTCGTTCCCTGCACGTCCGTGGGCCGGGTCGTTCCCGAGGGGATCACGACGATCTCGCCGATCAAGGGCTGCAGACTGCTCGCCTCGCTGATCTGAACACTGAGTTGCGCCGCGACCGGCACTGCGATGTTCCCGAGATCGAGCACAGGAGTCTCGGCGTTTGCTGCCCCCACGGAAAACGTCCGCGGGGTGCCGACAGCGCGGCCCAATCGGTACGCCTGCACGCGATACGTGCGCTGCGCTGGGAGCGCGACGACGAACGTCCCGTCGGGCTCCGCGACGATGTCCGCCCACGGCACGATGGCCGCTGCGTCGTCCGTGCCGCCCTCGCCCGGCTCGTAGAACATCAGCGACGCGCGGCGCTCGTCGCCACCGATCGGCGATCCGCCCGGATACACCGTTCGCCCCCGGACCCACGCGTACTCGGACGCGTGCATTCTCGAGTGGGCCCGCGCCGCACGTACTTCCGCGGCACCGAAGCCGGGACCGTCGCCAACGACGACGATGCGTTCAAATACCAGTCCGTCGCCCGGCTGCACCTGCGCGCGCGGAATGCCGACCGCCGAGATCGTCGGATCGTGAATGCCTTCGATCAGCGCGCGGGCGCATCCGACGGTCGCATACGAGACATGCGGGGCGGCGTGCGCGCTCGCGGCAAACCACGGGACGCGCGACCAGGTCGCATCGAGATCGAGCAGATTCAACGCAGGTTCACGCCGATAGCCCTGACCGCGCGCCGGCGTGAACGGCGTCATGCTGCGATCGCCCCAGAAATACCCGTCGGCGAGAAACGAAGCCCACACGGTCCGGCCACCGTTGTAGAGTTCCGTGCGCATCCGAATGCCCTGGTCGCACGGGCGCAGTTCGTACGTCGTGACGACTTCGACGCGTGTGTCACCGTCGAGGTGACCTCGCACCACGAGCGCCACGCGATCGGGGTCGACGACGAGATCCGCGCGCTCGTACCGCACGGTGTCGCGAGGCAAAATGCCCGTCACCTGGTAAATCTGGTTCAAATGGTCGCCGCCCGTGCGCGTCGACAGGTCGATCAGCGTGCCGCCGCTCGGGGCAAGATGATGCGGCGATTCGATGGCGTCGAAGACTGCGCGAAGCTGGTCGTTCTCGAGGACGTAGTCGCCCACAGCCGCCTGCGCGTCGAGCCCCGGCGCTCGCTCGACGTCGCCGGCGGTCAGTCGGCGAGCCCGGATGAATCCGGCGGAACACGTGTACGACAACGATGGGCACACGCGCGGGACGACGCACGCGGGATCCGTCGAGCCGAGGCAGCCGGGTGACTCGGTCGACCGGCAATCGCCGGACAACAGCGCGAGCGCAATGAGACCGGCCGACGGCACGAAGCGAGTTACGACCACGCCGGATGAAAGCCCGTTTCGCGTCGGGAGGCAACGACGCTATCGTGGGCGCATGGCACATCGCCCTCCCCAGTCGGCCCTTGCGGTCCATTGGTCGCTCGAACCCGAAACCGTGTTCCTGAACCATGGGTCGTTCGGTGCGACGCCGTCGGTCGTGCTCGACGCGCAAATGGACTTTCGCCGGCAGATGGAGCGCGAGCCGGTCCGCTTTTTCGTGCGCGAGCTCGACGGTCTTCTCGCGACGACACGCACTTCGCTCGGTGCACTGCTCCACTGCGACGCCGACGACCTCGCGCTCGTGCCCAACGCCACGACGGGTGTCAATTCGGTGCTGCGTTCGCTGCGCTTCGCGCCCGGCGACGAGTTGCTCTGCACCGACCACGAATACAACGCCTGCCGCAACACGCTCGACTACGTTGCGCAATCGCACGGTGCCACCGTCGTCGTGGCGCGCGTGCCCTACCCCATCGCACGCGCCTCCGATGTCACCGACGCAATCCTCGGGCTCGTGACACCCCGCACGCGCATCGCACTCGTCGATCATGTGACGAGCCAGACCGCACTCGTCTTCCCGATTGCCGACATCGTCCGCGCGCTCGCGCAGCGCGGCGTCGACACGGTGGTCGATGGCGCACACGCGCCCGGCATGCTCCCGCTCGATCTCCGCGCCATCGGTGCCGCGTACTACACCGGCAATTGCCACAAGTGGCTCTGTGCGCCGAAGGGCGCCGCGTTCCTGTACGTCCGCCGCGATCGTCAGGATGCCATTCGCCCGACCGTCATCAGCCACGGAGCCAATGCACCGCTTTCGGGACGCAGGCGTTTTCGTCTCGAGTTCGACTGGATGGGCACCGACGACCCCACTGCATGGTTGTGCATCCCCGCCGCGATCGACTTTCTCTCCTCGGTCCTACCCGGTGGACTGCACGAGGTGATGGAACGCAATCGCGCGGGTGCACTCGCCGCACGCAGCGTGTTGTGTGCCGCATTGCGAGAGTCGCCCTCGTGTCCCGACAACATGGTGGGTGCGATTGCCGCGGTGCCGCTCCCCGATGGATCGCCGGATTCACCGACATCGCCATTTCTCCTCGACCCGCTCCAAGACACGCTGTTTGTCGAAGACGGGATCGAAGTGCCCGTGATCCCGTGGCCCGCGCCGCCGAAGCGACTATTGCGGGTCTCGTCGCAACTGTACAACTCGCTCGCGCAGTATGAGTACCTCGCCGAGCGCGTCGTCGCGCGGTTGCGCGGTGTGTGAGAGTTTGGAATTCACAGGAAGATGGGAAGACGGGAAGGTGGGTTGGGTTCGGAACGGGCAACGCGGTGCGGTCCATGTCGAGCGCACCCGGTGGGGTTGCGGCGTGGGCGAGATCGAGGGTGAGATTGACGTCGGGTCGTCATGGTCGTATCGTTCCGACCATGAAGGTTTCGCGCACGGTCGTGCCGGCCGGTGAGTTCAAGACGCACTGTCTGCGACTCCTGGATCGAGTGCAGAAGACCGGCGACACGATCATCGTCACCAAACGCGGACGTCCCGTTGCAAAGGTCGTACGCGTCGATGACGCGCGGCGCGTGTCGTTGCGCGGGACCGTACATGTTCACGGCGACATCGTCGGGCCGATTCTGGGAGGCTGGGAGCCGGACGCATGATCGTTCTCGATACGCACGCTTGGCTTTGGTGGGCGGGGGAGATATCGAACTTGGGCCGAGCGGCGGCACGCGCGATTCGGGACTCACGTGTCATCGGAGTGTCGGCGATGAGCTGTCTCGAGGTTTCGATGCTCGTGGCGAAGGGGCGTGTCTCGCTCGACACGGGTCCGCTCGAGTGGATGGAGGCGGCGCTCTCGCTGCCGCGGGTGCGTCTCTTGCCGCTGACCCCGGCCGTGGCTGTGAAGGCCCACGGGCTCGGTGCACACTTTCACGGAGATCCGGGCGACCGGGTCATCGTCGCGACTGCCATCCTCGAGTCGGCCAAGCTCGTGACAAAGGACACAGCGATTCGCGCGTTCGGCGGCGTCGACGTCGTGTGGTAGCGCGGCGCACGCTTGCTCGCTCACATCAGCTTGCCGTCCCAGAGTGCACGGCAGAACAGCTGCCACGGCCAGACCTCGATTCCGCCGTCCAACTGCCGTCGCGCGGAATCGAGACTGACGATCACCGCGCGGCGCACGCGGTGTTCTTCGCGGAGTGCGCGCAGCCCACGCGCGTCCCGGCCGTCCACGCCCGCGCGAGCCTTGAATTCCACGGCGAGGTCGAGGTCGCCAATGATCAGATCCACTTCGAGTCCAGTGCTCGTCCGCCAGAACGATATGGGGAGATCACTTTCTGAATACGAAAGCCACGCTCGCACTTCTTCCACGAGAAAGTGTTCGAACGCGCGTCCATATTCATCGGTCCCGGGCACGACAGGCCGCATGCCGCACAGTGCACGCGTGACGCCGACGTCGAACAGATAGAACTTCTCAGTCTCGATGAGTCGGCGAGCGCGCGTTTTCCGCCACGGAGCAAGTCGATGCCCGAGGAGCGTGTCCTCCAGTAGTTGATAGTACTCGCGCACGGTCTTCGCGGAAACGCCGGAGTCACGCGCAACGTTCGAGTAGTTCAACAAACGACCGTGCGTTGCTGCGACGCCGTCGAGAAAGCGCGCGAACGCAGGGACGTTGCGGACGAGTGCTTCGGACTGGATCTCCTCCGTGAGGTAGTCGCGCACGTAGCCTCGCAATGCGCGTTCGGGTCGCTCCGCGAGGAAGTGCGCCGGAATGGTCCCGTGCGAGAGCACGCGGTGCAGCACGTCCAGGGCACGCGCGGCATCGACGGGCACACCGATCTCGGCGGTTGTCAGCGGGAACAGTTCGAAACGCCACGCGCGCCCGCCGAGCAAATTGGCGGCGCCCCGCCTGAGCTTGCGTGCACTCGAACCGCAGAGGACGAATCGAGTCGACGTCCGCTCGATGAGCAGGTGAACTTCGTCGAGAAGGGCGGGCACCTTCTGGATCTCGTCGAGCACGACGAGTGTCGGCGATTTCGCAAGGACCTCCTCGCGGAGGAATGCCGGTCGGATCTGAAGTCGGAGCCGGAGGTCCGTGTCGAGAAGGTCGTAGAACACTGCGTCCGGAAACTGTTGTCGAAGCAGCGTCGACTTGCCAACCTTGCGAGGCCCCCACAGAAACGCCGCGGGATGGTCGGTCACGTCGATCCGCAGGGATCGCCGAATGGAGGATAAACGGACCTTCACTCCCGTTTATCTAGATTATCGGGACCGGAATGTCCACCGAGGGTGCTCCGAACGCAGCCGCGCGCGCCGACGACCGAGTACAGTGGAGCGCCGTGGAATAGAGTTGCGAACTTACCCATCGCCGGTGGCCGTCCAACGTCGGTGCCAATGCATGTCCGGGCAACCGCCCGCGTGTGCGGCGGTCCCGCTCCGGTCGACGCACTCGAGTGGACCACAAGCTCGGACGTCGCCGCCAGGCTGGGCCGCAGCGCGTCGCTCTGCACTGGACACTCCCGAGTGGTCTTCGAACTTCGGAGTGGCGAGTTGTGCGTGCGGGACGTCGACGTGTTCGGGGAGTGGGACGATTCGTACGCACGACTGCTCATCGACGGCGACGACTCAACCTCCAACACACTGCACGTGCGCGCGAACGCGACGGGCGTCCTGCGCGGCACAATGACGCTCGGACGCGAGGTTCCGTGCAGTGCCGGCCGTGACAAGTCGAGCACGTCATCCTTGACATATCTAACGAGAGATATATCCTATTCAGAATGTGGGCGGTGTTCGAGAGTTCGTCCGCGGCGAAGACGCTCGCGAAAGCGCCTCGGGAGATTCGCCAGAAGTACGACGTCTGGCGCAACATCGTTCAGGTCTCTGGCCCGGCTGGACTCCGATTGATCAAGGGTTTTCACGACGAGGCGTTGCACGGCGAATGGCTGGGCCATCGATCGTCGCGGCTCAACGTACAGTTCCGTCTCATCTACCGCGTCGAGACCGCGACCGTCCGAGTGTACGTCCTCGACGTCACCCCGCACGACTACCGTAGGAGATGACCATGAAGAAAGAACGCTTTCAGCCTTCTCGATCGTACGCTCACCTCACCGTCGGCGAGGCGGTGCGCGTGACGCGGGAACTACAAGAGTTGACCCAATCCGAGTTGGCCGTGCGCGCGGGACTCTCTCAGCCGATCATCTCCGGGATCGAGGGCGGTCGCATCGCGCTGGGAGTCGAGCGGGCGAAGCGGCTGGCGCGGGCTCTTCGCGTCCACCCGGCGGTGATCCTGTTCCCGGATTGGGAACGCGAAGAGCGCGCGACGGCCTAGGCACAGTGGGAGGGCGCGAAGCCTTCGACGGCGGCTCGAGCGACCCGGGGAACATCACCGCCATTCTTTGGCAAATAATGGCGGCGGTCATCCCCAGCTTCGTCCCCTGCCCCACCGCCGTCATCCACCCGCCCCCTGTGCTACCTTCCCCGTGTGACTCCCGCGCGAATCGCCGTGCTCGTGTGTGCCGCCGTGCTCGCAGCGTGCGCAGCCCGCGTCGGTCCCGAGAACACCGACGGCGCGCCCACCGATGGTCGCGCGGACGCCGCGGGCAACCGGGACGTGGCCGACGCCGCGCGCGACGTGAGCTATCGCGACACGCTCGCGTACGACGCGTACCGCGAGGACGCGTGCAATCCCGATGCGCGGTCGACGATGCGCGTGTTCGAGTGTGACCCGTTTCGTCCGACCGTGGGCTGCCCCGCGGGCGAGGGCTGCTACGCGAGCGTGACGTATCCCGATGGGCCGTGCGGGCGCGAAGTCTACGGCGCGCGCTGCATCGCAGCCGGGGCCGTGCCCGCGAACGGGTTCTGCATGGGAAGCACCGAGTGTCAGCCGGGGCATGGCTGTTTCGTGACGGGCTCGGGCAATCGATGTCTGCGGTTGTGTCGCATCGACGGCGGCGAACCGTCTTGTTTGCGCGGCCAGGTGTGCGAACCGACCGATCTGCCGGACTTCGGCGCATGCGACTGAGCGCGCGCGCTGCGATCGCCGCGATGTGCGCGATGTTCGCGATGACTCTCACGCTCGGCTGCGGCGCGCGGACGGCACCGCGCGTGTGGGACGCGGCGCCGCCCGTGCCCGACTGCATCACGGACGAGGACTGTGACGATCATCTGTACTGTACCGGTCGCGAGTCGTGCCGCGAGGGACGGTGTGTTCCTGGTGCGCCGGTCGTGTGCATCGACGGTGACGAGTGCACCGGCGACGACTGCAGCGAAGCGACCCGCACGTGCGTTCACGCAGCGCTGTCGCGCGACGCGGACGGCGATGGCTACCGAGCGCCGCGCGACGGGTACCGGCCGGGAGCACCGGGCGCGTGCGGCGACGATTGTGACGACACGAATCGCAACGTGCACCCTGGCGCCACGGAGATCTGCAATGGCATCGACGATGACTGCAACGGCGTGATCGACGACCGCGCGACATTCACACCCACGAACATCGATGTTCGCGTGAGCGAGCCGTCGACCGCTCCGTCCGGACCGGGCGGACTCGCGTGGGCGGGCGAGCGCTACCTGTCGAGCTACTGGGGCTACACGGAAGGAACTTCGCACGTGTACTTCTCCGCGCTCGATCGCAATGGCATGCGCATCTCCACGCCGCCGCAGATTCGCATCACGCTCACGCCGAGCGACGCGTTCGGCGCCGCGGTCGCGTGGAACGGAACCGAACTCGGCATCGTATGGCAGGACCGTCGCGACGGTGACTACGAGATTTACTTCAATCGACTCACACCCTACGGCGAACGGCTCGCACCCGACCAACGCGTGACGTTCGCGCGGGGATTCTCGATCAATCCGTCGATCACGTGGACCGGCACCGAGTACATTCTCGCGTGGCAGGACGAGCGGGACACGCTGGGCTCCGGCGGATACGAGATCTACGCGCAGCGCGTGGCCCGCGACGGGCGCCAGGTCGAAGACAACGCGAGGATCACGCGGGACCCCTCCAACAGCGAAGCGCCGATCATCGTGTCGAACGCGCGCAACGGCCTCGGCCTCGTGTGGCTCGATGGTCGCGGCGGACCGATGAATGAGCCCACGTCGTCGCGCGGGATCTGGTTTGCGGTGCTCTCCAACGAGCTGCAGCGCATGTCCCCGGATCTGCGCATCACCCGCCCGGGCGAAAGCGTTGTCGCACCTGCGCTCACATGGAACCGGGATCGTTGGGTGCTTGCGTGGCACGACGCGGCCGACGCATCGCCCGACCACGAGATCTGGGGCGCGACGCGTGACGCAGGCGGGCTCGAGATCGCGGCGCCGCTGCGATTGACGAACGATCGGGGATTCTCGCGGTATCCAACGCTCATTCCGCTCGGAGATCGACTGATGCTGATCTGGGCCGACGACCGCACGGGGCCCGGCTACGAAATCTACGCCCGCATGATGACCCCGGAGCTGACACCGCTGACGGCCGAAACCCGCGTGACCATGGCCCCGCGCGATTCGGTCTATCCCGTCGCAACGCTGGGCCCCGAGGGGGACATCGGTGTGCTGTACCGCGATCAGCGCGAGGGCCGGTGGCAAGTGAACTTCACGCGTCTGCAGTGCGCGATTCCGCGGTAGCCGAGGCCCGGGGCGTCGCCGCGCGGGCGCGTCCCCTACGGGCAACTCGACGTTGCGCAGAGCGACGTCGGCGCGGGAAGTGAACTTCCTGACGGAAGGGAGGTCTCGCGCACGACGTCACTTGCGTTGTCGACACGAACGACGTCGAACAGTGTCGCAGCCGAATCCCTGAACGCACCCGCCGCGTCGAGCTGTCGGGCGATGAGGCCCGACCGAATCGTGAGACTTCCGACGGCGTAGAACCCGTAGCCTCCGTCGGTCAGCGTGGCACGCGTCGCGTCGATGGAACTCATTGCGCCCACGAGCATTCCGTACGCCACCGATCTGCCCGTCGGGTTGCCGGCGAGATCAAACTCGAGCTGGCTCGTGCGCACGTTCGCCACGAACACGTCGCGACCGTCGATCCGCCCTCCCCCGCGAAGCCCGAGTGCGTCGACGTTCGGCACGCACGCGATGCCGGCGCCGCTCGCGCCGCGGACTGCGACGCGCTCGAGAGTCGCACGCGCCCCGCCGTACACGCCGACGCCTGCGCCGAACCCGCGATCCGCCGGCTGTGTGTCCACGACGATCACGTCCTCGAGCGTGAGCGACGAATCTTCGAGAAACGCCAGCGCCCCGAAGTGGCTTGCGTTCGAAACTGCGACTCGAGTCGCCGCGATTCGGCCGCCGGTCGATGCCTGCAGGCCTCGACCGAATTCGCCCATCGCCGTCGTCATCGGCCCCAGAACACCGCTGTCCGCGATCGACACCACGCCCCGCGCGCCCTGCGCAACGACCGCAGACTGGTGCGCGTCCTGAATGAATACGCGTCGCAGCGCGATCTCCGCGGCGTCCACCGCGGCCACGCCCCACGGACTGCGCGCGATCCGGCAATCGGTCAGGTCCAACGTCCCGTCGAGCGTCGCGAGCGCGCCGACGGCGTTGCTTGAAACGATCGACGAATGCCGCGCGCGGATCGAAGCGCCCATCGCAGCCATCAGTCCGTACCCCGAACCGCCCGAGCCACCGTCGACGGTGCCGATCACGAGCGTATGATCGAGCACGGCCGCAGCCCCGACACCCGTCGCGAGGACGGCCTGATTGGAATTGCCCTCGATGCGCACGCGCGTCAGCGTCGCGCGGCCGCCGGGACTCAACCGCACGCCGACCCCCTGATGCCCATCGCCGCGCGGCACGGATCCGCGAACGATGGAATCGCTGAGTTCCAGCAGACTCCCCGCGTCGCTGATCACCGCACCGCCGTTCTGATTCTCGTCGAGAAGCACCCGCGATCCGGCGATGTGCCCGGAGTGGGAGGCCTGCATACCGATGGACAATGCCCCCACCCACGGCACGACGCGGCGCACGACCGTGTCGCTCACGGTGATCGAGCCAGACTCATCCGCTGCGAGTGCAAGCCAATGCAGTCGATCGAACAGCGTGCGGATCACGACCATGCTTCCACGGTACTCCGCGCGAACTCCCCACGGGCCCGTGGCTCCGCTGGCCGGTCCGCGGACGATCGAGTCTTGGAGCGTCACGGAAGTGCCGTCGTCCTGCGATAGCGCGGCTTCTTCCCCGTTTGCGTCGAAAACGCAGCGATCGACGTGCACGTTGGCGCCGGCAAACGCCGCGAGTCCGTCCGTGTACGGGTCCGTGCCAGTGGCAGCGTGAGTCGTCGCGACCACACTGTCTCGCAACTGCAGACTCGTGCCTCGACCGCTCGCGCTCGCGCCGAACGTTGCACTGTCCACGATCGCAACGCCTCGCGCGGTCACGTGGGCTCCCGCGTCGCACGCGAGTCCCGGCACCGGCGCCGCGGGTGTCCCCGTGCGCGTCGCGTCGATGAGCGTGAACTGCACGTCGAGCGTCGAACCCACTCCCGTGCATTGCACGCCGATCCCGTTCGCGCCCGTCACGCGAACGTTGCGCAACGAACCGCGCGCGCCCCCGCGAACGACGATGCCGCTGCCCTGCGGCGCTACGGTCACTCCGCGGACGTCGATCGCCGCGCGAGGGCCGCTCGCCTCGATGACAGGTGCCACCGTAGTCGAACCGATGCGTACCCGCGACGCACACACGCCCACGACATGTAGGCCCGTCGCGAGCGCAAGCCTGCTCACGTACGTTCCGGCGGAAAGAAGGAGCCACGAGTCTTCGCCAGCACTCGCTGCGGCCGCGGCGAGCGTGCCAAATGGCCTGAGGACACTCCCATCGGCCGAGGCGTCGTCGGCGCCCGCGCGAACGCGCACGACGCGCGCAGAGCCGCTCTCGCTCGCTACGTCGACCCACTCGCCACTCGCGCAATCGCTCGCGCGCCCCGGGGCGCACGCGCCACCGGGAAGCGCGCGCGCGTCGGAGCCGCAGTCCGCCGGCAACCGTGGATCGCATGTGCCGTCCGCGATGCGCGTCCATCCGGTTGCGCACCCCGGGATTCCTGCGGCGGGCATGAAATCGTCCGCAGGGGACTGCGCGACGGACTCTGGCGCGCTCCACGCACCGCCGATGGCGCCGTCCGGCAATCGAAAGAGCGATCCGCCGCCCGCATCGGGCTCGCCGACCGCCACCGATCGCGCGATCTCGACGCCATCGCACACGCCAGCGAGCGCACCGCCACCGTCTGCGCAGACGAGCACCGCGGGCGCGCAGCCACCGGAGGCCGTAGCGACCCAACGAACGGGACACGGCCACGTCGCGCCGTCACCGCTCGGAGCATCCAGCGCCGCGTCGGCGCGCATGTTCGCCGCGCAGGCGGCGAACGACAGAAACGCAAACGTTTCAAGCGCGAAGATCGATCGGGCCATTCGAAGGCGCACCCGTGTATCATAGACGATCCACGGGGCGCTTGACGGTCGAGGGCGGACCGAGGGAACTTGTGCCGGGAGGGTCACGCATGGAAACCACGCTACCTGTACACGCGCTCAAGCCGGTCGTCGCCGTGGCCAGCACCGCAACGGTGATGCAAGCCATTCACTCGATGGTCGACCACAACGTCGGAGCAATGGTCGTGCTCGATGGCGGTCGCCTCGTGGGCGTGTTCACCGAACGGGATGTCGTCACGCGCGTCGTGCTCCAACGGCGAGACCCCGAGACGACGAAGATCGCCGAGGTCATGACGACGAGCGTCACGACCGTCACGCAGGACACCGATCGAACGGCGGCGCTGCGCTTGATGACCGAGCGACACGTGCGACATCTGCCGGTGGTCGATGCGCAAGGCCACGTCGTCGCGATGCTCTCGATGCGGCACTTGCTCCGCGCCGACGTTGCGAACCTCCAACAGACGGTGTGGTCGTTGGTGGCCGAAGCGCAGGCCGACGCGCTGGGCGGGTGAACTCACGGTCGTTTCGCATTGCGAAGATTTCCGTTCTGCTCTTCGTCGTGACGATGCTGATCATCGCGCAGCGATTGGGCGTCTTCCGACAGTTCGCAGATCCGCCGCGCGTGCGGCAGGCCCTCGTGCAGCTCGGTCCATGGGGCTACGCGGCGTTCGTCGGCGCGTATGCCGTGCTGCAGCCCTTCGGTGTGCCCGGGACCGTGTTCATCTTTGCCGCGCCGCTGATCTGGTCGTGGCCGGTCGCGTTCGGGCTGTCGATGACCGGCACGATGGCGGCGAGCGTCGTGGGATTCTCGTTTGCGCGCTTCGTTGCGCGCGACTGGGTGTCGACGCGAATCCCGCTGCGATTCCAGCGCTACGACGATGCCGTGGCCCGGCGCGGATTCGCGACGGTGTTCGTCCTGCGATTGATCTTCTGGATGCCTCCGCTGCTGCACGCGTTCTTCGGCGTGTCGAAGGTTCGCTTCGGGACACACTTCTGGGCGTCCCTCGCAGGGTACGTGCTGCCGTTGTTCCTCGTGAGTTTCTTCGGACAACGATTGTTCGATTGGGCGCGAACTGCGCCGACGACGCTGTGGATCGGACTGGGAGCCGTCGTGGCTGTGATTGCGTTCGGGGTGCGGACGGTGAGACGAAGCGCGACGGGGTCGGAAATGAAATCGGATGATTGAACAGGGAGGCGGGGAGAGTGGGAGACTTTGGTTGTTCGGAGCGAAGGCAGACAACGAGTCGGCAGCGGGATCGTACCGGAGCGTGGCCAGCGAGGCGCGAGCGAGGCGTCTGCAGCACGCGCGGCTTGCGCGTCGGGCGCGCGCTTCCTACGCTCGGGGAATGTCAGCGTTTGGTGGGCGCGCGAGCGGACTCCGACTCGAGCGCATGAAGTCGTCGCCGCGATTCGACGGAGTGACATTTCGCAACACGAAGAGAGTCGGTCCGGGACTCAAGAAGGGAACGGCGCTGCCGACGATGCGGGAGTACCTGTTCGGTGGACAACGGCGCACGCCGTCTGCGCCGCTGCCCGTCGTCAGTCCCGTCGAATCCTGGACGCGTCCCGTCGAGACCGGACTGCGTGCGACGTGGCTCGGGCATTCGACGGTGCTCGTCGAGATCGACGGAGTTCGTGTGCTCACCGATCCCGTGTGGGGCGAGCGCGCGTCGCCGATGTCGTGGGCGGGACCGAAGCGATTTCACCCCGTGCCGGCGCCGATCGCGGCCTTGCCCCCGCTCGACGCGGTGATCATTTCGCACGACCACTATGATCATCTCGATCATCCGACAATTCTCGAACTGCTGGGACTCGACGTGCCGTTCATCACATCGCTCGGCGTCGGCGCACACTTGGAAGCGTGGGGCGTTGCGCCCGAACGAATCGTCGAACTCGATTGGTGGGAGTCCGTCGACCTCGCACGCGGCGGCGTGCGCGTCACGGCGGCTCCGTCGCAACACTTTTCCGGGCGACGCGTGGGCGATCGCAACAAGACCGCGTGGTCGTCGTTTCACGTTCGCGGGCCGAGGCACGCGTTCTTCTTCAGCGGCGACACGGGACTCACGCCGGAATACCGGGAGATTCGCGAGCGCCTCGGAGCGCTCGATCTCGTCATGCTGGAGGTCGGCGCCTACAACGCCGCGTGGGGTGACATTCACCTCGGGCCCGAGAATGCGCTCGAAGCGCTGGCGCTGCTCGGCGGCGGTGCGTTTCTTCCGGTGCACTGGGGAACGTTCAACCTCGCGATGCACGCGTGGGACGATCCGCCCGAGACACTCGTGAAACTCGCGACGCAACGCGACGTGCAACTCGTGATGCCGCGGCTCGGTGACGCCGTCGAACCGTCGCGCGTCGAGCGCGTCGATCCATGGTGGCGAGCCGTCGCGGCTCGGGAGAAGAACGCGCCCGTGGCGCTCGTGGAGTCGGAGCGGGAGGCGGCGAGCGTGCCCAACATCGATGCTGCCGTGGAGTGGCCGGTCGATTGAGGGGGGGGGCTTTCGCCACTACCGTGGGCTAGAAGCCCACGGCAAGGCGGCACCGGAATGAGCGACGCTGGCAAAGGCCGCAGCGGCCTACCGAGTGGGAACGAGCGTGAGTTCCCAGCCCCGCGGCGGCCGACGACCCGCACGACTCGACCCACGATCCGTCCGCTTGACGTTGGAGCGTTCGCGACGCAAGGGTACTGCCATGCGCCGTGACACAGCCCCGTGGTCCGAAGCGCGCACAGAGTGGCTGTCGCGGGATCTTGCCGCGAACGTGGGAGTCAGCGTTTCGCGATTGCGGTTCTTGCTCGCGGTGTTCGGCCGCGCGACGGGTGCGACGTTCGAATGGAGCGCAAGCGGCGCGACCGTGCGCGTGTGGGGTTTGGGGGAGCGACGAATCGCGCTCAGTCCAGCAGCCGCGGAGTCCGTGACACGAAGAACGTGACTCGGTCGTCGTGCACTTCGTGCCACGCGGCCCAGTGAAGCGTCTCGCACGCGGCGAGCACGATGGTGAGCCCCTGCCCCGTCGAGCCGGAGCGACTCACGCCGGCTTCCCAGATGTCGCCGCCGAGTCGCGTGGCATCGCCCACCGAATTGGAGATCGAGAAACCGTCGGCGGTGATTTCGACGTCGATCGCGGGACGACGCGCGGCATGACCATCGGAGGGGCGTGAAGTATTCACATCGGCGACCGCGGCGAGCGCGTTGGAAACCAGGTTGACCGCGATGCGCTGGGCCGACGTGGCGCCGTCGACGACGAAGTCTTCTGCGATGCGCAGCGACACCATGCGCCGCGACGGATCGAGCAGCTCGATGGTGAGACGCAGGATCTCGGACATCGGCGTCGGCCGGTCCTGCGGTTCGACCGGCGCGAGATACCGCCCGATGACGGCGTGCGCCGATTGCAGCGTCTCGCGCGCAGTGGTGAGCAGTTGCCGCGCGTCGGCGGGGAGGGCCGATTGCGCTGCGGCGACGGACGTGGATGCGCCGTTGAGAATGTTGCGCAGGTCGTGCGCCGTCGCGCGGAGCGTGTCGTGACGGGTCCTGCCATCGACCGCCGCGAGGGTGGTCGCACCGACCTCCCCCGTGCGCGACATTCGCGACGCGCGCATCCACGCGACCCACGCGAGGATGACCACGGCGGTGAGAACAGCGTGCATGAGCAGGAACTGGAGGATCATGGCGTCGCGTCCCCCGTCCTGCGGCGGCGGACGAGCCACCAGACGTGCGCAGCGACGGCGCAGGAAAGCGTGAGGGTCATGGCGTATTGGATGGCAGGCCAGTGGTTGAAGAAGTCGGGTGCCACGGCGGCGGCGAGCGTCGCGACCTCGGCGCTGACGAAGAGGCCAACGATGAGGTGTGCGAGTGACGGCCGTGAGACGCGGCGCGCGGCGAGGCCGAAGCCGATGGCGACGAGCGTCCCCAACACCGCAGTCGCCGTGGCCGCGCGGTATACGGCAAGGAGCGTCTGCCGCGAGACGCGCGGGTAGTCGAGGCAGTACACCCAGATTCCCAGCCACGCGACGAACACAGGCCACACGCGCGCCCGCGCGAAGTAGTGGAGCACGACGGCGACGAGCGCGGCGTACCAGCCGAAGTACAGCAGCTCGTCGGCGTGGAAGATCACGCGAACGAACCCGTGGTACGGGCGCGGGTGGCCGACGAGCGCGGCGATGAGCGCCGCACGAGCCCACTCGGTCACCGCGACGAAGAGCGCGAATCCGCCGAGCGCGCGATGCCTACGATCCGCGCGGGCGAGAATGAGCGCAAGGACGGCGAGCACCCCTTCGAGCGCGAAGGCGAGAATCTTGACCGGGCCTACTCCCACAGCTCGGACAGCGTATCACCCCGTGGCGTCGGCGTAGAGCACGTCGCTGCCGTCGCGTATCAGGAGAAAGCGGTAGTCCTTGCCGTTGTAGCTGACCTTCTCGGTCGACGAGTTGTAGGTTCCGTTTTTCATGATGTCGAAGCTCGACTGCGAGATCTTCGCGCGGGGGTTCGTGATGGTCGAGGACGACGTGTCGTAGTTCCAGTTCGCGAGATTGTACGCGCCCGACGACGGACCCTCGACGAACATGTAGTAGCGCGTTCCTCCCGCATCCTTGAAGCACTCGAGACTGCTGTCGTAGGTGAATGCGTGGAGCGCGTCGAACACGTTCTGGGACAGACCGGGGGATGGCGGGTTGATCGGGGCCATGGCGTCGTTTCTCCTGTCGGCGGGTGGATGCGCAGTGAGCTAGCGCTCTTGCGCCGAGGCACCCTCTCCGATATCGCGCCGCGCCACAATCAACCCTGGGGTTGATATCTTTTTGGCCGCTGGACCTTCGTTCGCGAGCCCGCCATGCTCGCCGCACGTGTCGCGCCGCCGGTCCATCCGTCCCGTCCTTGTCGTGGAAGACGATCCGCAAACCGTGCGCTCCCTGCGGTATCTCCTGAAGGGTCTCGGCACGATCGTCGTTGCCCAGACAGCCGCCGAAGCGTCAGCGGCCCTCGCGGACCGTTCACAGTGGTGCGGGTGGATCGTCGATGTCGGGCTGCCAGACGGTTGCGGGTTGGCGCTCGTGGAGCAAGTGCGCCCGCGGTTTCCGGGGGTGCCGATCTTGTTCGTGACTGGCGATCGGAGCACGGAGAGCAATCATCGGATCTTCCGGCTCAACGCCCAGCACCTGATGAAACCGATCGACTTTCGCGACCTCGTTCCGTTCATCGCGCGCTGCCTGTCCGCGGAGTTGGAACTTCAGCCGCTGCTCGAGTCCGCGTTCGAGTCGGCCGTGCGGGAATACGAACTCGCGGCGTCGGAGACCGCGATTCTCGCGCTCGCACTCCAAGGCTTCCGCCACGCGGAGATCCTTCGCGAGCGCTCGATCAAGTTGCCGACCCTGAAGACACAGCTCCACAGCATGCTCGCGAAGACGCGCTCGGGCAGCATCGAGGATGTTGTCATTCTCGTTCTTCAACGTGCGATCCAGGGGGGCGTGACGTGAGACGGGGCCCCGTCGCCCGCGCCGCGCCCACGCCGCTCCGTGTCCTACTCGTCGAGGACTCCGAGTCCGACGCGATGCTCGTTGCGCGCGCGCTCCGAGCCACCGGCCGCGAGATCCGCGTCGAGCGTGTCGAGACCGCCGACGCGATGCGCACGGCGCTCGCACGCACGAAGTTCGACGCGGTGATCAGCGATTGGAATCTCCCGGCCTTCGACGCCACCGCCGCGCTCGCCGTTCTGCACGAGTCGCAGGCCGACCTGCCCTTCATCATCGTGTCGGGCGCCGTCGGCGAGGAAGTGGCCGTGGACGCCATGCGCTCGGGCGCCCACGACTACGTTCGCAAAGACAACCTCGCCCGGCTCGCACCCGCGTTGGAGCGCGAGCTCCGGGACCGCGAGATCCGCGAGGCACGACGCGCAGCCGAAGACGAATTGCGCATGCAGGCCACGCGGTTTCGCGCGTTGATCGAACGCAGCGACGAAGGCATTGCACTCACCGATCGCGACGCGAGGTTGCTGTACGCAAGCCCCGGTGCGCGGCGCATTCTCGGCTTCGGCGAGGCGGAACCCGCGGGCCGGCCCATCGGCGATTCGGTGCACCCAGACGACCGCGCACATGTCGCCACGGTTGGCGCACGAGTCCGCGCCACGGCGCTGACGGCGGAGTCGCTCGAGTTTCGAATCGTTCGCCCGGACGGTGCGACGCGGTGGCTCGAAGTGACGCTGGTCAACCGGCTCGACGACCCCGCCGTCGCCGCGGTGGTCGCGAACTTTCGGGACATCACCGACCGCAAGCGCGCTCTTGACGAACTGCACGAGAGCGAGACCCGCTTCCGCCGGCTGTGGGAGAGCGGCGTCGTGGGAATCGCGATCGAAGACGCCGCCGGCGGATACGTCGAGGCGAACGACGCGCTGTTGCAAATGGTCGGATACACCCGCGAGGAGCTGCTCGACGGGAAAGTGCCGTGGGGGGAGATGACGCCGCCCGAGTGGAACCCCACGACGGAAGCGGCGCGCGAGCAGCTCCGGCTCGTCGGGAGCGCGAGGCCGTGGGAGAAGGAGTACCTACGAAAAGACGGAACGCGCGCGCCCGTGCTCGTGGGCGTCGCGACGCTGCCGGGGGAGCGGAGCATCAGTGTGGTCGTCGATCTGTCGGCGAGGAAGGCCGCCGAGGACGACCGTCGGCGCGCCGAGCACGCGCTGCACGTCACCGAGTCCCACTTGCGCCAGGCGCAAAAAATGGAAGCCATCGGACGGCTCGCGGGCGGCGTCGCGCACGACTTCAACAACATCCTATCGGTCATCCTGAGTTACGGCGAATTGGCTCTGGCCGAGCTGAAAGACGGCGACCCGATGCGCGATGACATCCAGGAGGTGTGCAAAGCCGGCCGGCGCGCCGCGGATCTGACGTCGCAGCTCTTGATGTTCAGTCGGCAGCAAGTGCTCGAGCCCACGATCGTCGGACTGAACGACCTTCTGGCGAACATGAACAAGATGTTGCGCCGCGTGCTCGGCGAGGACGTCGATCTCGTTTCGATTCCCGGGCCGGCGCTCGGCTTCGTCCGAGTCGATCGGAGCAGCATCGAACAGGCCGTGATGAATCTCGCCGTCAACGCGCGCGACGCGATGCCCGTCGGGGGACGCCTCACGCTCGAGACGCGAAACGTCGACCTCGACGAGGTCTTCGTTCGGGCGCACGTCGGCGTGAGACCGGGCGCCCACGTGCTGTTGGCCGTGACCGACACGGGAAGCGGAATGGACGATGCCACGCAAGCGCACATGTTCGAGCCGTTCTTCACGACGAAGGGAATCGGAAAGGGCACGGGGCTGGGGCTGTCGACGGTGTTCGGCATCGTGCAGCAGAGCGGTGGCACGATTGCGGTGGACAGCGCGCCCGGCCGCGGAACGACGTTCAACATCTATCTTCCGCGCGTCGCAGCCGAAGTCACGCGCGAACGGCCGACGGTGCCGCCCACGGCGTTGCGTGGTTCCGAGACGATCCTCCTCGTGGAAGACGAGGTTTCCGTTCGCGCGGTCGCGCGCGGGATTCTGCAGCGCTTCGGCTACCGGGTGATGGAAGCGCGGGACGCCGACGACGCGATCGGCATCGCGGCCAGCCACAACGGGAAGATCGAACTCTTGCTGACGGACGTGGTGATGCCACAGATGAGCGGTCCGGCGCTCGCGCGACGGATCATGGAGTCACGGCCGGAGATGCGCGTGCTTTGCATGTCGGGCTACACCGACGACAGCGTCGTGCGCCACGGCGTGCTCGCCTCGGAAATCGCGTACTTGCAGAAGCCGATCACACCGGACCTGCTCGCGCGGAAAGTGCGGGAGGTGCTCGACGTGCGGCCGACGTGCCCTTGAACGATGCGCCCTCAAGTTCCGCGTGCGTCGGCCGTTTAGCACCGCGAAGCCCGAATCCAACGAAATCCCGCGGCGGAACTTCCGCGCTCGTTCGGTCGGGCGACCGAGAGCCCTACGATGAACGTCACCAACCCCCCCAGCGCCCCGGCTCGTGTCGTGGTGATCGACGACGAGGCCGCAATCCGTACGGCGATCGCGCGAGTTCTGCGCCGCGCGGGACACGACGTCGAAGAATTCGACGACGGCCGGACGGCGGTCCTGCGGTGTCGCCAGGGTGGGGTCGACGCGGTGCTCTCGGACATCTCGATGCCTCGGATGAGCGGACTCGACATCCTTCGCTCGTTGCGTGCCTCGTGTCCCGACACGCCCGTGATCCTGATGACCGGAGCGCCGGACGTCGACACGGCCGCGCGCGCGGTGCGTCTTGGCGCGGTGGATTACCTGATCAAACCCGTCGAACGCGAAGCGCTCGAGAGCACCGTTGCGCACGCGATCGGGCTCGGCCGGCTCGCGCGTGCCGGGCGCGAAACGCATGACGCTGTCGAGCGCGCCGCCGCGGAAGCCGCCCGGCCCGACGAACGCCCCGCCGCGTTCGAGCGAGCACTGGAAGCCATCTGGCCGGCGTTCCAACCCATCGTCGCCGTCGACGGGACACTGTACGGGCACGAAGCGCTGCTTCGCACACGTGAGCCGGCGTTTCCGAATCCGGGAGTGCTCATCGCCGAAGCCGAGCGGCTCGGTCGTGTCACGGACATGGGCCGGATCATCCGCCGCCGCGCGGCCGAGGCGTTTGCCGCGGCGCCGCCGAACGCGCACTTGTTCGTCAACCTGCATCCCACGGACTTGTTCGACGACGAACTGACATCCCCCGAGTCGCCGCTGCGGATCATCGCCTCGCGCGTCGTGTTGGAGATCACTGAGCGTGCAGCGCTCGAATCGTTCTCGAGCGCTCGCGAACGCGTCGAAGAACTGCGCTCGCTCGGGTTCCGCATTGCGATCGACGACCTCGGTGCCGGCTACGCGGGGTTGACCAGCTTCGCCGTGCTCGAGCCCGAAGTCGTCAAGCTGGACATGACGCTCGTGCGTGGCGTGGACAGCGCGCCGACGAAACAGAAAGTGATTCGGTCGTTCGCGACGCTCGGGCGCGATCTCGGGATGATCGTGATCGCCGAGGGAGTCGAGACGCTCGCGGAACTGGAGACACTCCAGGGTCTCGGATGTCACCTCGTGCAGGGTTATCTCTTGGCGCGACCGGGGCCGGCGTTTCCGACGGTCGATTGGCCGCGAAGCGCAGCGGCTTGAAACTCAGATGATGGAACGGGGAGCTTGCACCAAGATCGTGCGACAGACTGGGCGACGACCGGTGGCGGCTTCAGCGTAACCGGAACGCATTCGGCGCGAATCGTCATGATTTCCAAAGCCACCGCGCCAATTTGGCGCCGGTGGTGGACGCTGAAAGGTCCTCGGCTGCGCTCGATTGAAACACGGCCTCGCCCGCGTGTTTGACACGCTCGGCATGTCGCTTGCTGCGGCACGTCGGAAGTGACCTTGCCATACGACATCCCGCGCGGCGCGCACCTCACGGCGGCGATCGACCGCGTGCGACTGCGGCAGTCCGTGCCCGACCGCGAGTTCGACGCGATCTTCCCGGAGTCGATCCGCGAGGTGTCCTCTCAGTACTGGACCCCGCTCGAGGTCGCGCAGCGCGCGGCGGAGATGCTCGCGCCCAACGCTGCGACCCACGTGCTCGACGTCGGATCCGGTGCGGGGAAGTTCTGTCTCGTGGGCGCGCTCACGACGCCCGGGCAGTTCACCGGTGTCGAGCAGCGCGGGCATCTGCAACGCCTGGCGCGCGCGATTGCGGCGCAACACGGGGTGAGGCACGCAAACTATGTCCATGCCGAGATGCGGGAGATCGATTGGGGTCGCTTCGGTGCGTTCTACTTCTTCAATCCCTTTGGTGAGAACCATTTCTGCGAAGAATCGAGGCTCGACAACTCCGTCGAACTTTCGCCCCAGCGATTCGAGCGTGACGCACAGTTCGCGCTCAACGCCCTCTCTCGCGCACGCGTCGGGACGCACGTCGTCACGTACCACGGGATGGGTGCCGAGATGCCGCGCGGGTATGACCTGTACGCCTGCGAAAAGGCGGGCACCGATGTGCTCGAGCATTGGGTGAAAGTACGCTGGTGAAACCGGGCGCCCGCGTTGCTCACGGCACACGGTCCGATCAACGGACCACGTCGCGGAGCCGGCGCTGCACGGTCCGCAGGCCGATGCTCAGCCGTTGCGCTGCGCGCGAGCGGTTGCCTCCCTCGGCTTCGACCGCAGCGCGAATGATCTCTGTGATCGTGTCGTCGAGTGGTCGATCGAGCCGAACGTCGAGCGTGTCGGTGCGGGCGGCGGAGGCTGAGGTGCGACCCGACGCCGTGGATGCCGCTCCGACCGCGGACGGCAGGTCGCTCAATCGTACCGACTTTCCGCCGCGCAGGACGCACAAGCGTTCGACGACGTTGCGCAGCTCGCGGACATTGCCCGGCCACGCGTACGCGACGAGCGCGGCACTCGCGGCTCGAGTCAGTCGCGGGGCTTCGACGCGGTGCTTGGCTGCGAGCTGTTGAATGAATTGCTGGACGAGCGGCGCGATGTCGGCCCGTCGCTCGCGCAGAGGCGGAATCGTCAGCGTGATCCCCTGGATGCGATAGAACAGATCCGCGCGGAACGTCCCGCGGGCGACCTCGTCCTCGACCGGCCGCAGGGTCGCGCACACGAGGCGGATGTCGGCGTCGATCTTGGTCGTGCCGCCAACGCGCATGAATCGCCTGTTTTCCAGGAATCGAAGGAGCTTCGCTTGCATCGCGAGCGGCAGCTCCCCGATCTCGTCCAGGAAAAGCGTCCCGCCGGACGCTGCCTCGACTTTGCCCCGCGCGAGCTGGTTTGCACCCGTGAACGCGCCACGCTCGTGGCCAAACAGTTCACTTTCGAACAGCGACTCGGGGATTGCCGCACAGTTGATCGGCGCAAACGGCTGTGCGCGTCGCGACGAATGATCGTGAAGCCTGCGCGCGAGAACTTCCTTGCCGCTGCCGCTCTCGCCGATGAGGCACACGACCACGTCCTTGTCGCCGACGCTCTGGAGAACGCGATCGAGGTCACGCATTGCGCGCGAGACCATCACGGGCTCCAGAACGACGTTGAGTTGGCGCTTCGTCGAGCCCATTGCCAGGAATCATACGCCAAAATGGCGCCGATGGAGCATTCCGACGTCCCACCGCCGCCGCGGCCGCCCATCGGGCTGTCGATCGGCCCCCGCGGGATCGGCATGCGTGTTGCGTACGTCACGGTCGCGCACCCGCCATCCCGAGGAACCGCCGCATGCTCGACCGCAAGATCGTACTGGTCTCGAACAACCGCGAAACGCTCGACGGCGTCCGCGCGTACCTTCAGCGGGCCGGTGCGAATCTCTCCGGAACCGCGAGGCTCGACGACGCATCAGCGGCCGCGACGGGTGCCGACGCCGTGGTGCTCTTCGCCGACGACTATCCGCGTCAAGCGGCGCTCGACACCGCGACGACCCTGCGTCAGTTGCTGCCTCGGACGCTGCTGGTCGTCGTGACGGACGACGTTCATGCCTTCACACCCGCGTCCTTTGCGCGAGACGGCTGCAGCGTCGTGGTTCTCCGACGTCCGGCGTGGGGATGGATGTTGGTCGAAGCGGTTCGAACGCGAAGCCCGGTCGTCGGCGGGGACTCGTGAATCGCAGGTCCTCGGCTCACATCTTGCCTAACGATGGACTATGGACGAGGAAACCGACATCGAACTTCGTGGATGCGAGGAGCCTGGTCGAAGTCGCCGAATCTCGGGCGTTGCTCCATGCCTCACGTCCCTTCCCCTCCCGTCGCGCGGAATCGATCCGCCCTCGTGCGACGATGCCCATGGAGTATTTCGCGTCGAAATGTTGGTGCGCGCACTGCGCGAGAATCGCCCTGTAAGCGACCGCGAATTCGACATGGTCTTCCCTCCCGCGATACGCGCGCTGTCCGAGCGCCACTGGACGCCAGCGTCCGTAGCGCGCCGCGCAGCGACCCTGCTCGCGCGCTCGCGGGACTCGCACATCCTCGACGTCGGCTCGGGCGTCGGGAAGTTCTGCATCATCGGCTCGCTCTCCACCGGTGCGCGCTTCGCCGGAATCGAACAACGGAGCCCCCTGGTCGACGTCGCCCGCGGCACGGCGCGATGGTGTGGCGCCGCACGCGCGACGTTCCTCGCCGGCGACATTCGCAACGTGAACTGGCGAGGCTTCGACGGCTTGTACCTCTTCAACCCGTTCGCAGAACACCTGTTCGGCACGGCCGAGCGCATCGACGGGACCGTGCCGCTCACCCGGGAGCGATACGACGACGACGTACACTTTGCGTCGTGCGAGCTGCGCGCGCTCACCCTCGGCACGCGCGTCGCGCTGTACCACAGCTTCGGCACGAACGTTCCGAGCGGCTTCGAATGGATCCACCACGAGCGATTCGGCTCGGGCGCACTCGACGTGTGGGAGAAACGCATCCCGTAGCGCCAAGGGTGTGGCGTCCGTCGCAGCCGACTCCGGCCACGAACATCGACAGCCGAGCGTTCGAGAATTCCCGCAGGCGGCCCTCAAGTTTCCGCGCTCGGGGCCGTTCGTGAGAATCGACCCCGCAGGAGGACTCCGCATGCACGCTCGACCACAACCCCCGGCGACCATCGCCACCGTGACCGAACGCCCACCCGCCCGACGGACGCACGATCGCATCGAGGCCGAGTTCGACGTCGGAGTGAACACCGAGAACAATTTCTACACCGGCTTCGGCGAAAACATCTCCGAGGGCGGTCTGTTCGTCGCAACGCCGACACCGCTCTCGATCGGCGAGCAGGTATCCATCACATTTCGCCTGCCGGGGATCGACACTCCGTGTGCCGCGCTCGGCATCGTGCGCTGGCGGCGCGATCCGCCCGCGTGGAGCGAGCAGCTTCCCGGGATGGGACTCCAATTCGTCGAGATCGACCCTGCGACCCGCGCGCTCGTCGATCGGTTCATCGCGAAGCGCAGACCGTTGTTCATCGACACGGACGACCTTGCGCCGGTCACGCGCGGCGGACGGTGAACCGCGCTTGGGCAAGTCTCGTGCTCGGCGCGCTGCTCGGCGTCCTGGCCGGCTGCTCGCAGGTGCTACTCCCCGGCCGCGGTGCTGGCGTGTACCTGCCGCTCAACGTGCGAGTTGCCGCGCCCGTCACGGCTCGATCGAATGCGATTCGAGTACTCGCGGCCGAGCCCGAATGGACACGCGCGAGAGTCTCGATCGACGGTCGACGTTTCACGGGATACCGCGAGAGCGCGTCCGGGATCCGCACGCGCGTCCGTGTGAGGGTCGTCTCCGGCGGACTCTCGATCGGGGTTCGAACCGAGCTTCTCGATGGCCCGCGTTGGATTCACACAGACGACGTCTGCGCAGACTACGACTACGCCCGCGAACGCGCGATCGCCGAAGCGTTGCAGTCGCGGTTGCGAGCGGAACTGCATTGAGTTCACTGGACCGCGGTATGTGTTCGTCGGCTGGGCTCAACCTCGGGCGCGAATGACCGTACTCGGTTGCATGAGACCCTCGACCCCCCCCGAAGACGCCACGCCGTCCCCGAAGTACGATCTGCACCCCGATGCCGCGGTCCGCGCGTTGCACGAACGAGTGCTGTCACAGTTCTCGCGCGAGTTCCTGAACGCCCCGCCCGACAACGCAACGGTCGACGAGCGACCGCGGCAATCCCGAGCGTAGCCCCGCCCGCGGTCGCCGCGCCCGCGGTCGCTCGGTGTGATAGCGTCCGATTCGTTCCGATGCGTCCACCATGCGCCTGCGCCGCCGTCGTGCTCGCCGCGATCGTCGTCGCGCTGCTCGCCGCGTGCGGCCCACCCCTGATCGCGCGCGACGCGGCGGACGCACAGGACGGTGCCGCGCTCCGCGACGTGCTCACATGGCCGTGCCCGTCCGGTTGGGTCGCAACCGACGTCGGCGGCTGCGGCCCGGCGGTTCTCTTGTGCGGCCCCCGCGCGCGCACGATGTCGGTCCACGCGGCCGCAGGAGCGTGCAGCAGCGTGGATCTCACGCGGCCTGTGCCGGTAGTCGATCCCGATGGCGGTGTCGGCACGCAACTCTACCTCTTGCCCGACGGCGCCCTCGCCGGGGGTTGGTCACGTCACGTCGGTCCGGCCGCGGGTGACGGCGCAGCGGATTGCCCACCGGGCTGGAGCGCGGACCCCGACGGCGTGTGCAACCCACGACTCCGGGCCGACTGCGAGACCGACACCGCCCCGCTTCCCGGCGGCACCTGCACCCGCACGGGCCCTTCGAGTTGCCCGCCCGGCGAGTACGCCGAGGCGCCGATCGGCGCGGCCGTTGTCTACGTTCGCGCGGGCGCCATGATGTCCGGCGCCGACGGGAGCATTGCGCGTCCGTTCGCCACGGTGCGTGACGGAATCGCCGCCGCCACGAACGATGGTTGGGTTCTCGTCGCCGGCGGGACGTACGCCGAGTCGATCGCGGTGAGCCGGCACGTGCATGTCGCCGGCGCGTGCGCCTCGCGTACGGTGATCACGCCGTCCGCCGGTGCCGATGGATTCACCGTGCGAGGGTCGACCGCCGCGCTCGAGCTGAGGGGCGTGGCGGTTCGTGGAGGCCACCGCGGCATCGGCATCGAAGCGGGTGCCAGCGCCCGCGTCCGAGGCGTCCGGATCACGGAGCAAGTCGGCGCGGGAATCGTTGCGATGGAGCGAGGCAGTTCGCTCGATGCAAGCGACCTGCTCGTCTCGAACGTTAGGTTCGAAGCAGGCGGCGGCGCGGGCTGGGGGCTCATCGTCGAGACGGGTGCGATCGCCACCGTGGCCAGAACGGTCGTCGACCGGTGCGCGCGCGTGGGCATCCAGTGCTTCGACGGAGGTTCGACGTTGCAGCTGACCGACTCGGTCGTTCGCGACACGCGACCGAGCGGCGACGGCCGGTTTGGCTTCGGCCTGTCCGCGGAGGCGAGCGCGAGGATCGAGGCCACACGCGTGATTCTCTCCGGCAACCGCGTGGCCGGCGCGACCGCCGCGACGACACCCGCCGCGATGACGCTCACCGACTCGATCGTTCGCGACACACTCCCTCGATCGGCGATGGATCCGTTCGGCGCGGGCGTCCTCGCGGGCAACGGAGGCACGATCACTGCGAGCCGAATCGTCGTTGAACGCAACAGCGGCAGCGGGTTGCACGCCACCGCCGGCGGGACCGCGTCACTGGCCGACAGCATCGTCCGGGGGAGTCGCACGGACGTGCGGTCGATCGGCGTCGGGGTCTATTCAGGGAACGGACCGATTCAGGTGACCCGATCGGTCATCGCCGACAACGAAGATCGACAGGTGTACGCCGGCGTCACCGGGCGGCTCGACGTGCGCGACACACTGCTATGGAGTCTCCCCACGCCGGCCGGACCCGCACGCTGGCGCCCAGGGGCGTCGGCCAATTTCGGCGCCATCCTCGCGATGCGGCGCGTGGTGATTCGCGATTCGGTCGAGCTGGGCATCGCGGCGTACCTGCGCGGGAGTCGCGTCGCGTTGACCGACGTAATCGTCGAAAACGTCCTGCCGTCCGTGCGTGGCCCCGGCGTGGGACTGCAGTGCTCGGCGGGAGCGGCTGCGACCCTCGAGCGCGTGGCCTTCGTCGGCACCAGCGGCGCGGCGATCTACTCCCTGACCGGATACGACTTCATCGCTCGCATGAGCGTGCCGTCGACCGTCTCTGCGTCGGACTTGTTCGTGTACGGCGTCCGGTCGAGCCAGGTGCGATTTCGTGCGGAGGGCGGGATGCAGGTGCCCGACGGTCGAGCCGTCGCGTACGGTCTGCATCCGGCGGACGGAAGCTCGATGTCTGCGGCGCGATTCATCCTCGCCAACGGAGGACACGGATTTTTCGGCGCGTCGGGAAACGTCACGCTCGAGCGGGGTGTGATCACGGGCCAGCTCGATGCCGCCGGAGCGTTCAACGGCGACGACGGTGCGCTGCAGCTTCGCGAGGTCGACCGATTCGACAATGCCAACGACGAGATCCAGCGCAACGCCGAATTGCCGGTGGGCGCGTCGCTCGATCCGCCGACGCCGGTGTGCTCGACGCCACCGTGCACGTAGGCGCAGTGCCTGGGCGTGCCTCTGTTTCGGCGAATGCGTTCGCACGAGACACTTCCGTCTCGTAGGGTGTATGCTGAATGGCAGGCCATCGCGGGCCCAACCACGACGCGGAGCAACAAGACGGAGGCAGGCTGTGAATAAGAGGTTGCTGAAGAAGGGCAGGACGGGCTTTACGTTGATCGAGTTGATGATCGTCGTGGCGATCCTCGGGATCCTCGCGGCCGTCGCGATTCCGGCGTTCGTCCGGTATCTACGACGTGCCAAGACCACCGAAGCCGTCGACAAGCTCGCGTACATCTACCGCATGTCCAGCACCTACGTCACGAACGAGCGCGCCAACCGCGGTGTCGCGGTCGGTGTGGTCGCGGTGATCCCGGCGCAGTTTCCGGGCAGCGCGCCGATGACACCGGCGGCGATCGCGGCCGGCGTGCGCGTCGTCGATGCGGCCGGAACGTGGAGCGGCCAGACTTGGCAGGCCCTGTCGTTCTCCATCTCGGATCCGCACTACTACTCGTTCGCGTACACGTCCGCGGGCACCGGCACCGCGGCGCGGTTCAGTGCCGACGCGCACGGCAACCTCGATGGGTCGGGCACGTCGTCGACGTTCGAGCGTTCGGGTGCACTCAACGCGCAGTTGGAAGTCCAAGGTTCCGGCGGCGTGTGGATGGCGAACGAACTCGAGTAGTTCGCGCGAGTCACGGCGAGGCACCCGGATTGCGTCTGCTGGCAGCGTGCACTGCCTCCGCCACCTACAACCCGAGCACGATGCTGTTCGCCCGGTGCCGACCCGTCATCGTTCCGTGCATTCCGCCCGCGTCCAGTCCGACGATGCAGGACAGCCCCATGACGCTGACCGCCGTCGAGCGCGAGATGATTGAATGCGGCGCGCGTTCAGACGAAGAGAAATGGGATCACGAGGTGTGCCGAGCAATGCGCGCCCACCACGAAGCTCGGCCCGACGACGAGTGCGGCGACGCTGAACGCGCAGCCCGGAAGCGCGAAGCGTGTTGCGAAATGCGCGGCGGACCACGGAGCGGCGCCGATCGCGTGCAGCGTCGCGAACGCGAGTCCCGTGAGCAACACGGCCGTCACTCCCGCCGCGCGCGGGCCGATGCGCACGGCGAGCGGGAGGAACACGGCGGGCAGAAGAACGAGGCGAAACAGGACTTCTTCCACGTAGCCAGCGCTCAGACCGAGCGTGACGCCGGGGCCGGCGCTCTCTTCGGGCGGGATGAATGCGGGCAGGTGGGAGCCGGCGACGAGGCGAAGTGCGCAAATTGCGACAACGGCGATCAACGCGCCCATCGCGGCGTGCGCGGTCGCACGTGCGACGTCCCGCCGTGACGGGCGAACGGCGAAGTACCACGCGAGCGAAACGCCGACGCCGAGCAGTGGCACTGCGACGATCGTCAGGTCGCGGGGGAGCAGGCCGAGGATGGGGTCGGCGCGCTGCCAATGACTGGACGTCGGCGGAGCGAACACGCGCAGGGCGATGAGCGCCAGCGTGAACGGCTGCGCGAGAACGGCGGCGGCGGCGAGGGTCGCGGGCGACGAGCGTGCGAGAGGCAAGACGGATCCTTCGGACGGAGCGTAGCGAATCGCGAAACGTAGCGCGCGATCAGTTTGGGAAGCAAAGACGCCTCGTCATGGCGCCATCGATGGTCATCAGGAACACGCCGAGGCACGCAAAGCCGGTCGCACAGTCCGCATCCATCGCGCACGTTTGCACGCATCGATAGCGCGGGTCGCTGGAACTCATGCTGCGCACGCACACGCCGTTCGGGCACTCGGCGTCGTGACCGCAGAGAAACGTGCAGGCGCCGGCCGTACGCATCGGCCCCGACATCTCCAGACACGTCTGCCCCGCCGGCGTGCAGCCCGAGGCGAGAGTGCAGCCACCGTAAAGCCCCGTCGGATCTCGCGTGGACGACGTGTCCGAGTTGCCTCCGTCGTTCGTCGCAGGCGTGTCGCTCGTCGCGGCTCCGTCCCCCGACGTCGCGTCGTCGCCCGACGACGTGGGGCCGCAGGCGCACAGAGCGATTCCGACGAACGCGAGCCGCGCAAGACTCGCACTGAATCTGCGCATCCGTGAGCCACTCATCCGTTGAATCATGTACTCCCCCAGTCAGCTCAGCAGCTCGGAGGGTAGGGTCAGGCGTGCGCGTCGGCAAGGGTCGACGGGAGGAGTCGTCAGCGCGCCACGCGGTTGAGCAGCGCCCAATACAACCCGAGCTACTCGACGGCTCGCACGAAGCCCGGAAACTCCACGGGCTTCACGATGTCTACGAGCCCGGCGGGCTCCGCGATTCCGGGACGCCGTCCCGCACAATGCGACCGCGGATTGGCTGTGGAACGGATGCGCCTTGCCCGGCCGACATGCGCTGTTGTGCGATCACGGGATCGTGCATGCCGAGTGACTGCGCCGAGTGTTGCCGGTTTCCGCCGGGCGACACGACGTGGGCGTGCCGCGACGACGCGGATTGCTTCGCAAACGAATACTGCGACGGCGTCGGCTGCGGTACGCCGGGCGGGTTCGACCACTGCGCATGTCGAGGCGATCCTCGGAAGTCAGAACGGCGTAACGGTCGGTCCGTTGGTCACGCTGAACCACAGTGGTGGTCGCATGGGCGCGCGCCAACGACTTCGCCGAGGCCGTGCTCTCCACGAACTGCCGTGGGACGCTCGTGCGGCTGGACCCGAGAACGGACGAGCGGGTGTGCAACGGATGTCAGTGTGCGGCGCCGGGGTTCGGCGGCGGCGAGTCGCCGACGACCATGGGGATCTTGCTCGCAATCGTGACGGCCCTTGCGGCGGGTCGTGGGCGAAAGCGTCATCGGCTGTGGCCGCGATTTCAACCGGTGTTGCGCTTCGACTCGACCGCGTCCCAGTTCGGCCAAAGCAATACCGCCGGATGAACCTTGAGCGCGCGCGCGAGTCGTTCGGCCCGCTCGGCCCCAAGCGTCGCCCTGCCGTGCTCGATGCTCGAGATCGTCGGCTGCGGTATGCCGGTCGCGGCCGCCAGCTCGGCCTGCGTCCACTCCTGCAGTTCGCGCGCGATGCGGACGGCAGCGCCCGGCGTCAAGTCGACGCGCACGCGGGCGGCGACATAAATGCGCCGGGGCGACCTCTTGACCTTGGATGCCATCGATTCGGTTCCTTTCTCAGGCTCGGTAGTCGTGCGCGGAGACGCGCTCGACATAGACGGTCACGATCTCGGAATCGACGCGGTACAGGACGCGCCACTGCAGGCTGAGCCGAGAGGAACGCAGCGTCGCGAGCTTTCCGCCGAGCTTCTCGTCATGAAACGACTTGAGGGATCGAAGGCCCCGCGGGCCGGATTGGCGAACGATTGCGCACCAGAATGCATACTTTTCGGCGACCTGCGGTGGAAGCTTGTCGATGACCTTGGAGGCGCTGTGCTCCTCGACGATCCTCCACATTGCTTGCAGCATATATGCCTCTCGAGGGATGTCAACCCGATGCGTCGTCGGCAAGCCCTGTTGCTTCGAAATACGCGATGCATCCTCCCCGCGGATCGCGCGCTGCACCCATGGGCCGACGTTCAAAACGTACCGCCCACTCCGAACACTGCACGATTTGTCGGCCCCTCGAACCACAGAGTCGGCATCCACGTCGCGATCGCGCCGCGCCCGTTCCGCGCCCCGCCTGCCGGCCCCTCGGGGCGCACGCCGTGACGCGACACCTCGTATCCAATCGCCGCACCGATCGGTGGGAGCGACACACCGATGCCGGTCAACAGCACTCCACCGAGCGCCTCCGAGATCCCGATTCGCATCAGCATGATTCCCGGCACGACGAGGGCTGACCCGACGCCGACTCCGATGATCCCGCCGAGCATCGAGTGCCAGTACGAGCCTGTCTGTCGCATCGCATAGCCCGCACCGCTGACCGCCGCCGGGACGAGAAACACTGCGTGAACGGCACCGACGATGACCAGGCCAACAAGGCACCAGTCGTTCCATCCCGCACCCGGTAGCATCGGGCGACACGCTGCGGAGCCGATCCCGGCGACGCTTCCGGCGAGGAGTGCGTATGCACTGAACCCCGAGAGATACTCCAACACGATCAGGAACCGCCGATCGTCGTCGGAGGTGGCGCGAGTTGCCGGCACGCGGGAAGTCGGTGGCGCGGGATCGGGGTCAGCCGTGGTGATCGGCTGTGACAGGGCGGAGGGGGCGGGCGCAGCCGACGGAGGGGGAGATCCGTCGCTTCGCGCGTCACCGCGCGCCATGTCTTGTGCCGCGGCGGTGCGCATAACGAGGAGCGCGAGTCCGAGCGCGACACACGCGATGCGAGTCCGGAGGCGGCCTAGCCGGAGCATGGTCACTCGTAGATCTGCACTCGCCACGGCGGGAAGATCGTGACGTCGCCACTCCCGTTCTCGATCCCCACGACTTCGAACGTCGACGCGTCTCCATCGCCGTCGAGATTCCCGAGTGCCCGCGCCGAGAACGCTGCGCGGCCGCCGAAGTCCGCGACGTAGATCTCGTAGCTGTACGCGTGACGCTCGCCCGGCCCGAACGCAAACCCCAGCGCGCGCCACGTCGGCGAACTCCACGTTCCGGCCGGATCCGTCACACATACACCCGGTGGAATTGACGCGGGGGTCAACGGAGCGCTCGCGAACGGGAGCCCGGTACCGCCGTCGCGCCAGTACGCGCGGAACGCGTCGCGCGCCGACGCCGCGATCTGGAGTAGGCGTTCCGCGGCTTCTGAGTTCTGCGGGTGCCCGGGTCCGCCGTCCGACGGTGCGCAAGGTCCGACGACGCCCGACGGCCCGGCGTCGACCGCGGCTGCCGCGTCACCGCCCGCAGCGGCGTCGAGGTCCGCATCCATCGCGTCACGTGAGTCTGCATCGAGAATCGCGGCGTCGATGGTCAGCGACGCGTCGGGCGCGACCACCGACTCGCAACGACCGTACTGCGGTACTGCGCCCACGAAGTGCACACACGTGCGGCCCTCCGGACAGTATCTCGCGCGCGTCCACTCGCAGGCGCCAGACATCGGGTCCGGCGCGGGCAGAAGCGCCGTCGGATCGCACCGTCGCCGACACACGGGGCCGCCGAGCCCGAGCGCGCACACTTCCTCCGATCCGCAGGCGACACCCATGCTGCAGTCGAGTCCCTCGCGAGAGAACAGCGCGGCCGAGGAGCAGTGCCATGCGGACGCGGTGACGTCGTTCGGCTGACAGCTCTGTCCCGACGGACACGGCCGAGGCCCGAACGGGTCGCACTCGAAATACCCGACCCCTCGTAGACCGAGACGCGTGCAGTGAGCCGGACGCGAACCGAACGGCCTGGGAGGGAGCGTCAGCGACACAAAACAATGGTCGCGAATCGGCTCGCACGGAAGTCGCGGTGCCGCTGCACAGCGAGCCTCCCCGTCGATCGGGTCACCGAGGCAGCACATGGGCACGCACTGCGGTCCGGCGGGTGAGTCGAAGCCGCAGTCGAAGCCGAGCGGACAGTCCTGCGCACCCGTACATCGTGACCCGCCCGAACTGGAACTCGGTGCGGACGGCATGCACGCAGCGCGAACCCGCGCCGAGGTACGCGGCGATTGCTCGACGACAAAGTGGCAGGTCTCACCGGCCCGACAGCCACGGTTGTCGAATGGGTGACAAGCAAGATCTGCCGCGCCGCACACTGTGTACGTCGCGGGCGGGATCGCGACGTCGGCAGCGTCGAGCGCGTCGGCCATCGTCGCATCGGCAGCGACGTCGGGCGCCACGATGTTACTCATGTCGTCTGCGAGGGCGTCGGAGACGTCGTCGCGCTGCGTGTCCGTGCTGGAGACGTCGCTCGCGGTGGACTCCACGCCAATGTCCGTGACGTCGCCGGTTGCGGTGGCATCCGGCGCGGCGCCATCCGCAGTGCGCGCATCGGGATTGACGTTGCGCGCGCACGCCGCGAACGCCAGCGCGCACGACCACACGACGAGGATGCCAGTCGCGGCGAAGCGAGTTCCAGTCAGTTCCGTGCGAGTCGGTGTCGCGTGCACGCGATAGGATACACGCGAACTGCCGGCGGCGATCGACCGCCTCGCGTCTACGCTCGCCGCTTCTACGTTGTTGCGTCGCAGTCGGCACCTCCCAAGCTCGGCATCCCATCCCACGTTCGCCCGTCCAGCACTCGCCCCGCTCGCTTCTTCCACACGCCTCCCCACTGCTTGAAGAAGAACGGGACTCCCGCGGCGTCGCATTGCGTACGAATCTCTCTCACCCACAGTCCATCCATTGCCCGAGCTCCTGGACCAGACTCGCCTCCGACGATCACCCAGTTGATGCCGCGGAGGTCGAGCGCGCGAAGTGGACCAAGCAGCGGCTCGAGTGAGAGAAACTTGATCGCGGCATGGGTCGCTCGCAGGGAATCGACTCTCCACGAGTACGTCTCGCTTTCGACGCTGACACCCATCCAAACATTCGCAGGCCAACGGATGCGCGGCGCGAGCTGCTTCAGACGTTCGGCACGTTTCGTCAGCACCTGAAAACGGTGCCAGTGCGCCCGACGCATGACCGAGAACACGCGCGTGATGTACGCGAACGGAACATCGTCGTGGAAGAGGTCGCTCATCGAGTTGACGAAGATCGTCTGCGGTTTCTTCCAGGTCAGCGGCAGCTCGAGCATGTGCGGCTGAAGCGTGAGATTGAATCCATCCCGATAGTTCCGCTGTCCCATCAACTGCAGTCGCTCCGCCATGCGCTCGGCGTAGCAATGCTTGCATCCCGGGCTGACCTTGTCGCACCCCGTGACGGGGTTCCACGTCGCCTCGGTCCACTCGATCGCTGAGCCGAGTGCCACTAGTGCAACCCCTTCAGAATGTGGTTCGCGATCTTGAGCGCGATCGGCGCGCCGCGCTCGTTGCTCGCGGCGAAACACAGGAGGTAGAGCGGACAATTCTTCGAATTGCGAAGGACGGCTGGCGCCTCGGCGACACCCGGAAAGATGTCCTTCAGTCGCTCGTTGAAGAACTTTCCAATCGATTCCACGCTCGCGCGCTCGACGTGTTCCTCGTCCCCGCCGAAGAGCGTCGGCACACGATCGACACGGTAGAACGCGTCATACCAGTTGCACTGGGGCAGTATCGTATCGAGACGATGCCGCCATTCTGGAGGGACATCACCGTCGCGCTTGAGGAGGCGGCCAACGCCGATTCCCAACGGAAACAGCAGCCACATGTCGATCGCCCGTGTGTTCGCGATTGCCTCGATCGTGCGCCACTCGACCTGCATCCCGTACGGATCAACAAAGAGTACTGCGCGGTCGGCGCGCCAGTCTCGAGTGCACAGTGCCTGGATTTCGGTGTTGGCGTCGCCCTGGCGAACGTCGACCCGGTCGGCGACATCGGGGAACTCGCTCGTGAGCTCGCGAAGCCCAGCGCAGCGATCCATGTCGCGTTCAATGAATACGTAGCGTTCAAAGGGCGGCTTGCACTTGAGCGCAAGTCGCGCCGAGCCGTCGAGGAGTTCCTGTGGCTCGGGCGCCGCAATGTCCGGGAAGAGCAGTCCGATGTCGTCGGATTTGGATGCGGTTCGCAGCGTGCGGTAGCCCGTGCCCGCGAATGCGTCGATGTACCACTTCGAAAACGGATGCTCCGGGCTCGGGCTGTTCTTCAGCGCGGTAGTGTACGCCACGAGATACCGAGAGAGCACATCGAGCTTCTGCGTCGTCCAATCGCCGCCGAACCTGTGGGACCTCTTCGGCGACGATTTTCGGGTGCGGCGCTGCATGGCGAACGCAAAGACTGTACGTCTGTTCAGTCGCGCCGTCTAGACTCTTGGCGCGCGAACCGTCGGGCCCTTCGCGCCGCGATGGCACGCGCCGACCGAGCGTGCGCGGCACGGACACACGTCGCTGCGGCAGGATACCCTCCTACGGAGTGGCTTCGCTTGCACATCGTCGCGGCGCTTCCCCGCGCTGCCGATCGCGCATCGCCTCGGCGATCACGCGAATTACCATCTGCGCAGTTTGCGCAACTGCGACCGCCACGACGCCGTCGGCCGTTGACGCACAGACTCCGCCACCTCCCGACGCGTCGTCACCCTCCGCGCGCGCGCGACCCCACATGTTGCTGCCCGCGACGCGTCTGCGACTCGAGCTTCCGGCCGACGACGCGGGATGGTTCGTGCAGGAGTCGAGTGTCGCGCCCTCGAACGAACCGACCGACATCATCGTGCGCGGACGACAGGGTATGCCGCGGCTGTCGATCGAGATCTTTCGGCGCCACGAGTCCGACGATTGCAGTGAATACCTGTCCAACGTGGGATTCCATCGCACGCGCGTTGCGGTGCCGGCCGCGTTGGAGGGTCTCGGGTGGCTTTGGATTGCCACGCCGCGCGTGAGCGGACCGGCGTGGCGGTGTGCCTCCAGGTGCGATTCGCATTTCCGATCGGGCTTCGGTCATTCGACTACGGGTATCCCTCGCGATCGGGACTCTCCCTCGAGATCATCCAGCCCGGCATCGTGGTGGCGTTCGGCGGACGACCGTGGCGGGGAGTGCGGGTGGTCGCGAGGCTCTTCACGCGGTCGCGACGCGCACTACCGCGCTGGCGTCCACGGCGCTCGCGCGCGGGGCTCGTCGTCGTCGGCATCGTCGGGCATCGACGCGCGCGGCATCGGATGCGTGCGAAGCCACTCGTCCGGGTCGTCACTGCGCGGAGGCGGAGGCGGCGCTCGCGGCGTGCCGACCGAGCCCATCAACCCGAACCCGCCCTGCCAGACTTCGGAGTTGAATACGTGGATCAGTCCACCGCCGGCTCCGCCATACGTCCCGTAGGCGAACAGCGCGAGCCTTGGAGTCGCGTGGACCAACACCGCCCAATCGAGAGACGCGAGCATGAGCACGTCTCCGTGGATCCCACCGAACAGGATGCCAGTCGCTGCCCCGAAGGTGAATTCGACCGCGCGGGTTCCCGGCATCACGCCGGCTCGCACCGCGGTGTCGACCGAGCCCCAGCCCGCAGCGCCGGAGCGCGACGACGGTGGCGTCCGCGGCGGCGGCGGGACACACGGACCGAAGAGACAGAACGGCCCCGGCTCGGGCGCGGATTCGTAGAGCGCCTCGTGGCCGGAACCGGCGACTCCCAACTCGATTGACACGTCGAACATTGGTGGCAGCGCGTCGTCCTCGGGATGGGTCGCGCGTCGGCGTCCGGCCATCAGCGCGTGAATCCGACCGAACCCCGAACGAGCGCACTCTGGGGCTGGCCGTGCGTCCCGACCTGAACGCTGCCGCCCACGACCACGCCGCGCGCAATGTTCGCGCCGAACCCTGCGGTCCCACCAGGCGTCACGATTCCCGCGCGCTCCGGGGCTCGCCCGCCGATCGACGGACCGGCCGCGATGGACACCGTGCCCTCGCGTCCCGAAACGGCGTTGGGGAGAACGTTCGTGAGCGGCAGCGGCGGTGCGCGGATCGACGGCACGAAGCACGCCAGCGCGGTGAAGAGGACCGTGATCGCCGCAGCGAGCGTGGCCGCGCGTTGGGTCGCGCGCGACCGCCGGCGTGCGTCGCCGTCGGGCGAGCCGCGGAGTGCAAGCATGGTGCAGAGTGTAGGATGGCCCAGGGCGCGGAGCCATACGGGCCGGCGTCCGCGGGCGCGGCCGCGCGGTGCGGTGATCGAATCCGCCGCGAAGTTCGCCGAACCCGATCAACCTGACGCGACGCTCGCTCAATCTGACCTGGCGCGGGACGAGCGAGCGACGAAGATCGCAATGATCGTGGATCCTCCCGCGGGCAGTTGGCGTGACTGCAACGTTCCTGGGCGTTCGAAAAGCGACGGCCCGGAAGGTGCGTGAGGGGCTTCCGATCGCACTTCCTCAAGCTCTTCCTGTGCCCCGCGCTGTGGCGTCGGGACCGAATCCGGGACGAGCGCACCCGTCAGCCCCAGCGAACCGCACGTTGTTGCCAGTCCCGGTCGGCTCGGTCACAGAGACGATCTGCCCGATCGAGGGCGCGGTTGGCGTGGGGAGTGCTGGCTCGGTTCAGGCGTACAATGACTTTCTCCTCGCGTACGCGGCGCTCGCGTCCCAGCCGTGCGATCGTGTCCTGACTGGCACTCTCGCCGGCGTGACCCTGCGTCCGGGAGTGTACTGCTTCGCTGCGGCCGCGACCCTGACTGGCACGTTGACTCTCGGCGGCGGCGACCCGTGCAACGTCACGTGGTGGGTCGCGCAGGCCGCGACGATGACGGACTCGCAATTCGTGGGAACGATCCTCGCGGCGCGGCCATCACGTTGACCCGCGGCACGTTCGAGGGCCGAACGCTCGCGCAGCCCGGGCACCCGGGACGCATGCCGCGGTAGCGTTCACGTTGCGACAAGTGCTGCTGCGAATGCTGCTCGGCCCACGGACGCGGCAGTCCGCGTGATCGGCACAATCCGTCAGCGCAAACTGCCGCGGTCGAGCGAGGCGAGCGACCCGGGTTGCGACTCGATGGTTATCTCGCGGGTGACCGCGCTGTTGACGACGACACGAAGTGTTCCTGCAGACGCAGCGTGCTGCGGGGACACCGTGGCCGAATAACTTCCGCGCTGCTCGCACTCGAGCACGCCGGTCACCGCGATGCCGGGCGGTGGCTCCAGGCGGACGTTCGCCAGAGTCACCGGTCGTCCCGTTGCATCGCGCAATCGAATCCATAGTACCCGCGAGCCGCCCGCGGGCGCTTGGGGTGCGCCGACCCATTCGAGCTGCACGTCCATCGGTCCCGACTCGCTCGCTGCAATGTGCCGGCGGACGAGTGTTGCGCCACCCGGGCTGTCCGAACACGCAAGAACGTGATCGCGCCCTGCGGAGAGCACCATCGACGTCGCCGTCGCGATCGTGCGCGCGCCGTTCAATCCGCAGAAGATCCCTTCCGGCACCTCGACCGTGGCGGCGTGACCGGCCGTCGCCGACCGAACGATGGGACCGGCCGCCGTCACGGAGAACGGCTCGCCGACGCGGCCCTCGACGCCGCCAGCGACAATGGACGCGACGCGCACGAGATAGTGACCGGGCCGCGGGATCTGAACGCTGAGCGTCGCGGCAACGGGTACGACACGATCGTCTACGACGTCGTGCGGCGACTCCGCGGCCGAGACCTGCACATGGTACGCCTCGGCCGTGGCACCCGCGAGACCGTTGACGCCGAGACTCACGCCCGAGTTCTGGTCGAGCCACAGGATCGTGGCGGGCGGTGCCACCGTCCATGCTGGCGCGGCGGGCAGGGACGGAAGGCGAGTCGGGCTGCCGCCCGCTGCGAAGACGAGTGCGGATCCCGTGCGAACGAATTGTGTCGCGGCGCCCATCTCGACCCGCGCAGGGCCGGCGATGGCCGAGATCGTCGCAACGTCTCGGGAGCGCACGCGCACGTACGCGGTACCTCGTTGGACCGACACCGCCGCCACGCGGACGGCGACGCGCGTCGCACGCTGACCACGCCGGACCGTGCGCGGATCGCGATCGATCGCGACGCCGCCGGCGACGAGGCGCACAGCGTATGTTCGGGGATGGCTTTGCAACGGTGCCGGATCAACGAGGTCGAGCACCGAGGCTGGACCGAGGGTGAGCCGCACACCGTCGGGCATCTCGAGCGTGACTCGACCGGCGCCTGCGACGGTAATGCGACCACGGGGCGTGACGCTCGAGCCGACCGTGAGCGTGCCACCGCCTCGGGACCACGACGCCGTCCCGACGACCTCGGTGACACGAATCGACGGACCTTCGTCCGGCGCACTCTGCGCCACCGCCGTGGACCACGGGACCGCAGCCGCCAACAGACCGACAACCAAGCACACGATGCGTCGCATTGGCAATTCCTCCAGCAATCCGCGCGCGCCATTAGCCTTCCCGCGTGCGGAACCGGCGTCGCCACATCCCAGAAGAACGGACGGCCCCCGCAGAAGTTGAGGGCCGTTCGCGAATCGTCGACGTCGGCCTGGCGGTCCACAGTGTGCCCGCGGTTCTGGACTCGCCGCGGCGTCGCCTCCGCGACGAACGGCGGGCGACGTCAGTCCCCCCACGCGGGACCGACCCCGGCATCGCGGACGGCCAGCCCCGGCCC
>ORMF010986157.1_pt1 | contig 76293 bp, 66 predicted proteins | sample 1779871 | NCBI WGS metagenome assembly ORMF01 (sample SAMEA104232316, study PRJEB22302) | groundwater metagenome | biome: forest; feature: aquifer; material: groundwater | place: USA | collected 2011-08-07 | depth 5.4 m | reverse complement strand
TCAACCTCAACTCGACCCAAAAGTGTCAACCATGTGCCCGGTCTAAAATGTCAGGGATGTCCCCGGCTGCACACGGGTCAGAAGATTTCAGAGTCCCTTAGGGACGGCACCTCCAAGTCACCGGGCCGAAAATCCTAGACTCGGGATTGGCAGGTTGGAAAGAGACGAGAATGGCAAAGAAAGCTACAGGTTCAGTAAAACTCCAGATCGCGGCGGGCAAGGCTACGCCGGCGCCTCCGGTCGGGCCGGCGCTCGGCCAGGCACAAGTCAACATCATGGAGTTCTGCAAACAGTTCAACGCCCGTACGTCGCAGAAAGAACTCGAAGGGCTGATCATCCCGGTCGTTATCACGGTTTACAGCGACCGCTCGTTCACGTTCATCACCAAGACGCCGCCGGCTTCGGTGCTGCTGAAGCGTGCCGCCGGGATTGCAAAAGGTTCGGGTGCTCCGAACAAGGACAAAGTGGGCAAGGTGACCGCGAAACAAGTCGAGGACATTGCCAAGCAGAAAATGCCCGACCTGAACGCCGCGTCGGTGGATAGCGCCATCAGGAGCATTCGCGGCACGGCGCGGTCCATGGGCATCGAGGTCGTTGGGTAATTGGGAAGGGCACGACTTCTAGTCGTGCCGCTGAAACGAATTTTAAGAGGGGGATTATCCCCCTTGGGTACGCGGGCGAGGGCGCCCGCGCCACACTCTAATAGTCGAAAACACCACGGCTCTTCAGAGCAACGATGAGCGGCGGGAGACGAGGAAGAAATGAAGAAATCGGGAAAGAATATCGAGAAGGCGCGGAAAGCAGTCGAGACCCGGCCTTACACGCTACAGGAAGCGGTTCCCCTCTTGCAGAAAGTGAAATACGCAAAATTTGACGAGACGGTGGAAGTCACGATGCGCCTGGGAGTCGATCCCAAGCACGCCGACCAGATGGTGCGTGGCACGGTCGTTCTGCCGCATGGGCTGGGCAAGTTGAAAAAGGTCCTGGTCATCACCAGCGGCGACAAGGTCCGCGAGGCCGAGCAGGCCGGCGCGGATTTCGTCGGCGGCGAAGACATGGTCGAGAAGATCACGAAAGAAAACTGGACCGACTTCGACGCGCTCATCGCTACCCCCGACATGATGAAGTCAGTGGGGCGCCTGGGTAAGATTCTAGGCCCGAAGGGTCTGATGCCAAACCCGAAAACCGGCTCTGTCACCATGGACGTCGCGCGCGCCGTGCAGGAAGTGAAGGCCGGCAAGGTGGAGTTCCGCACCGACAAGACCGCACTGGTGCATGTGCCGGTCGGGAAGATCTCGTTCGCGCCCGATAAGCTGATCGAGAACGCGACCGTGCTGATTTCGAGCGTGATCAAGGCAAAGCCGTCGGTGGCGAAGGGCAAGTACATCAAAGGCTGCTACCTGAGCTCCAGCATGGGCCCGGGGATTTCGCTCGACACCACGGCGATTGAAACGGCATCGAAGGCGTAGCTGCCGAGCTTTGCTCGGCGGGACAGCCGAGGCGGCTGTCCCTACACAAGATTGGAAAGGGTTCGAACATGGCGGTTACCAGAGCAAAGAAAAAAGAGCAGGTCGAAAAACTCAGCAGCGATTTGAAGAATGTTTCGAGCGTGATCGTCGCCACCTATACCAAGCAGACGGTGGCCAAAGATTTCGAGCTGCGCAAAACGCTACGCTCGACGGGCGCCAAGTATCGGGTGGTGAAGAACACGCTGGTGGAACGCGCCGGCAAGGGGACGCGGATCGAAGAAGCGCTCAAGAATCTTCAAGGTGTGACTTCGATCGCCTACACCGCGGGCGATCCGGTGGCTCTGGCCAAGGTGCTTGCGAAATACGCAAAAGAGAACCCGGAATTCACTTTCAAGGCGGGGGTGGTCGAGGGCCGCGTCGTCACGGTGAAGGAGATCGAGACGCTCGCGACCATGCCGTCGAAGGAAGAGATTTATTCGAAGCTTCTGTTCCTGCTGAATGCTCCGTCGCAGCGATTGGTCACGGCCATGAACGCGGTTGGACGAAACCTGGCGGTGGTCGTCAACCAGGGCGTGCAGGAGAAGAAGTTTAAGGAAGCGTAGGCTTCTGGATTTGTAATTGGAAATTTGTAATTGGTAATTTGCGGGACTGACGCCTGTCCTCAAATTGCCAAATTACAAATCACAAATTACCAATTGCAAATTTCGGCACGAGTTTCGACCGGCGAAAGTTGGTCAGAAAAAGGTTCGGTGATCGCGAGCTCGGGGTTGCGCGGTCTGAAATTCACGCGTTGTCTGGCGCGGAATCGAAGACCTGGTCGCACTGGAAACCTGGCGAAGCGGTAACGAAACCGCAAATCATCAACGTAGAGACGCGGCATGCTGCGTCTTGCGATAGGAACTGGAGAACACAATGGCGGATCTGCAGCAGTTGGAAGAGTCAATTGTTGGCCTGTCTTTGCTGGAAGCGGCAGAGTTGGTCAAGAAGCTGGAATCGCGTCTGGGCGTTTCGGCGGCGGCAGCAGCCCCGGTGATGGTTGCCGGCGGTGGTGCAGCGGCTGGTGCAGCGGCTCCGGTCGAGGAAAAGACCGAATTCGCGGTCGTTCTGAAAGAGGTGGGCGCCAATAAGATCAATGTAATCAAGGCGGTACGGGAAGTCACCAGCCTCGGCCTGAAAGAAGCCAAGGATCTGGTGGATGGCGCTCCCAAGACCATCAAGGACGGTGTCTCGAAGGACGAAGCTGAGACCATCAAGAAGAAGTTCACCGAAGCCGGCGCAACGGTCGAAGTAAAGTAGGCCGGCGGTTGACGAAGAAGTAGCGGAATCCCGGGTGGGGGTGTTAGTATCTATATACTCACCCGGTATTCTGGCTTCGAGGTGGCAGCGACCCGGTTCTCCGACCATACCCAGGAAAGCGGATCGTTGAAATGAGTTTGGCAGCCGGTCCCGCGGGCGGCGGGACGGAACAGGCCTTTTGAACTGGCGCGGAACTTTACAAAAGATCTAGCAGCAAGCGTCGCGCGTGGCGCCGAGGGACAGGCTTGTCCCTGCCGGTGCCCGCATTTATTTTCCGCGAATACCGCCCACTAGCAGTCTTTCGGCGCCCCGTTGCGCCCTTTCGTTCCGCGTTGCACCGCAGCCCCCAGGCTGCCTGAAAGCAGGGAGTTCCTGAGAATGGCAAAGCATAACACTTTCCGCAAGCGTTTTGACTTTTCGAAAATTCCATCCACCATCCAGATCCCGAACCTGATCGAGGTTCAGAAGCGTTCTTATGACCGCTTCCTGCAGATGGACAAGCTGCCCAGTGAGCGCGACGACGGTGGGCTCCAGGCCGTGTTTCAGTCGGTTTTCCCGATCACCGACTTCCGCAACGTCTCGCAACTCGAGTTCGTGGACTACGCGATCGGCAATTGGGAGTGCAAGTGCGGCCACCTGAAAGGGCTGCACCACTTGCGCACAACTTGCAAGAACTGCGGATCCACGGTCATCACCGACCCGTTTCATCCCGGGGAGGTGCTCTGCCACAAGTGCGGCACGTACAACGCCAACACGCCCGATTTCTGCAACAAGTGCGGCGACCCGGTCGGGTTGCAGCTGAAATACGACGTGGCGGAGTGCGAAGAGCGCGGCATGACGTATTCCGCCCCGCTCAAGGTCACGATGCGCCTCACCATCTGGGACAAGGACCCCGAAACCGGGAACCGCTCCATCCGCGACATCAAGGAGCAGGAAGTATTCTTCGGCGATGTCCCGCTGATGACGCAGAACGGCACCTTCATCATCAACGGCACCGAGCGCGTCATCGTCAGCCAGTTGCACCGCTCGCCCGGCGTGTTCTTCGAGACCGCCAACAACCGCACTTATTTCCTGGGCAAGATCATTCCCTATCGCGGCTCCTGGGTCGAGTTCGAATACGACCAGAAGAATGTGCTTTACGTCCGCATTGACCGCAAGCGCAAATTCCTGGGCACGATCTTCCTGCGCGCGCTGGGCCTGCGCGCGGGCGCGGACATCCTGCGAACGTTCTACACCGTGGACCGCCTGGCAATCCGCGACAAGAAGCTTTTGTGGACGCTCGATCCGGCCAGCGACAAGGCGACGAACCTGCTGGGCATGAAGCTGGCGCACAGCATCAAGTCGAAGTCCGGTGAAGAAGTTGCGCACTCCGGCCGCAAGATCAGCGCTGCCATCCTGAAAGAGATTCAGAAAGCCAAGGTCACCGAGATCGAGGTTGACATGACCGATCTCGAAGGCGCCTGGTCCGCCAGCGACATCGTGGACACCACCACCGGTGAAGTCCTGCTCGAAGCGAACTCGGAAATTACCGCCGACAAGCTGGCCAAGATTCTCGAATCGGGCGGCGTGGTCGAGATGAGCGTGTTCTTCCCCGAGCGCGACGACGTGGGCACGGTCATCAGCCAGACCCTGCGCCGCGACTCGGTCAAGACGCCTTCGGAGGCGCTGATCGAAATCTACCGCAAGCTGCGTCCCGGCGACCCGCCCACACTGGATACGGCGACTGCGTTGTTCCAGGGCATGTTCTTTGATCCGCGCAAGTACGACTTCTCGCGTGTCGGCCGTCTGAAGTTCAACATCAAGCTGTTCGAAAACCAGGAAGCCACCAACCTCGAGCAGCGGACGCTCGACCCCGAGGACTTCTACGCGACCATCCGCTACCTGCTTAAACTGCGCAAGAACATTGGCGCGGTGGACGACATCGATCACCTCGGCAACCGCCGTGTACGCGCGGTCGGCGAACTGCTCGAAAACCAGTTCCGCATCGGCCTGGTCCGCATGGAACGCGCCATCAAGGAAAAGATGAGCGTGTATCAGGAAATGTCGACGGCCATGCCGCACGACCTGGTCAATGCCAAGCCGGTGATGGCCGCGATCCGCGAGTTCTTCGGGTCTTCGCAGCTCTCGCAGTTCATGGACCAGACCAACCCGCTGTCGGAAATCACGCACAAGCGGCGTCTCTCGGCGCTTGGGCCGGGCGGTCTGTCGCGCGAACGCGCCGGATTCGAAGTCCGCGACGTGCACCCAACCCACTACGGCCGTATCTGCCCGATTGAGACCCCGGAAGGTCCGAACATCGGCTTGATTTCATCGTTGAGCTGTTTTGCCCGCATTAACGACTACGGGTTCATCGAGTCTCCGTACCGCAAGGTGCGAAATGCCCGCGTCGTGGATTACGTGACGGTCGTCAACACCGGCGACAGCGACTACAAAGTCGGCGACCACGTCGAGAAGAGCGAAATCGAAAAGGTCAATGCGGACTTGAAAGAACGCCGCAAGAAGCCGGTTGAGATCGAGCCTTTCTCGTTTTATCTCTCGGCCTGGGAGGAAGACCGGCACGTCATCGCACAGGCCAACATCGAACTGGACGAGAAGGGCCGCATCGCAGCCGAACTGGTGAACGCCCGCAAGGCCGGCAACTTCGTGCTGGTCAGCCGTGATGATGTGGATTACGTGGACGTGAGCCCGAAGCAACTGGTTTCAGTGGCTGCTTCGCTGGTGCCCTTCCTCGAACACGACGATGCCAACCGCGCGCTGATGGGCGCCAACATGCAGCGCCAGTCGGTGCCTCTGCTGCGCGCGCAGGCTCCCATCGTCGGAACCGGAATGGAGGGCGTTACGGCCCGCGACTCCGGCGCCGTGGTGCTGGCTCGCCGCAATGGGATTATCGATTCGGTCGATTCCGAACGGATCATCGTGCGGGTTGAGGGGGAGCATCATCCCATGCAGCTTTCGCGCGAGGTGGGCAGCGACATCTATCAGCTCACCAAGTTCAAGCGCTCGAACCAGAACACCTGCATCAACCAGAAGCCGATCGTGAAGAAAGGCCAGCGGGTGGTGAAGGGACAGGTCATTGCCGATGGTCCCTGCACGGACTTCGGCGAGTTGGCCTTGGGACGCAACGTGCTGGTCGCGTTCATGCCCTGGCGCGGCTACAACTTCGAAGACGCGATCCTGGTTTCCGAAAAGATGGTGAAGGAGGATTACTACACCTCCGTGCACATCGAGGAATTCGAACTCGAAGCGCGCGACACCAAACTGGGGCCGGAGGAAGTCACCCGCGACATCCCGAACGTGAGCGAAACCACGCTGCGCAATCTGGACGAAGCCGGTGTGATCCGCATCGGCGCGACCATCAAACAGGGCGACATCATCGTGGGCAAGGTCACGCCCAAGGGCGAAACCCAGCTCACGCCGGAAGAAAAGCTGCTGCGCGCCATCTTCGGTGAAAAGGCCGGCGACGTCCGCGACGCTTCGCTCTACTGCCCGCCCGGAATCGAAGGCGTGGTGGTAGACGTGAAGATCTTCTCCCGCAAGGGCCAGGAGAAAGACGAGCGCGCCAAGTCGATTGAAGCCGAACAGATCGCGAAGCTCGAGAAGAACCTTTCGGACGAAATCCGCATCCTCACCGACGAGCGTTTGAAACGTCTGGAAGCGATCCTGGGCGGCAAGGAAGTGCAGGCCGATCTGCACGACGAGCGCACCAACAAGCGTCTCCTGACCAAGGGCGGAATTCTTGACCGCGACACCATCGAACGCATCTCGACGCGCAACCTGAAGCGCATCAAGTATGCCGACAAGGACCCGCGCGTCAATGAGCAGATCGACGAGATCGAGGAGATGACCTCGCGCCAGATCGATGTGCTCAAAAAGATCGTCAACGAAAAGAAAGAAAAACTCACCAAGGGCGATGAATTGCCGCCGGGCGTGATCAAGATGGTCAAGGTCTACATCGCCATGAAGCGCAAGCTGAGCGTGGGCGACAAGATGGCCGGACGCCACGGCAACAAGGGCGTAATCGCCCGCATCCTGCCCGAGGAAGACATGCCCTACCTCGAAAACGGGACACCGGTCGAAATCGTTCTGAACCCGCTCGGCGTGCCCAGCCGTATGAACGTGGGCCAGATTCTGGAAACCCACCTCGGTTGGGCCGGTCACGAACTCGGCCTGCAGATCGCGGAACTGCTGAAGCACAACACGCGCGCGGAAGCGATTCGCCGCGAACTGAAAGCCCTGTTCAAAGACACCATGCTGGCCGACTCCATCGCGGATATGAGCGATGACGAACTCGAAGCCGTGGCCCCGACCCTGACCAAGGGCGTGTTCATGGGATCCGCTGTGTTCGATGGCGCTCGAGAGTCGGAAATCAAGGCGTTGCTCGAACGCGCCGGATTGCCCACGTCGGGCAAGACGAACCTGCGCGACGGCATGACCGGCGAGAAGTTCGAACTGCCCGTCACGGTCGGCTACATCTACATGTTGAAGCTGTCGCACTTGGTGGACGACAAGATTCACGCGCGCTCCATCGGTCCGTACTCGCTCATCACCCAGCAGCCGCTGGGCGGCAAGGCGCAGTTCGGAGGCCAGCGCTTCGGAGAAATGGAAGTCTGGGCTCTGGAAGCGTATGGCGCGGCGTTCATCCTGCAGGAGCTGCTCACCGCGAAGTCGGACGACGTTTACGGGCGCACCAAGATCTACGAGGCCATCGTCAAAGGCGAGGCCGCGATGGAGCCGGGCGTGCCGGAATCGTTCAACGTGCTGATTCGCGAATTGCAGTCGCTCTGCCTGGATGTGGAATTGATCAAGGCCACGGAGAAGAAGCCGGTGGCGGTGGCGGCGGATTAAAAGCAGTTCCCAGTTCGCAGTTCCCAGTTCTCAGTGGTGGAGAACTGAGCAGAGCTTAGAGCCGGGAGACGCCCAAAAGGATTTTGTGTAATTGGCCAACGCGGCATTCGCTCTCAGTGCCGCGGACAAGGCAACGATCTCAAGCCGGATTCTCGCTGAGAACTGAGAACTGAGAACCGGGAACTGAGAACTGAAGTTGAGAGCCGCGCGCGGCGGCGCAACAGCCGAGGAAAGCGGAGGCACATGTTTCGTTCGAGCCCGTTTGACATGGCAAACCCCGTTGCTGACTTCGACGCCATCCGTATCAGTCTGGCGTCGCCCGAGAAAATCCGGAGCTGGTCGCATGGGGAAGTGACTAAGCCGGAAACCATCAACTATCGCACCTTCAAGCCGGAGCGCGACGGCCTGTTCTGCGCCCGCATCTTTGGCCCGGTCACGGACTGGGAGTGTCTCTGCGGCAAGTACAAGCGCATGAAGCACCGGGGCGTGATCTGCGACAAGTGCGGCGTGGAAGTCACACTTTCGAAAGTCCGCCGCGAGCGCCTCGGCCACATCGAGCTGGCTTCGCCCTGCTCGCACGTGTGGTTTTTCAAGGGACTGCCCAGCCGCATTGGTCATCTCCTCGATATTTCCCTCCGCGATCTCGAGGCGATTCTGTATTTCGAAGCCTACGTCACGATTGAGACCGGCGACGCTCCGGTCAAAGATCACGAAGTCATTAAAGACGAGGCCAAATACCGCGAACTCGACCAGCAATTCCGGCCCACCGGCTTCAAAGCCATGATGGGCGCAGAAGCGATCAAGGAGCTTCTCAAGCACATCGATGTCGAAACGCTCTCGAGCGAACTGCGCGAGAAGATGAAGCACGAGACCTCGCTCCAGAAGCGCCTGAAATACGCCAAGCGCCTGAAAGTCGTCGAGGCCTTCCGCAGGAGCGGCAACAAGCCGCAGTGGATGATCCTGGACGTGATCCCGGTGATTCCGCCGGAGCTGCGTCCTCTGGTTCCTCTCGATGGCGGCCGCTTCGCGACTTCCGACCTGAACGATCTCTATCGCCGCGTCATCAACCGCAACAACCGGTTGAAGAAGCTGATGGACCTGCACGCCCCCGAAGTCATCGTGCGCAACGAAAAGCGCATGCTGCAGGAAGCCGTGGACGCCCTGTTCGACAACGGCCGCCGCGGACGCGTCCTGCGGGGCGCCAATAACCGCCCGCTCAAGTCGCTCTCCGACACCCTGAAAGGCAAGCAGGGCCGCTTCCGCCAGAACCTGCTGGGCAAGCGCGTGGACTACTCCGGCCGTTCCGTCATCGTGGTCGGCCCCGAACTGAAGCTGCACCAGTGCGGTCTGCCCAAGAAGATGGCCCTCGAACTGTTCAAGCCCTTCATCTATCACCGGCTGGAACAGACCGGACACTGCACTACCATCAAGCAAGCCAAAGAGATGGTCGAGCAGCAGGAATCGATTGTTTGGGACATTCTCGAAGAAGTCATCAAGGACCATCCCGTCCTGCTGAACCGCGCTCCCACCTTGCACCGCCTGGGCATTCAGGCTTTCGAACCGGTGCTGGTGGAAGGCAAAGCCATCAAGATCCATCCGCTCGTCTGCACGGCGTTCAACGCCGACTTCGACGGCGACCAGATGGCGGTGCACATTCCGCTCTCGCCCGAAGCGCAGGTCGAAGCCAGCGTGCTGATGCTGTCGTCGCACAACATCCTCTCGCCGGCTTCCGGACAGCCCATCACCGTGCCCACGCAGGACATGGTGCTCGGTCTCTACTACCTGACGAAGGCCAAGCCCGGAGCCAAGGGCGAAGGCCGCTCCTTCGCCAATATTGACGAGGTTGTGATCGCGCTCGAAATGGGTGAGGTCGAAACCCTGACCCCAATTCGCCTCCGCTACACGGGCGAAGTCATGGACCTGACGCAGGCCTACGACGATCAGGATGTCACCCATACCGAACCGATTCCTGCTGAGCGCGAATTCCTGAACACGACCGTCGGACGCGCCATCCTGAACGATCACCTGCCCGAGGGCATGCCCTACATCAACGGCTTGCTCAAGAAAAAGGGCATTGGCCAGTTGGTGAACTACTGCTACCTCAGGTTCGGACTGGAAACCACGGTCAAGATGCTCGACGAGATCAAGTCGCTCGGCTTCCATTTCGCCACGCGCGCCGGCCTCTCCATCGGCATTGACGACATGGTCATTCCGGACAACAAGAAGACGCTCGTCCGCGATGCCGACAAGCAGGTCATGAACGTTCAGCAGCAGTATCTGGACGGCGCCATTACCAACGGCGAGCGCTATAACAAGGTCATCGAAATCTGGTCGGCCATCACGGAAAAAGTCGCCGATGAAATGTTTGGCCAGATGCAGAAGGCCGACAAGGAAGGCGCTCTCAACCCGATTTACGTTATGGCCGACTCCGGCGCCCGCGGATCGAAACAGCAGATCCGCCAGCTCTCCGGCATGCGCGGCCTGATGGCGAAGCCGACGGGCGAAATCATCGAGACGCCCATCACAGCCAACTTCCGCGAGGGATTGACCGTGCTGGAATACTTCATCTCGACGCACGGTGCCCGTAAGGGTCTGGCCGACACGGCCCTGAAGACCGCCGACTCGGGCTACCTCACCCGCCGCCTGGTCGACGTGGCTCAGGACGTGATTATCAGCGAGTACGACTGCGGCACCGTGGACGGCATCTTCGTCTCCGGGATCGTCGAAGCCGGCGAGATCATCGAGGCGCTGCGCGACCGCATCATCGGCCGCGTGTCGCTCGAAAAAATCAAGGACTACGACGGCGACGTGATCGTGGACATCAACCAGGAAATCACCGAGGACCTGGCGGGGGCGATTCAGGCTGCCGGTATCGAGCGGGTGAAGATCCGTTCGGTGCTGACCTGCGAATCGAAGCGCGGAGTCTGCGTCATGTGTTACGGACGCAACCTCGCCTCCGGCCGCCTGGTCGAACTTGGCGAAGCTACGGGCGTCATCGCTGCCCAGTCGATCGGCGAGCCTGGAACGCAGCTCACCATGCGTACCTTCCACATCGGTGGTACCGCGTCGCGAGTTTCGGAACAGTCGCGCCTCGAGGCCAAGAGCAACGGCGCAGTCCGCTTCATCGGGCTCCAGACCGTGAAGTCCAAGAGCGGCGACCTGGTGGTCATGAATCGCCAGGGCTCCATCGCCGTGCTGGACGAAAAAGGCCGCGAGCGCGAGCGTTATGCGGTCGTATACGGCGCCAAGTTGAAGGTCAACGAAGGCAATCAGGTCCAGCTCGGCCAGGTTCTGGTCGAGTGGGATCCGTACACCTTCGCGATCCTCACGGAAATCGGCGGCACCACGCAGTTCAAGGACTTGCAGGAAGGGGTTACTCTCCACGAAGAAGTGGACGAGGTCACCGGCCTGTCCCGTCACGTGGTCGCCGACTCGCCCGATGAGAAGCGCCAGCCGGCCATCGTGATTAAGGGCAAAGCCAGCAAGCGCTACCTCATGCCGTCACGCGCCCACCTCATGGTGCAAGACGGCGACACCGTGTACCCGGGCGACGTGCTGGCCAAGATCCCGCGCGAAACCACCAAGACGAAAGACATCACCGGTGGTCTGCCGCGTGTGGTCGAACTGTTCGAAGCCCGCAAGCCGCGCGAAACCGCCGTCATCAGCGAAATCGATGGCGTGGTTCGGTTCGGCGAGGTTGCGAAGGGTCAACGCAAACTCTACGTGGCGGCCGACAACGGCACGGAAAAGGAATACTCCGTTCCGCGCGGCGTGCACATCAACGTGCAGGAAGGCGAGCGCGTCAAGGCGGGCGAACCGCTCATGGACGGCCCGCTCAACCCGCACGACATCCTGGCTGTGCTCGGCGAAAAGGAGCTGCAATCCTACCTGGTGAACGAAATCCAGGAAGTCTACCGGCTCCAGGGCGTGAACATCTCCGATAAGCACATTGAGGTGATCGTCCGCCAGATGATGCGCTGGGTGAAGGTCGAAGACGTGGGCGACCCCCAGTTCCTGCTCGAACAGCAGGTGGACAAGTTCCGCTTCCGCGAGGAAAACGAACGTGTCATCCGCGATGGCGGCAAACCGGCCACCGGCCGTCCGTTGCTGCTCGGCATCACCAAGGCGTCGCTCTCGACCGACTCGTTCATTTCGGCCGCGTCGTTCCAGGAGACCACGCGCGTGCTCACCGAAGCCTCCATTCAGGGAGCGGTGGACCACCTGCGCGGTCTGAAAGAGAACGTCATCGTGGGGCGTCTGATCCCCGCCGGCACCGGCATGGAGTACTATCGCAACGTGCGCCTCTCTCCGGAAATGGAAGAGGCCGCGCAGAAGGTGCAGGAGGAAGTCTCCCAAGCCTACGAGGAGGCCGAGCGTGCGCTCGAACTCATGCGCCACGAAGGCGAGACCGAAGAACTCGCCGCGGAGTAATACGAACTACAACCATCCCAGGGGCGACGAGAGTCGCCCCTCGCGCTTGTGAGACCAATGGCGTTCGCTGTTAACCCACAGCATTTGCTCGAGCCTGAGGACCGTAAAGCCAAGCCGGAACCGTTCCCTGGCGGACTGATCCTGGCTCCGGCTCTCGGACGTTTCTGGCGCCTTTTTCGGATCTCGGTCTGGCGGGCCTTCGAGCATGATGCCTTCGCCACTGCCAAAGCTTCCGCCTATTCCTCCATTCTCACGTTCTTTCCCGCGCTCCTCGTGCTCGGCTCCGTCCTGGCCACGGTGCACCGCGGCGAAGTCTATCTCCGTGAAGTTTCGTACGCGCTGGGCCGCATCTTACCGGCCGGAGCCACCACCGCTCTCGCCTACTTAAAGGGAGCAGCACACCGGCCCGTGGGCTTGCTGATCGGCACTTCCTTGCTGACGATCTGGACTGCCTCCGGCGTCATCATCTCCTGGATGGAAGGATTCCGCCGCGCCTACCAGCTTCCCAAGACCTGGGCACTGCTCAAGGAGCGCCTGATCGCAATCTCGCTCGTTCTCATGGCCGGGTTGCCATTAACTTTTTCCACGATCTTGGTGGCCTTTGGCAGTCGCATCGAGACCCGCGTTCTGTTTCACATCGACCACGAACTCGGACCACTGGTTCTCTTGCTCTGGATAGCGATCCGCTGGACCATCGCCATTCTCACCAGCATCGCCGTAATCGCGTTGATCTACCACAACGCCGTCCCCCGCACCCAGCCCTGGCATAGCGTTCTGCCGGGCGCCGCGCTGGCCACCGCGCTGTGGCTGGGCGCCACCGCGCTCTTCGGATGGTACTTACAGCGTTACGCCGACTACAGCATCATCTACGGATCGCTCGGGGTGAGCATCGCATTGCTGGTCTGGATGTATCTCATTTCGCTCGTCGTGCTGATCGGCGCCGAATTTAACGCCCTGCTCTTCCCGCGCGGGCTTACGAAATGCGTAACTCCGCCCGCAGACAATCCAGATCAGTGATTGTGAGATCATAGGATTCCTGCTTGAGTAGATCCGCGTTGATCCGCGTCAATCCGCGGAAAAGAAGTTGAATTCTGTTGTAAAGGAACGTCCTACTTGGCGCCACGCAAGCCCGATCTCGTCGCCGGCGATCTGTCCGCCGGCAATTTCTCGCCGGAAAGCGCGTCCGCGCGGGTGCGCCGGGCAAAAATCATCTGCACCATCGGTCCAGCCTCTGATTCCGAAGCCTGCATTCGTGACCTGATGCAGCTCGGCATGGACGTGGCCCGCCTGAATTTCTCCCACGGAACGCACGCCGAGCATGCCCGGCGAATCAAGCGTCTGCGTCGCGCCGCCCGCCGGCTGAAACGAACCCTGTGCATTCTTCAGGACCTCCAAGGTCCGAAGATTCGCACCGGACGCCTGAAGGGCGGCGAGCCGGTGATGCTCGAAGCGGGTGCGCGCCTGACGATCACGCCTCGCGAAGTGGCCGGCACAGCCTCTCTGATCGCAACCGATTTTTCGGGCCTGGCACGCGAAGTCGAACCCGGCGCCCGCGTGCTTCTCTCCGACGGCCGTATTGAGTTGAGAGTGGCCGCGGTCCGCGGCGCCGATGTCGAATGCGAAGTCCTGAATGGAGGATTGCTCGCCGAACAGCAGGGCATCAACCTGCCCGGTGTCGCTCTTTCCATTCCCGCGCTGACCGAGAAAGACAAGGAAGATCTGAAATTCGGCCTGCAACACGGCGTGGATGCTGTTGCGCTTTCGTTCGTGCGCTCCGCCGACGACATTCGCATGGCTCAGGACCTGATGCGGGAATACGGCAAGGCCGTGCCCATCGTGGCCAAGCTCGAGAAACCGCAGGCGATTGAACGCCTCGAAGAAATTCTCGAGACCGCGGACGGCGTGATGATCGCCCGCGGCGACCTCGGGGTCGAGCTGCCGCCCGAGCGGGTACCCATCATTCAGAAACGCGTCATTCTGCGGGCAGGGGTGTGGCGCAAACCGGTCATCACCGCCACCCAGATGCTCGAATCCATGACCCACAGTCCGCGGCCCACGCGCGCCGAAGCCAGCGACGTAGCCAATGCAGTTTTCGATGGCACTGATGTCGTCATGCTCTCCGGCGAAACCGCCAGCGGCGAATATCCGCGCGAGACCGTTGCCATGATGGCCCGCATCATCCTCGAGGCCGAGGCCAGCATGGCACAACTGCCGCAAGCGCCGCGCCGCCGCCGCGAAAATCAAGCTTATTCTGTCGCTGAAACTATCTGCGAGTCCATCGCCCACGCCGCGGCAGAACTGCCCATGGGGGCGATTGCCGTTTTTACGGAAAGCGGAAACACCGCGCGCATGCTCTCCAAGCACCGGCCCAAGGCGTGCATCTACGCCTTCAGCCGCAATCTCGAAGTCTGCAACCGCATGAACGCGCTTTGGGGAGTGCATCCGATTCACAAGAGCGAGTGGAACTCCGCAGAAGAAATGGTGAAAACCGCCGAAAAGGAGCTGCTGCCCAAAGGCGTCATTCGAAAGGGAGACGTGCTCGGACTGGTCGCAGGAACCCGGCTGACGTCGGGCGCCACGAATTTCATGCGCCTGCACACCGTGGGGGAAAGTGACCGGCCGCGGCCGAAGCGCGGGAGCAAGAAAAAATAGGGAACCCCAAAAGGATTGTCATCCTGAGCGAAGCGAAGGACCTGCTTTCTTTTGCTGAGCCAATCACAAGCGCGATGCAATCCGTGACTTCAATCTTCGACGACTCGCTCACCCCCGCCGTTCGCGGCTTTCTGCACTCTCCCGCAAATCCGAACGGCGATGCTCTCATCCTCACCCACGGCGCCGGCTCCAACTGCAACGCTCCCCTGCTGATCGCGCTGGCCGAAGCATTCGCGGCCCGCGGCTACACCGTACTACGCTGCGACCTCCCCTTCCGGCAGGAGCGGCCGACCGGCCCGCCGTTTCCCGGTAACGCCGAGCGCGACCGCGCCGGCCTGCGCAATGCGGTTGCCGCGATGCGTAAGCTCGTCCCCGGACGAATCTTCCTCGGCGGACACTCCTACGGAGGCCGTCAGTCCACCATGTTCAGCGCCGCCGAACCCGATCTGGTGTCAGGACTCCTGCTGCTCTCCTACCCGCTGCACCCGCCGCGCAAACCGGACCAGTTGCGCATCCAACACCTGCCCAACCTGCGCACGCCCAGCCTGTTCGTCCACGGCACGCGCGACCCGTTTGGGAGCGTTGAGGAAATGGAACGGGCCCTGCAATTGGTTCCCGCAAGAAAAGAATTGTTGCAAGTGGAAGGCGCCGGCCACGACCTGGGGTTCAAAGGAAAGAAGCACGCGCAGGAACTTCCCGGCCGCGTGCGGAAAGCGTTCGCTGCGATGTTCCAGTGAAAAGGTTTTGCGAAGCCGCAGAAAGCAGGTCCTTCGCTTCGCTCAGGATGACAAGTTGATAAGGGTTTCGAGGCGCTGCTGCACCCAACACTTCTTGGACACGTCGATTTCAGCTGAGTGCTGACGGCTAATTCACCCACCCCGATTTCGATCCGCCATTGGTCTTGTCGTTTTCATCCGGTGGGATGTAGTTGCCGTGCTCGTCGAATGTCCCCTTGCGGTCGTGGTCGCGCATGTAGACTTCAAACTTCTTTCCCGCTCGCCGCCGCTTCCAGCGATAGTAGGAGTTGCGCAGCCCGAAATACTTCTCCGAAGCCGCCAGGCCGAGGCCGCGCCGCGGCAGCAGCTTCAGATAGAGGAACCCGAAGAACAGGCCGCCCAGATGCGCGAAGTTGGCCACTCCGCCTTGCGAAGGCTGGAACGTGGAGATCAGGACAATGAAGATCAGAATGCCGACCAGGTACTTCGCCTTGATCGCAATCGGGATCGGAAACAGGAGCAGTTCGCGATCTCCGTAGAGCATACCGAACGCGATCAAGAGCCCGTAGATCCCGCCGGAAGCCCCGACGGTCGCGGTTTCCGGAGTCATCCCCCATCCGAGGTAGGACACACCAATCGTTACCAGGGCAGCACCCACGACACAAAAAAGGTAGTACTCCAGAAATCGCCGGGAGCCCCAGTCCTGCTCTTCCTGCGACCCGAACATCCAGAGCGTGAGCATGTTCATCAGCACGTGCCAGAGCCCGCCGTGCAGGAGCGAGTAGGTCACCAGTTGCCAGATGAAGCCATGCATTACGGACGCGGGGATCAGGCTGAAGTACGTCAGCAGGTAACCGCCAAGACGCGGCGCCACCGTCCCCAGAACCACCTGGAGAAAGTAGATTCCCGCACACGCCACAATGATTCTCTTCACCCAGGGCGTGAAGGGAGGAAAACTCAGCGAAATGGTTTTTCCGCGATACATAGAATCAGTGATTGGTGGTTAGTGGTTAGTGGTTGGTTTCGGTTGGTTTCTACTAACTACTAACCGCTAACCGCCAACCACCAACCACTACCTTTCTGGCTCTGGCACCACCGGCAAGCTCCGATGTCCGCTGCCATCCACCGCCCGCACAGCGAATATCACATTATCCTTCGAAACCTTCAGGGTTGCACTGGTCGCGCCCGTTACCGTTTGGACGTGCTCCCAATCCGGGCTGCTAGTCGCCCGCCAGACTACCTCATAGCTTGCGGCGCCCGCGGAAGGCTCCCACGTCAGATGCGTGTCGTTCTCCAGTTCTTTGGTCAGCATCTTTACCTTCGCCGGAGGCGCCGGGCCCGACGCCAGCGAGGCAAGCGTGGCCGCGTTCAACCGCGCTACCTCGGCCACGTAGTCGAAATTCACAAACTTCGGCAAATCGCCGTATTCGATGCCGTTTTCCGTGCGCACGTTTTGATGCTGGTGGTTGTAATCTTCCCTGAATTCCGTGAACCGCACTGCTGCGAACCCCTGCTGATTGAAGGAATAGTGGTCTCCGCCACGCAAAAACCGGTCGAGCCGGAAAACTAGCATCGGCTTGATGCCACCGGAATACGTCCGCCCGACCTCGGCGACATACCGCGCCAGCTCCCGCGACGGCGAATCACTCTCCCCGCCCAGCGCACGAGTCCGCCGGATCTCCGCTTCACTCGCCGCTGCGGGCAAGCCTTCCGAAAACACCCGCACCACACTCGCATCCTGCTGCGGACTGCGATCTCCGCCCACGATGTCGTTGTTCAGCACCGCTTCCAGCTTCCATCCCTGTTGCTTCGCCATCTCGGCGAAGTGCTTGCTGCCGTTCAGTCCCTGTTCTTCGCCCGCCACCGTCAGAAAAATAATCGTGGCCGAAAATTTCATCTTGCTCAGGACGCGCGCGCACTCCAGGCTCACCGCCGTCCCGCTGCCATCGTCATTCGCTCCCGGCGCGGCGTCGGTCGTGTTGAAGGTATCGCTGTTTCTGGAATCGTAGTGTCCGGTGACGAGTACGATCCGGTCCGCCTGCTTCGGATCTGTCCCGCGCAATACGGCATAAATATTTGTGATCTGGGTGGGAACCTTGATGCGCTCCGCGGGTTGTTCCAGGAACGAATCCGTCTTCACTTCCAAACAACCGCCGCACTCTTTGGAATAGCGCTCGAACTCGGCCTTGATCCATTCCCGCGCCGCGCCGATGCCCTTGCCGGCCTTGATCGCTCCCTCATCCTGCGCGGAAATGGTGGACCGGTTTCCAAATCTGACCAGCTTCTCGACGGTCTGCCGGATGTGTTCCGCGGAGACCTGCCGGATCGCCCCGGCAATCTGCGGGTCGCCGGCGTTCTTCGGCGCCGCCTCCTGCGCGGCGCAGAAAGGGCCCATCTGCACCATTTTCAGGGCAACAATCAAAGCCGCCAGCGCCAAGCTGGCGCGTCGGACCCGGGGCGGGAGCGATTCTGGCATCACAAGAAAATTCCTCTGCGGGCCTCTTGACCTTTGGCCCGCGAAGAAACTAAATATAACAGGGTATCCCGACTGCGGAGGCGTCATGGTGTACTGTCCTGAATGCGAGACCGATCTGGACATTGAGGAAGATGAGGTGGATGAAGGCGAGGTCGTTTCGTGCCCAGAGTGCGGCAGCGACTTCGAGGGGATCACCGCCAACCCCATCGAACTCAAGCCGGTGGACGAAGAAGAGTACGAAGAAGACGAGGACGACGAGAAGGCCGACAAGGACAAGGACTCGGACGACGGAGACGACTCCTGAAACCCGATTCCCATTCCCCAGCGTGTTGGCGCCTGCTCGTACTGGTATTCGCTGCGCTCTCTCTCGCCGCACTGCTTGTTCCCCGCAGCACGGCCCCCGGCGAGCCCGCCAAGGAGAAGCCCTACGCGCTGATCTTTGGAACCGTGTTTGATCCCGCCGGGCGGGCCGTCTACGGCGTCAAAGTCAAGATTCGCCGCGCCGACCAGAAAAAAACCCACTGGGAGATCTATTCCAACCACAGTGGCGAGTTCGCCCAGCGGGTGCCCGCCGGCAAGGCCGACTACGTAGTTTGGGCCGACCTGAAGGACTATAAGTTGCCATCTGGCAAGCACTTAAAGCCTGGTACCGAGGTAACGGTCCATATCGAGAATGACGAGCGTTCCGACATCGGTCTGCATCTAATCTGGTAGGGTATTTCTGACAGGCAATTGGTGTGGATGGAATCCACCAGGAAGGGGACACTGTGAAGAAGACGATCATTGCGACTTCGCTTCTGCTTCTGTTCTCGGCTTTGGTGCTCGCGGCTCCCGCTCCGCAGTTTGGCAATCGTCCCAAGGGAGACAACACCCGTCTGCTCACCGGCAAAGTGCTGGATCATGCCGAAAATCCTCTACCCAACGCGGTGGTTTACCTGACCAACACGCGCACCCGCTCGGTCAAAACCTACATCGTCAGCCAGGACGGCAGCTACCGCTTCCCGTCGCTCCAGCCGAATATCGATTACGAAGTGTACGCGCAGCACAACGGCCGCAAGAGCGACGCCAAGACCGTCAGCCAGTTCGACGACCGTCCACAGGTTTCCATTAATCTGAAAATCGACACGAAGTGAACGGGGGCCCTTTGCGTACTTCGCGGATTCTTCGCGAACTTAGCGGTTAAAGACTTTACCGCAAAGTGCGCAAAGGACTCGCAAAGAGCGCAAAGGGCCCCATTCCCGACTCCGCTCGTAACTTGTCTGCTCGCGATCTTTCCACTACATTCACCACAGCACTCATGTCGCTTTTCACCACTGCTGCCATCTTTTTATTAGCAACCGGGGTCGCGATCTACGCGATCATCCTGTACAACGAACTGGTGGGTTTGAGGAACGAGAACGATCGCGCCTGGGCCAATATCGACGTTCTGCTTAAGCAGCGCCACGACGAAATTCCCAACCTGGTCTCGTGCGTGAAGGGCTACATGGACCACGAGCGCCAGACCCTGGAAGCAGTCGCGCTGGCACGGACAGCATCCATCGGCGCCGCCAGCATTCCTCAAAAAGCGCAAGCCGACCTTCGGCTCACCGGAGCGCTTCACAGCCTGTTTGCGGTGGCAGAACGCTATCCCGACCTCAAGGCCAACCAGAATTTTTTGGCACTCCAGAAACGCATCTCGGAAATCGAGGAGCGCATCGCCGACCGCCGCGAATTCTTCAACGCCGACGTCGCCACCTACAACACGCGGATCGCGCAAGTTCCCGAAGTCTTCCTCGCCCGCCAGATGGGATTGCGGCCTCGCCAGTTGTTTCAGGTTAACGCCGGGGAACGCCAGCAAGTGGAGTTGAAACTGGCACGGGCACAATCCTCCTCCCACTAGTCTCGCCAACATCGCTATACATACGCCTTAAGGGAATTGCGGCACGGCCACAAAGCCGTCGGGTAGGTTGTTCCCTACCGGCCACCATGTCCCGCTGATCTGGCCAGCGTCGTTGATGCTGTACGCCTCGGCATAGGGGCTTCCTCCGGGAAAGGAAAACGAGGTGCATGATATGCCGTAGTCACTGGTGATAAAAGCCACGGTCGTGTCGTCAAAGAACCCAACGATCTGTCCGTTGTTATTAATGCCGCCTGGCATGGCCTGGGTCGCACAGCCAAACATGCCACTGAAAGTCCCGTCAACGTACAGAAATCCTTGAAAGTAGAGCCCATCGAAGTAGCGGCCGACAATTCGGCCATAACCATCGATACCGATAGGTTCGGTGAATCCAACACTTCCCGGGTAGTCCAGAGGCGCGCCAACGAACTGGTTCGTCTTGGCATTGTAAATATAGCCGTGCCTGTTGTTGCTGGAGTCCGTATAACCACCCACGACTAGCCCAGCATCGTTTATCCCATTAGCCCAGGTAGCGGCGAATCCCACGCTTCCGGGATTTAGTCGATTGAGGTATAGGTTCCGCCTTTATTCACGAACCCGTGGCCCACGTTGTTTGCGTCCGACCAAGCACCCACAATCCACCCTGCGTTGTTCATTGCGCGCATTGAGGTCGTGCAATAGAGGAAGCCGCCGCATTGTCCAGTGTTGGGGTAGCCGGGCGGAATTTGATAAGTGTTGCTGTCAGGGTTGTAGAGGAGATTGCCCCAGTTGAGAAGCTGTCCATTAAACCAATATTCCCAGATTTCGAGGATCTGGCCGATATTACCGGCCATGCTGCCGTTTATGAAGCCGCCATAGTTTGGGTTTATGCCGATGTTATTAATGCCATAGGGGTTGGTGACATTGCCATCCGGTTCGAAAGAAGTGAACAAGTAGTTGTATGTTTTTGTTCCGGAGCTGAGTCGTGCAACATCCGCGTCAATGATGTCAGGATCGATGATGACGGGCTCTCCGCCCCAAGTCTCGGTATAGCGGAGATTCTTCGTGTCGAGTAGATATTGATGTATTCGCTGGTGGGAGGCCCACAACGGATTGCAGGAGTTCGCAGAGGCGGAATACGGGTCGCAAAGGGACAAGGATCCGGATGCAAGACTCCAAACGGTAACTTGGGGAGGAGTGCTCCTACTCGGAGCCAACGCAATCCAGACGTCATCAGGAAGTGGAGAGAGTTGTGTGAAATTCAGCACCGCGGGGCCGATGTTACCGTAAACTCCCGCCTTGTACCCACCGGAATGCATACCGCTGATCCAACCATTGAGGAACGCCACGACGTTACTTGCGCAGGCCGCATTCAGAGGGTTGGAAGCGTCGTAATACTCGATGTCATAGTAAATAATTGTGTTGGTAAGATTTCCCCCAAGTGACTGTAATGCGTTGATCGCATTCGCTGCTTCCGCTTGGCCCTGAGAAGTCGGATTACTGGGATTGATGCGTGGTGCTGTGGCGGGCCCGCCCCAGCACTGAGCTTGAGGCCCTACCCACACGGGCCACAAACCCCACCCCTGCGATTCAATTGTCGTAATCCAACCTTGAGTTAAGCCGGGATTTGTCCTGTGATTGGCGGCGCCCGGGAGGCTTACTTGGTAACTGTAATATGGGCTATACTCCCACCAAGAGTTCATCACCCATGGTGATGGAACTTGGCCGGTGTCAAATCCAAGGTGGATCTCCCTCCCCGACGCAATGGAGGTCTCCTTCCGACCAGTACTGACGGCAACGGAACTCAGTGACGCAAACCTTGAACGCAAGCGGCTCTTTGAGCGCATCGACTTTGGCGCCGGCGTGATAGCTTTGGTGGGTGCAATGGGTATCCAAGTGGCACCACCATCATTTGTGGAGAACATTCCACTGTGCGTCGAGGCCCAGCCATGGGTTGCATCGGCGAAGCTTATATCGGGGACTTCTTTGAAAGTACTAAGCGTTATCCTCCGGACCTCAGTATTCGGCGAAGCGACTGCCATTGTCACTATGCCAGCCGACTCCGTAACTGTTATCGCAGAAGAGTCTACAATGGCAGATTGTACTGTGTACCCATGAGATATGTCGGGTAGGTTGGGTACTATAGTGTCGATACTCCACGTCTTACCTGCATCGTCCGTCACGAACAATACTAGTGCGGTGGCGAACCCTCTCCGTTCTGGATAGTCTGTAGGAGTGTAGGTCACGGGCATTAAACCGTGCTTGCTAGTCCTGCAGATCGGCTCGCCGTAGGCCGGCAGGTCAGCGGGGGAGATCGAAGGAGGAGCCTTAAACGACATTTGTTGCCAAGTTTTAGAGCCATCGTGTGTGGCCCACAGCTCCGAGTTCCCGAGCCCCGCGGTCAGTAGACCGTCCGTGCTGCTAAAGAAGCAGAGCGACCCGGCCTCACCGGGATCGCCCTGCGGAGCATTCCAGGTCTTCGCGCCATCATCAGTAGCGAGTAAACGGCCGACCGACAATGAAGAACTACTCATTAGATCCAACTCTATCCATCCGTGGAGTTTGTCGCGAAAAGAAACGTACACTCCTCCCGAGAAATCCTCGGGATAGCGCTTCCAGGGCAGGTTGAGCGGTGAAGTCGACCAAGTCACTCCTGCATCGCTGGTGGACGCAATTCGAAATTGCTGTTGCCCCTGGTCGTCCGCATGGGCGAGTATGACCCACCCTGCGGACGTGTCGAGGAAAAAAACGCTGTTCATCATCTCCATTGACGACGCGGGAGGGGTAATGTCCTTCCAATGGGCACCAGCGTCCGTAGTCCAGTACAAGTACTGTCCGCTCCGTGCCCAGCCCACTTGGGAAGTCAGCAACTTCATCGCCTGCACTGTTTGGGCGGATACATCCCAGCTAAATAGAAATACACCAACAAGCCAAATGACAAGGTGGCGAAGGATGATTTTCATGGCAGAACACCTCGATGTGATCTGCTCGGATCGGAGATTACTCACCTTGGCCCAATGGAAGTGACAGCCTGATTCTCGGCCCGCTCTTGGGCGAGTGTCAAGGGCAAATGTCACAAGCAAGTGTGACGGGCTGTTGTCGGCGGGTAATGAGAGATGTAAGTCAGTTAATTCCGGCCAATAAAGAAAAGGCCACCAGACGCGTGGCCCAACACCTCGTAGGTCCTAACTGAAGATTAGAGCTGGTCTAATAGATGATTCCCCGCGGTTCTGGGCTACGTCCTCAGGGGCTAAAGCCCATTCTCTACGGGGCTCTGGGCGGCACGGCTGAAGCCGTGCCCTCCCCAAAACCTTTATGAGACAAGTTCTAGTTGTTGTCCCCGCCCGCCCGCTTCCACGAGATCAGCTCGCCAATGGTCGAACTGGTCGAAGATACCGGTTGCTTGTAGGACTCCACTTCCTGGCGCGACGCTTCCTCGCCCACGGCCTTGATGCTCAGGCCGACTTTTTTCTCGTCCTGGTTCATCTTGATGATCTTGAAGTCGAACTCAGTTCCGGGTTCCAAGTGGACCTGCTGCCCCTTATCGTCCACTGCCTCCGAGTTGTGGCACAGTCCCTCGACGCCCTCCGCGATCTCAACGAACGCGCCGAAATTCGCTACCCGCAGCACTTTGCCATGGATAATGTCGCCCACTCGATGCTGCGCGAAGAAGCTGTCCCAAACGTCGGGCTGAAGCTGCTTTACGCCCAAAGACAGGCGGCGCTTGTCCGGTTCGATGGCCAGCACCACGGCTTTCACGCGGTCGCCCTTTTTCAAAACTTCCGAAGGATGCTTCACACGCTTGGTCCAGCTCAGGTTGCTGACGTGCACCAGGCCGTCAATGCCATCCTCGATCTCGATGAACGCGCCAAACTCGGTCAGGTTGCGAACCTTACCCTCCACCGACGCCCCCACCGGATACTTGTCGTGCAGCGTGTCCCATGGGTTCGACGCCAGTTGCCGCATGCCCAGCGAGATTCGCCGTTCGGTCGGATTCACGCTCAGCACCACGCAGTCCACGTGATCTCCCACATTCACCAGCTTCGACGGATGCTTCATCCGCTTCGACCACGTCATCTCGCTCACGTGGACCAGGCCTTCAATTCCCTGCTCCAGTTCCACGAACGCGCCGTAGTCGGTTACGCTGATCACGCGCCCCGCGACGTGCGCGCTCACCGGGTAGCGATGCTCGGCGTCCAGCCACGGATCGGGCGTCAACTGCTTGAAGCCCAACGAAACGCGCTGTTTGTCTTTGTCGTACTTGAGGATCTTGACCTGAATCTGGTCGCCCACATTCACCAGATCACGGGGATGCGTCAGGCGTCCCCAGGACATATCGGTGATGTGCAGCAGCCCGTCAATTCCACCCATGTCCACGAACGCGCCGTACTCGGTCAGATTCTTCACTACGCCGGTCAGGACCGCACCTTCTTCCAGGTGTTCGAGCGTCTTGCCGCGTTTTTCCGATTGCTCTTCTTCCAGAAGCTGCTTGCGCGAGACCACGATGTTGCCGCGCTTCTTGTTCAGCTTGATCACGGCTACTTCCAGCGTCTGGCCCTTCATTCCATCCAGATTGCGGACCGGCCGCAGGTCCACCTGCGAACCCGGCAAGAAAGCCTGCGCTCCCTGGATATCGACGGTCAACCCGCCCTTGATGCGGTCCACGACGATGCCCTTGATCGGCTTCTTCTCGTTGAACGCCTTCTCGATCTCGTCCCACGCCCGCAGGCGCGCGGCTTTTTGGTGCGAGAGATTGGCATAGCCCTCTTCCGTTTGTCCCTTTTCCCGCAGCACGTCGATGGGGTCGCCGGGCTGGAACTTGGGCTTGCCCTCGTGATCCATTACTTCCGCGATCGGCACCATTCCTTCGGACTTCGCGCCGATATCCACGACCACATGGGTAGCCGTCAGCTTGACCACGGTGCCGTGGATCACGCGATCTTCGCCGACCGCGTCTTCGGCCTCGGTGGTGAAGTTTTCCAGGGCAGCGGCGAAATCGTCGCTGTTGGCCGCCCCCGTAGTTTCGGGAGCGGTAGCCTGCGGCTCTGCTGGGTCGGGTGGTGACGTGGATTCTGGTTGTGAAACGGATTCGGGTTGTACGGACTCCGGATTTTCCACTACGGCCGGGCCGCTGGTCAGGGTTTCGGTAGCGTTGGTCATGGGTTCAAGGTTGCGCGCTGTGCTGTCGTCAAACAAAGTTATAGCCTCTCTGGTGTGCCGCACACTTCGGCGTGCGACGGATGCGGGACGTGGTGTAGCGGACTGCTGGCGTGGTCTTTGGTTGTGTTGAGGCCGTCCTGGCGGACGACCCTAGGACAATCCCAGCTTGCCGGAACGTCGCTTCGAACCCGCGTCCAAAGGGGACTCTTCGACTATAACAATCGCTTCCGAACAGTGTCAAACGCGAAACCGGGCTGCCAGCACTCCCGGCCTTTTACATTTCGCCAGCATCGGGGACCTTTGGTAACCGTTACCGCCCCCGTAGCGCCGGCACCTTGCCGGCTGTCCCGGAGGCGTGTGGGGCGGACACTCTTGTCCGCCGCAGTTGCCTTTCTTGTGCTGTCGGAACAAGTCAAAGGCGACGGACAAGAGTGTCCGTCCCACACGGGCTTCTGCTACCCTGCCCCCATGGACTATCTCTGGACCCCGTGGCGTTACGCCTACGTGAGCGCCGCCGCGCCAGCCACCGGTTGCATCTTCTGCAATGCCCCCAAAGAGACCGACGAAAAGGCCCGCATTGTCCATCGCGGCGCCCACTGCTACGTCATCCTGAATACCTTCCCCTACACCAACGGCCACGTCATGATCGTGCCCTACGCCCATCTGGACGAACTGAACAAGCTCCCCACCGATGCCGCCCAGGAGATCATGACCCTCACCCAGCGTATGGAGGTGGTCCTGCGCGATCTTTATCGTCCGGACGGCATCAACCTCGGCATGAATCTGGGAAAGGCCGCTGGCGCGGGCGTAGAAGGACACATCCATATGCACATTCTGCCGCGCTGGGTGGCGGACGCGAATTTCGTTAGCGTGATTGGAGAGACGCGGGTGCTGCCGGAAGCGCTGGAGGTGACTTGGGAGCGGGTCAGGAAGGCGCTGCGGGATTTGTAATTGGTGATTTGTAATTTGCAATTTGAAAGCAACTCGATACCAGTCTGCCAGGCGGGACGTTTCCAAATTGCCAATTTCAAATCACCAATTACAAATTCTCCTCACTTCAGCTGTCTCCCAAAAAACTCCTCCGTCGCCCCATACGCCTTGATCCAACTCTTCCACATCAGAAAATCGTGAATCTCGTCCGGATAGATCAGTTCCTCGACATGCACCTTCTGCGCCCGCAACCGTTGGAGTAGATCGACAGTTTGTGAGAACTCTACGTTGCGATCGTCGTCGCCATGAATGAGCAGCACCGGCGACTTCCACGTCGCAATCGCTGCATTCGGCGACGACTGAAACGCCAGCTTCAACGCGGCTTCACGGTCGGGCGCATCCTTTGGAAACTCTTCGCCAAAAGCCGACCAGTCGTGGACGCCGTGCAAATCCACTCCCGCGGCGAACAAGTCGGAATTGTGCGCCAGGCCCATCGCGGTGAGATAGCCGCCGTAGGATCCGCCCCACAACCCGATTTTCTTTGGATACACATTCGGCAAGGTCTGCAAATAACGTCCCGCCGCCACGATGTCTTTGTACTCCGCGCCGCCGCGAGGCCCGCCATCGGCCGGCTCGCGGAAATGCCGGCCATACATGATGCCGGTTCGGTAGTTGACCGACAGTACGACGTATCCCCGGCTGGCCAGATACTGATTCATCGCATACGCGTTGTGGTAGTAGTCCATGTAGTGGAAGCCCAACATCATCTGCCGGATCGATCCGCCGTGAATAAAGATGAGCGCGGGTCTGCGCCCGCCTTGCTTCGGCTCGAACAATTGCCCGTGGATCTCCCACCCGTCTTCCGCTTTGAAAATCGCCTGCTTCGGCGTGACGAGTTGGGCAGAGGGAAAGTCCGCGGGCAGCGCGCTCTTTGCGATCATGTCGCGGCCCTGCGCGGTGATCACGTACGGCATGGCTGGCGTGGTGGCGGTGGAACCAAAGCAAACGACCTTGGCCGCGATTTCGAGAGGCGACCACTCCATCGTCTCGCCGCGACTGATGGCCGCTGGAGTTCCGCCTTCCACGCCGACTCTCCACAGATGACGCCGGTCCACGTCATTCTGATTCGAGGAATAAATGACGAAATTGCGGTCCGCGCTCAGCGTGACATCTTCGGTCTCGAACTTTCCGGGAGTGAGCAGCGTGGCTGGCCCGCCCGTGGTCGCAACCGAATACAAGTGATTCCATCCATCCTGCTCGGAAGAAAAGACGATTCGATTCTTCGCCCCGAACTGAAACGAAGCGTCAGCCGTCAGCAGCGGCAGGGAATCGTCCAGACCCGGCCCGCTCTTCCAGACTTCGCGTCCTGAGTCCTTGGCCACGTCATACACCCAGATCGCCCAGGGCAATGGCGTCAGCGGAATCGAAGGTTGCTTCATCTGCCGGCCCACCAGGCGAATAAAGGCGATCTGGCTTCCGTCTGGCGACCAGCGCGGAAACAGATCCCGGTCAGCGCTGGGGGAGACATAGCGCAACTCATTCTTCCCGAACTCGTAAATGACAATGAAGCTGTGATCGCCGCGATCGCTCACAAACGCGATCTTCTTTCCGTCCGGCGACCACTTCGGCTGCGCATTGTTTCCGCGCGCGAACGTCAGCGCCTTAGCTTTCTCTTTTCCGGAAATCGGAGCGATCCAGAGCTGCTTCTTTGCCGGCCACACCGCAAATTCGCCGCTGGGCGAAATCTGAATATCCTCGCATCCCTCTTCCTCGCATCCCATCTCACCCAGCAGGCGCGGTTCGCCCTTGTCGATGTCCACCGCCCACACTTGCTGGGTGCGCTTTTCCACGTTGCTGGTCGGATCGGCGATTTCCCCCGCCCCATTCGCTTCAGTGCCCCGTGCATACACGGCAGTCCGGCCATCGGGCGTGAGCTTCAGAGCCGCCAGCGGCATGCCATCGTCGCCCGTATAGTGCGTGACCGCGTGCGCTTCAAAGTTTGGAGCGTCTGCGACCCAGACATTGCGCTCGCCCTTGGCTGTGAATACCCAGGCGATTCGTCCAGCCGATTGGGCCGTCACGAGGTTGGTCGGAAACGGAGAACTCATCACCTGTTCGAGCGAAAAGCCCGAGGAAGCCGCCTGCGCCCAACCTGGGACAGTGCTCGAACCAAGAAATAGCGCACACACAAGCAGCAAGAGAGCGGAAAGCTTCCGATTTTCCATGCGCGCAGAGTACGTGAAACAGTGCTGAATTGACAACTCGGGAGACTCGGGAGACTCGGATGCTCATCGCCTCATGAATCAGCCAGGGTTTTCGCCTGGGCCGGTTGATATTACCGCTGGACAATAATAACGCCACACAGTAATATTCCATCGTGATCGCGAGCTTCAAGGACGCCGCCACTGAGAAGTTATTCAGGACCGGAACGAGCCGGCGGCTTCCAGCAAACCTGAGAAGGACGGCAGGACGAAAACTCGCCTGGTTGCACACGGCGTGCGACCTGAACGATTTGCGCGTTCCTCCCGGAAATCGCCTGGAGGCACTATCCGGGGACCGCAAGGGCCAGCACAGCATTCGGATCAATGACCAGTACCGGTTGTGTTTCGTGTGGCGCGATGGCAACGCGCACGAAGTTGAAATCGTGGATTACCACTGATGGGAAGGCGGCTACAGTGACATCGAAGAAGATATTCGCAATTCACCCCGGTGAGATTTTGCGGGAGGAGTTCATGAAGCCCCTGGGCTTAAGCTCTTACCGTCTGGCGAAGGATCTGCATCTTTCCATCCCCCGCGTGAATGAGATCGCGCGGGAGCAGCGCTCGATTACCGCCGACACGGCCATCCGGTTAGCCCGCTATTTTGGCACGAGCGCCCAGGTCTGGATGAATCTGCAGGCGGAATACGACATCCGTCATGCCCAGAAGAAGAGTTCCGACGTCGCAAAAATCAAGCCTCGCGCGCGTGGGGAAGTCGCCTAGCACACGAGATCTCGCCCTTACGAAGCCGCCGCCACCGGCTGCCGCACCGGCAATACCACCGAGAACGTCGCGCCTTTGCCCGAACTGCTGGCCACTTCAATTTGCCCGTGGTGCTCTTCCACGATCCGCCGCGCCAGCGACAGCCCCAGGCCGGTGCCGTTTCCCTTGGTGGTGAAGAAGGGGCGGAAGATGTTCGGGAGATGCTCGGCCGGAATGCCGCGTCCCGTGTCCGACACCGTAACTACGGCCGCCTCTCCCCGCTCAAACACCGCGACCCGCACCAGGCCCGGGCCCTCAATCGCCTGCACCGCATTCAACAGGAGATTCAGCAGCACCTGGTGAATCTGATCGCTGTCGTGCTCCACGTCGGGCAGGTTCTGTCCCGGCGTGAACTCGATCTTGATGGGTTTCGAAAGCACTTGCTGCCGTGCCAGCATGACGGCATGCTCGACGGTCGTGTTCAGGTCGCTCGAGCGGATCTGGGGAGCCCGTGGCCGCGCCGTTTCCAGCAAGTCCGTCAGGATGCGGTTGATCTGGCCAATCTCCTGCCGCACCTCTTTCACCACCGTCTTCGCCGGGCTGGTGGCGGGAAGATCGCGGCCCACGATCTCGATCACTCCCGCAATCCCGGCCAGCGGATTGCGAATCTCGTGCGCCAGCCCCGTCGCCAGTTCGCCCAGAGTGGCGAAGTGTTCGGCGCGCGACATCTGCGTCCGGTGAAGGTGCTCAATCTCCTCGCGGCTCTCGCGCAACTGCCGCACCATACGGTTGAAATTCCGCCCCAGGTCGCCGATTTCGTCATTGTGTTTCGCGAAACTCACCGCCGCCGTCAGATCGCCCTCGCCCACCCGTTCCATCTGCTCCTGAAGTTCGATCATGGGGCGCTGGATCGTGGAGGCCAGGGCTACAATCACCACCCCGCAGATCGCTACCGCTCCCGCCCCCGCAATGACCAGCACGCGATGCCGGTCGGGGTCCCGCAAGGAGACTGTCGAGAGTAGAAACAGAAGCATGCCAGCCAGCAGCACCACCGCCACCGGCCAGATGGTTTTCAATTGCCAGTTCACGCGCATCGAGGACACGGCGCTTTTCTCCTCAGGGGGCAACGCTGGCTGCATTATCGTCTGCTCGCTCGTCAGACCACAAGGCGCAGTCGTGACCTGAGTATTCGGGCGCAAAGCTTCCCGGCGGATGGCTTCCACTTCAGGCATACGCGTGCAATCCCGGCAGCAGGTACGTCACGCCGAAGAAAGTGAACATCACGACCGCAAATCCAAGAACCGCAAAATACGCCGCCCGGCGTCCGCGCCAGCCGCGCGTCACGCGCATATGCAGATATCCGGCATAGACCAGCCACGTGATCGCCGCCCACGTCTCCTTCGGATCCCAGCTCCAGTACGAGCCCCAGGTCTGGTTGGCCCAGTACGCTCCGGCAGCGATCATCAGGGTGAGCAGCGGGAAGGCAATACTAATGGTCTTGTAGGTGATCCGATCCAGATCGTCCGTGCTGGGCAGCAGGCGCTCCAGGTCCGGGCGCCGCCATAGCAGTAACAGATACAAGAGCGAGATGAAAACTCCGCCGACCAGTCCCGAAAGTATGAAGGGGCTCGCGGCCAGGGTGGTCGCGAACAGACCTTCTGCGTCGAGCGATCCATAGCGGCCATCCCGGGCGCGCACCACGAACATAACCAAGGCCATCACCTGAAGCAAGATACTGACGAACACGGCCCGGTTCGCTATGGCAAGAAAACTCTCGTCTTTCTTCCAGCGGGCCAGCCCGTAGAACACCAGCGGCGAGGCCACCACCAGCAGCGCCAGCACCATCAGCCAGCCCAGTTCCGGAATCGTCACGAACAGCCTCACTCCTTTGGACAGGAACACCTCTGCCTTTTCCTCCGCGTTCCACGCCACCAGGTTCAGCCCGCCCCACTTCTCAAAACGGGTCAGGACTCCGGCATAAATCACCAACGTGCACGCGCTGGTTACCGCCAGGAATGTCTCCGTCTCCATCTTGTCCTGGATCAGGAACATCATGGCCAGGGCAAAGCTGAGCGCGCATGCCGCATACGCGAGCATGGCCAGCGTCACGTGTACGTGCAACCAAGTTGATTGCAGCGCCGGGACCAGGGGATGCACATCGCTGCGCAGCAACTGCATCAGCACGACGCCCACGATTGCCACCGGCATCGTCACCGTGCCGATGACTTTCACTCCGTACTTCTTCTCTGCCACGAGCGTGAGCACCGCCAGCGTCCAGACGAAGCTCAGCAGCATTTCATACACGCTGGCAAACGGCGGATGTCCCGCTTCATACCAGCGGTGCGCCACCGCTCCCGTGTTCGCGATCAAGCCCATCCAGGTCGCCAGCGACGCGAACCTCAAATACGACTCCGTCCCCGTCACGCCGAATCCCAGGTACAGCGCCCCGGCGCCCGCATAAAAAATCAGCGCCGCATAGAGCAGGTTCGCTTCATTCAGCAGGTTCCCGCTCTTGACCACATTCAGAAACGCCATGAACAGCAGGAACGCGATCCCCAAGCCCACCAGCACGATCAGGGTCATGCCGGTTGCTGCTGGTTGCGGTTGTTCTGCTTTTGCTCGTGCCATGTTCGATCCCCCACAGGCCGGATTAGTGTCCGGCGACGGTTTCAACCAGCTGCCTCGGAGCCGTTTGGCGAATGGATTTCAATTCCTCTTCCACCGCGGCAGCCAGGTCGTTGAAGCGCTGCTCAAAGGCGTACCGGTTGCGGTTGGCGCTGCCTCCGATCCAGAGCGAGTACTTGCCCGTCTTCGCATCCCGGACCGGCACTGCCCAGAACCGCATGTGCACCACGTAGAACACGAACGCCAAACCGATTCCCATCAGCACTACGCCCGCCCAGACTCCCCACTGTCCCGGTTCATGGGACACCTGCAAGCCCGTGAAGTGGCCCATCTTCAGGTCCGTCGCCTCGAACTGGTAGGGTGCGGTCGCGTTGTCGCCAATCCCCTCCATTGCGGGCAGCCACACGTCGAAGTGCTTTGCGCTGGCCTTCGAACTCACCACCAGACGCGCCGCCGGATTCGCCAGTTGGTTCGACCGCTTGTACACCTGCCCGTCGCGCACCACGAAGTCGGGAATGAATTCGGCAAAGCGCACGGTTGTATCGGCGTCCAGGATTGCGCTCTCGTTCAAGGTGAAGGCAACTTCCCGCTTCTCGCCGGAAGTGCTGGGCGTGGCCTCCAGAACGAGCCTCTCCACTTTCCCATTCGGACCAAAGCTGGACTGATAAAAGCGAATGTCGCCGTACAGCAGCGGATCGTTCACCACGATTTCTTTTTTCTGTACGTCTTGGCCGTCTTTCACCACGGCCAGCTTCGACCACCACTTCTTCGGTGAGCCGTCCGGGTAGTTTTCCTGCCCCGCCGCATCGCAGCGGATGGCGAAGGGCAGCGTTTTTACCGCGCCATCGCGCACTTCGACTTGGCTCGAGGTCTCGCCTTCGTTCAGGTTGAGCGTGCCCCGCCAGCCATAAATGCCGTCCACGATCCCACCGAAGAAAATCAGCAGCAGGCTGGCGTGCACGACGTACACCGCCATCTCCGAAATGCGGCTCCGCTCCGCAAAAATTGCAAAGTGATCCTCGCGCACGACCCGCTCCGGCTTGAAGCCCATGGAGTGGAGCGCCCGCTCCGCCGCGACCAGTCCGGTTTCCTCGTCCGCAATCGCAACCTGCTTCTGCGGATGCAAGGCCCGGCGAAAGCCCTCATCGGGATACTTATACGGGCGCGAGAAGTAGCGCCATGCGTTGGGGAAGCGCTCGATCGAGGCGGCACTAATGCTCAAGCTGACCAGCACCATCAGGACGACAAACCACCAGGCATGAAATACGTCGGTCAGGCCCGCAGCATCCAGGATCCGCAGGGCCTGTGGCGAATAGGCTCTCTGCATCTCCTCGGGATCGGTGACCGGCCGCTGCAACACGAGGGTGCCCGCCGCCGAGAGAATCACCACCAGGATGAGAAGCACCACGCCCGTCTTGATCGAGGCAGCGGTCTGCCAGGTTTTGCCGGCCAGGGAGCGAAAGTTCGCGGCCATAGATCTTCCTCTTTGCCCCGGGAGGTGCACGTTCCGCGCCATCCGGCACCGCGGTAGCTAACACATGCACCGTCAGATGGTTGGCAGAACCGTCGCGGTTCGCGCGACTTCAAGGTTGGGCTAAATCGCGCACTTACAAACCATGCAACCCGGGATTTCACCCATCACTCGGTGCTCGCGACAGCCATCACCATCTCACGCCCGCGAGCACGGACCGTTCCCGCCACTCACTGCCGTGTGATGTGGATCACACGGGAACATGATCTGCCCCATACCTCCGGTACCCGTTGGAGCGCTGTAATGAATATCCAGGCAGCGATGTCCCCACTCCATGCCGTCTCGGAACCGTACGGCCCGGCCTCCCACCTGGGTTATTTCACCGATTCCAGTGTGGGAGAAGACCCATCTGGCCCCGCAAAACGCTGATGCGTTTCGCGACAGATATCGGTCAATCCCCACAACTCACGTTGGCACAACCATTTACGACACAGTTGAAAATCTTCACAGTGACCAGGCAGGCGGCGACTATCGTGCACCACTCAGATTGGAGGTTCGGGTGAATAATCTTCCCCAGTTCGAGAATCCTGACCGGCACACCGAGATCATGTCTGCCGGTCACTCGTTCATCTCCCCGATCCTGCGATTCGCGTTACTCCTTGCCCTGGTCTCTCTGTGCCTCCCGGCCTCCTTCGGCGCCGTTCACCCCGTCCCGTTGGAAAAGAACACCGACGACGCCAAGTGCCTGGAATGCCACGAAGACAAGACCAAGGGCAAGGCCGTCCACTCCGCCATCGCGCTGGGCTGCCTGACCTGCCACGAGATTCGCGTCAACAAAGACGCCACCTACGTCAAGCTGATCACCACCACGCCCGCGGCTCTCTGCCTCACCTGCCACTCCGACAGGGACGCCGAGAAGCTCAAGGGAACCGTCCACAGCCCCGCCGTTCGCGACTGCCTCAAATGTCATGACCCGCACACCTCCGACAACCAGAAACAGCTCCGGAAAGCGCTGTCGGGCGCCACCAAGTACGACAACCTCTGCCTCTCCTGCCACACCCAGGGCATGAACGTTCCCGAGAAAGGCAGCCGCCATGCGGCTCTCGACACGGGCTGCGATACCTGCCACACGACGCACAAAGTCGGCGCCAGGGGCAACCCGGAATACGATTTCCATCTGACCAAAGCCGCTCCCGCGCTCTGTGTCGAGTGCCACGATCCTAAAGACGCCAGCCTCCAAAAAGCGCATCGGAACCAGCCCTTCGGATCAACCAACTGCGTCGAGTGCCATGATCCGCACTCTTCCGCCGCTCCCAAGCTGATGGCGCGCTTCCTGCATCCGCCCTTCGCCGACAAGAGCTGCGAGATGTGCCACGCGCCCGCCAAGGACGGCAAAGTCGTCCTGACCCAAACCGACGTGAAAGCGCTCTGCGTCACCTGCCACGACGACAAAGCCAAGCTGATCGACTCCGCCAAAGTTCAGCATCTCGGCGCTGCCGGCGACTGCACCGACTGCCACAATCCGCACGCCAGCAAATATCCCGCTCTGCCCAAAACCAACGGCGTTGAGATCTGCCTCAATTGCCACTCCGACCAAGCCGAGATGATGGCTACCAAGAAGGTGCTCCATCAGCCCGCCTTCGGCCAGGGCTGCGCCACCTGCCACGAGCCCCACGGCAGCGCCAACGAAAAGCTGCTGCGCGCCACCGGCAACGCGCTCTGCGTCGAGTGCCACGGCCCCGACGCCCGCCCCGCCGAAGCGCAAGACGCGCACCTCATCACCATCTTCAGCGGGAAGGTCCGCCTGTCCGAGGATTACTTCAGGAAGAACAAGATCCCGATCCTCCCGATCAAGAATGGCAAGGGCCATCCAACGCCCGCCCATCCCGTCGAGGACATCCGCGATCTCAACGACCTGACCAAGATCAAGACTGCGATCAGCTGTCTCAGTTGTCACCAGCCGCACGCGGGCGGCGCGCGCGCCATGCTGATCAAGGACCAGAAACCAGCCCTCGAGTTCTGCCGCGGATGTCACAAAGGAAGCATCGGAGACCAGGTTCAATGATGTGGGGAATAACAATGACGACGACTAAACTCAAACCGATTACGCTCTGGCTGGCGATCGCGGCCCTCGTCCTCGCGCTGGCGCCGAACACCTACGCGAAGAAGAAAAAACAAGAAGAGCCGCCCGCGCCCCAAAAATCGGCCAAGCTCGACCACAGCCAGCTCGACACCAGCCGCCTGGTGTGGCCGTTGCCTCCCGACGTCCCGCGTATCAAGTTCCTGCAAGAAATCTACGGCGAAGACCGGCCGCCCGTCCCCGCCGGCCAGAAAAAGAAAAAGCAGAGCTGGATGGACCGCGTCGCCGGCCTGCAAACCACCGACAGCGGCTCTCTCAAGAAGGAATACCTCCACCTCTTGGGCCGCCCCTATGGCATCGGCGTGGACTCCAAGAATCGCGTGTACGTCGCCGACAGTTTCGTTTCCGCCGTCTTCGTCTTCGACCTTGAGAAGAAACAGACCAGGCTCCTGCGCAACGGCGCCGAAGCCAAATTCGGCACCATCATCGGCCTCACCGTGGATAACGCCGACCGCATCTTTGTCGTCGATGCCATGATGCACCGCGTCGCGGTCCTCAGCCCCGACTGGAAGATCGAAACCTACTTCGGCGACGACAATCTTCAGCATCCCGGCGGCATCGCCATCGACGAGGAGAATCGCTTTCTTTATGTCGTCGACACGAGCGCGCAACGCGTCGCGGTGTTCGACGCCGACAACTTCAAGTTCCTGCGCTACGTTGGCGGACCCCCCAAGAGCGTGGGCGATGACGATCCCTCGACCTTCTCCAAGCCCAGCAATGTCGCGGTGGACAAGGAAGGCAACGTCTACGTCAGCGACACCATGAACAACCGCGTCCAGATCTTCGACGCCGACGGCAAGTTCATCTCCATGTTTGGCAAGGCCGGCGACGGGCCTGGCGCCTTCGCCCGTCCCAAGGGGATTTCGATCGATTCCGACAGCCATATCTGGGTCGCCGACGCTTTCACCAACCGCATCCAGATTTTCGACCGCGAAGGCCATCTGCTCGCTTTCTTCGGAACCGGCGGCGACCTGCCCGGCCAGTTCGGCGTTCCCAGCGGCGTGTACGTGGACAAGCAGAACCGGGCCTTCGTCACCGAGCAGTTGCAGGGTCGTTTGCAGGTTTTCCGCTATTTCACCGACGCCGAAGCCAAGACCATGAAGGAAGAGAAGGGCAAGAAGTCCTCGGCCGCGGTCACCGCGCAATCGGCGCCACAAAGTGCAGTCCCCGCGGAGGCAAAGCAATGACAACCACTTCTACAGCACTGTCATTCCGAGCGCAGCGAGGAATCTGCAGTTCCCAAGGTTGGCCGGGGGCGGGTGTGTTGCCCGGCCCCGGCCTAACACGGCGGGGGGGGCGACACCTCCTCCGAAGCTTTCTTGCAGTCCGACAACAACTGTTTCAAATCTCAGGAGGTCTTAGGACCAATATGAAAAAAGCACTGTTCATTCTATTCGTCATATTCTTTGCGGTCGGGATCGCAGCAGCCCAACAGCTGAGCGGCGACATCCTTGGGCCGCATGACGTCAACGGCCACGGTTGCGCGTCCTGCCACGCTCCCCACACGGGCGCGAAGGGCAATCGCGGAACCAACGCCGCCTCTGGCGAAAACTATCTCTGGGGTCGTGACTTCTATGCCACGTCCTACACCACGTTCCATGGCGACACTGTCACCGTAACCAACACCGGTGCTTTCGCTGCCACCGACACCCTGTTCCACACCGCCGCTTGCCTTTCCTGCCACGACGGCAACCAGACCCAAGTACAGGGCATGACCGGTCTCACCGTTGAAACCGTGGAAGGCGGCTCCGTGACTACGTACCTGAACGACGGCAGCGAGTCGCTCAAGAACGATCACCCCGTCCACGAAAAGTACGATCCCACCAGCCCCTTCATGTGGCCCGGCACAGTCAACGCGGACGGCACCATCACCTGGACCGTGACCGCCGACAGCACGGAATTCCAGAACAACTACGGCCGTCCGTTCCGGCTCTATGCCTCCACCTCGGGCCCGGACGGCGTGGGTTCCTACGTTGAGTGCACCACCTGCCACAACCCGCACTCGGTGAACTACAACCGGAGCAAGTACAAGAACGTGGCGAACACGGTGAAGCCCTCCAACTTCTTCGTGCGCGGCTGGTACAACACCGACAACGCGAACAGCAACTCCGGCCAGCAGTTCTGCCGCAGCTGCCACTACAGCAAGTCCAACGAGTACGTACAGCACTACGGAATCACGACCAACTAGTCGGACCGGGAGGGAAGAGGCTGCGGCCTCTTCCCTCAGCTTTCTGTGGAAGCGCAGGGCTTCAGCCCTGCGAAAGAGACGAAAAAAAAGGGGGTTTAGCCCCCGGCAAGAGGAAGCTATGAAGCTCAACATCGCCAACCTGATCCTGATCGCCAGCCTGACAGCCGCCGCCCAGGTCGCCAGCCACGCGCCCACCGTGCAACCCGCGGCCCCGGCCCCGGCCGTCGTTCCCTCCGGAAGACCCGTCCTACGGGTCAATGGCACGGTGCTTACCGATCGCGATCTCGTGCGTGAGATGCTGAACGTATTTCCCTACGCCAAGCAGCATGGCGGCAGGTTTCCCAAGGATTCCGAGCCAGAAATCCGCAAAGCGGCCATGCGCAACCTCGAGTTCGAAGAACTGGCCTATCAGGAAGCGAAGCGCCGTGGCCTGGTCGTAGCCCCGGCCAAGTTGACTCAGGGTGTCAAAGACTTGCGCGCTCAGTTCGACGACGAGTCCCAGTTTCAGCAATACCTCAAGGCCGAACAGAAGGGCTCCCCGGAAGAGCTGCGCAGCAAAATTCGCCGCGCCATCCTGATTGAGCTGGTGCTCAAGTCGGAAGTCGAGAGCCGGGCCAAGATTACCGACGCGCAGCTGCGCGCCTTCTACGACAAGAATCCTGAGCGCTTCCGCAAGCCCGACAGCATTTCCATCCAGACCATCACCATCGCCTACGGCGACCATCCCTCCCCTGCCGACAAGCAGAAGGCTCGCAAGCAGGCCGAAGACGCCTGGAAGCAGGCCAAAGCGACCAAAGACTACGAAGGGTTTGGACTGATCGCAGAAAAAGTTTCCATGGACGACTGGCGCGTCATGATGGGCGACCACAAGTGGTTGCACCGTGGCCGCATGCCGGAGGCCGTCGAGAAAGTCGCTTTCACGATGAAGCCCGGCGAAGTCAGCGGCATCATCGACGCCGGCGACTCTTTCGTGATCGTTCGGCTGAACGGCCGCGAGGATTCGCACCTGGTCGGATTCAGCGAAGTGAAACCCCAGCTCAAACAGGATCTGGAGAAGCAGAAGAAAGATGAATTGCGCGCCGCCTTCGACCAGCGCCTGCGCAAAACCGCGAAGATCGAGGAGTTGTGAGCGAGCTACGGGCTACGAGCCACGAGCTGCACGAGATTTAGTCATGAAGTCGGGAACTCCAAATCGGATGCGGCTGGTTTTGATGGGAGTCCTGCTCCTGGCGCCGCTCGCCATCGCCCAGCTCCAACTCGGCGACAACACCACCCTCAAGGCGAACGCCACCGCGGGCGTGGGCTGGACCGGCACCTACGCCGGCAACGACCTCAACAGCCTGACCTATGGCTTCTCCGGCAACCTTACCGGCGACTATTACGACGAGCGCTTTCTCAACTGGTCGATCAGCCCTTATCTCAATCAGTCGAGACTGAACTCAAATTTCTATTCCACCTCCAGCGCCACCGGCGTAAGTGCGCTTGCCAATTTCCTCAGCAGCAGCCGCACCCCTATGCAATTCACCTATTCGCGCGACCACAACGCCGAAGGCACCTTCAACGTTCCGGGCTCAACCGGCAGCTACCGCACGGTCGGCGATGGACAGGCGGTGGGCGTAACCGCCGCTTACCTGCCGGAAGACTGGCCTTCGATTCAAGGCAGTTTTTCGCATTCTGGTTCCAACTACGAAGTCATCGGCAATCCCGGCGGGGGCACGGCTCACGCCACTGCGTTTGGCCTGAGTTCAGCGTACGACCTCTTCGATACCAAGTTGTCCGGGTCGTATACTAAGTCTTTCAGCAACAGCGAGAGTCCCATACTGGGCCAGCAGGGAGGCACGCTCAGAACCGACAGCAACCAGGACAGCTTGCAGTTCGGCGCCAACCGCCGTTTGGCCAGTTGGAGCACCGGCAGTTTCAATTTCGGACGCTCCCACTTGAATGCCGATTATGTCGGCGCCCGCACCGACGCCACTTTCGATACCTTCAGCGGGCTCTTGTCCGCACAGGCGACCAAGCGCCTTTCCTTCAACTTCCACGCCAACTACAGCAGCAACCTCAGCGCCCAGTTCCTCTCCGATGTCCTCAATGGCGGCAAGACCGGAAGCGGGGAAACGAAAAGTCTGAGCTTTACTTCCAACTATCTGAACTACGGCGTGACCTCCGGCTACAACATCGCGCACGATCTAACCGCCACGGGCAGCATCAATCACCAGGTGCAGGGCCAGCCCGGCTTCCCTGACACCAGCAGCACCATCATGAATACCGGCATCACCTGGGCGCACCAGGTGCTGGGCGGGAGTTTCGGCGCGCACTACGGCATCGCGCATTACTTTTCCCCATTGCTGGTTCGCGCCAACGACCAGGCCGTGACCAAGGACTCCACCTTTACCGGTCAGAATGCCGCCGTGTCCTATGGACGCACTTTCCGCGGCTTTGCCACCAGTGGGTCCTTTTCCTATGGCCGCAGCCTGACCACTCTGCTGGTAGGCTACGTCCAGAGCAACTACACCGCCAACGGCAGCTTGTCTCGCAACGTCAAGAACTGGAACATCGCGGTCAGCAGTTCATACACCCATGCCCACGTCGAGAACATCACGATCACCGACTCCGCCAACAGCAGCTATGCGGCTTCGCTGTCGCACCGGAATCTCGGCTTGAGCGCCAACTACTCGCGCGGCCACGGATCGGGCGTGCAGGTAGGAAACAACATCATCCCGAACCCCGGCCCCGGGCCACTGCCTCTGGTGCTCTTCAGTGGAGAATCCTACGGCGGCGGATTGAGCTATCGGCCCATCCGGCGCTGGACCATCAGCAGCACCTTCGCCAAACTCAAATACAACACGCTCAACCTTGACCAGAATTCGGCCAACACCAGCGAGCAGTTTTTTCTGCGCTCCGATTATCATTTCCGCCAGATGGACTTTAACTTCGGTTACAGTCATCTGACGCAAGGCTTCGGCGTCGGCCCGGTCCGGCCCGCCACCATCGACACGGTTTTCTTCGGGGTTTCCAGACGCTTTGACATCTTCTAACCCATGCCGGATGCCGCATTTCAACCGCTGGGCTGCGCCCCTCGCAGCGGGGCTGCTGTGCGCCACCGCGGCCCTCGCGAAACCCGCTAAGAAGACCAATCCTCCTCCGCCCGTGGCCGAGGTTCCCGTGCTGTCGCTCGAAGGCGGACGTCAACTCGCCTACGAGCGCATGTTCTCCTCCGAGCGCGAGGTGAAGCTGAAGCGCGGCTTCTGGACCCGCGTCCTCGACATCGTCGCGGGCGCGCCCGACTACCACCAGATGATCCGTCCTTACAGCGTCGTTGCCGATTCGCACGGGCGCATCATCGTGACCGATCCGGGCATTGCCGGCATCCACGTCTTCGACTTCAACCAGCAGAAATACAAGTTTCTGAGCCATGAAGACGGCAAAGACCAGTTGAAGTCCCCGCAGTGCGTTGCCGTCGATGCCCAGGACAACATCTACGTCACCGACTCGGAGACCGGAAAGATCCTGGTGTGGGACGCAAATCTGAAATACCGCCGCGCTATCGGCAGCGTCAAGGGCGGCGAAGGTTACTTCAAGCGTCCGACCGGCATCGCTGTCGATTCCGGTACCCAGCGTATCTACGTCTCGGACACCACGCGGCACAAAGTTTTCGTCCTCGACATGCAGGGCAACGTCGTACAAACCATCGGCCGCAACGGCGCCGCCATCGGCGAGTTCAACTTTCCCACGGAACTGCGCCTGCACGGCAACGAATTAATGGTCGTGGACGCGATGAACTTCCGCGTTCAGGTCTTCGACCGCTCCGGACAATTCCTCTACGGCATCGGCGCCATCGGCGAAATCAGCGGCACTATGTATCGCCCCAAGGGCATCGCTGCGGACAGCGAAAGCAACCTGTACGTGGTGGACGGCATTTTCGACACCGTGCAGGCCTTCAGCCGCAAGGGCGAACTTCTCTATTACTTCGGCAAGACCGGCAGCGGCCCCGCCGAGTTCCAGTTGCCCGCCGGCTTGTTTATCGATCGCAGCGACCGCATCTACGTCGTCGATTCTTTCAACCACCGCGTCGAAGTCTTCAAGTATTCCAGTGTTTCCAAGCCAGGAAGCGGAGGTGGACATTGAATCACAACGCACTCCGCGCGCTTCGTCTCTGCATGCTACTGGCCGCGTCCTCAGCCTGGGGACAACTGGGCGGCGATCAGCTCGGCACGCACGACCTCACGCCGAGCGGAGTTGGCCCAGTCAAAGGCAGCCTCTCCAACTCCTGCCTCTATTGCCACGCTCCGCACGGCGCGCTGTCGAGCCCCACTCCGCTCTGGAACCAGAAGTTGTCCATGCAGACCTACAACTTCTATAGCAGCACGACCTATCACCAGACTGCGATTCAGCCCGGGCTCAACAGCCCCAGCAAGCTCTGCCTGAGCTGTCACGACGGGACCGTCGCGCCGGGTCAAACGGTGGTGTTCGGGCTCATCTCGATGACCGGCAACATGAAGTCAACGTCGGTCTTCGGCACTGACCTGAAGAGTTCGCACCCCTTCAGCCTGCAAACGCCGCTGGTGGATACGCCCAACGTGAACGCGCAGCTGTTCGGCAACCCCGGGAAGACCGCCGATCCAAAGGTCCGCTTGATCAACGGCACCATCGAGTGCACGACCTGCCACGAACCGCACTTCCAGAACATCGATAAGGTCCTGCCGCTGTTCTTGGTACGCGACAGCTCGAACTCGCAGCTTTGCCTGGCGTGCCACGATCCAACTCGCGTGGTGAACGGCCAAACGAACTTCCTGGCCGGATGGGCCGCAAGCATCCACGCCCTGGCCGCCAACACGACTTCGAACACTCCCTATGTCGGCGGCTACAGCACGGTCGCCCAAAACGGCTGCAACAGTTGCCACATGCCGCATAACGCGTTCGGTCCTGTCCGCCTGTTGCGCGGTCCCAACGAGCAGGACTGCGCCGCTTGCCACGCGGGTACGAATCTCGCGCCGGCGATCCTGAATGTGTACGCCGAGTTCGCCAAGCTCGGATCGCATCCTGCGCCCGCCGCTAACAACCTGCATGACCGCGCGGAAGCTGCGCTGCTCAACAATAACCGGCACGCGACCTGCGCCGATTGCCACGATCCGCACGCCTCGCAGCCGACGGCCGCCTTCAACAATCCGCCCGCGCTGCGGCCGTCGCAGATCGGCACCGTTGGAATCAGCGCGGTGGATGGAACGACGGTCGTCAATCCGGCGGTCAATCAGTTTGACACCTGCTTGCGTTGCCACGGGACGAGCGCGGGCAAAGTGGTCAACGCCCAGCTCTATGGCTATCTGCCAACCCGGCTCGTTTCCTCGGGCGACCCGTTGAATGTGATTCCACAGTTTGCCTTGACTTCGACCTCCAGCCATCCCGTCACCCATGATCGCAGCAGCACGCTTTCCCAGCCGAGCCTGCGATCGCAGATGATGAAGCTTGACGGAACTACGCTAGGCCGAGCCATGGGGACGCGCATCTTCTGCACCGACTGCCACAACGCCGACGATGACCGCGAGTTCGGCGGAACCGGCCCGAACGGCCCCCACGGCTCGAAGTGGACGCACATCCTGGAACGCCGATACGAGATGAGCCAGACCCTGTCCCCGGGTGGCCAGATCACAAACCGGTTTCCGAATCCCGACCTGACAGTTGCCGGTCCCTACGGGCTGTGCGCCAAGTGTCACGACCTGAACCAGGTGGTCGCGAACACCAGCTTTAAAGAACACGACAAGCACATCGTCGACAAAGGGTTCTCGTGCTCGGTATGCCACACCGCGCACGGCATGGGTGGAGTCAACGCTAACGTTTCCGGCGAGCGGATGGTGAATTTCGACATCAACGTGGTCGCGCCCAATGGTAACCGCCCGATTTCGTACAGCCGGGCCAGCGGCTGCGTGCTCCTTTGCCACGGTGAATCCCATGACGGTGGCAACTGAACAAGAAAGCGTCCGCAGAGGCGCGGTGGCTAAAGCCGGAATGCTTTGCGGGACTTGCGGCACGGCTGAAGCCGTGCCCTCCCGTTCTTGATTCTCACTCTACAGCAATTGGAGAATTGCTCTAGGACGCGGAACCGCCGGGATCTATTCCTTCACCATGCTGGTGGCGCGGCGTTCCTGCTGTTTCCAATGGAACTGATTCTGAGCGCCTACGTTCTGCCCTGGACGACCACACCGATATTACGCGGCTGCTATATCGCTGAGGCATGCCGCATTCTGCGCTGCCGATTCCCTGGAGGCGCACTCACGATTCACAGCGAAGAAAAACCACAGGGAGCACAGAGGGCCACGGAGGAAAGCCGGTCTGATTACCGAAGTGATTCGTCGGGGACTGCCTTTGGTTACGCCCGTTCGTGATCCGGGTCCTTGCGGCGATTTTGCAAGAAGGTGGAGACTATTGGTGTCCGCATTGTTTTCCGACACTGCTCCAGAAGGAGGCAGATCACTCGATGCTCCGGATCGTCACGAATCGAATTCTGGTGCTGGCTTTTTTCTATTTCACTTGTGCGGGAACGGCCCGGGGCACATCGGACCCCCTGGGGCCCCACAATGTGGGGGGCCACGGCTGCGTTCTCTGCCACGTGCCAAGCACGATCCATCCTGAGGCCATCAGCGCGGAGTCTGCGGGAGTTTTCTGGACCCGCGAGAGCGCAACTCCAGAATTGACGGGCGGGCCGGGCTCGATCACTCCAGAGCGGCCCCTTTTCCACACCTTCGTCTGTCTTACATGTCATGACGGCTCGCTGGCCAGAATCGGCGTGATGGGCAGGCGGTTGGAACGGGGAAAAGGCATCGAGCCGACTACCGATATGGATCTGGCGCGCACCAACGACGCCCACCCGGTGCACGTGCCGTATCTCCCCAATGATGGTTGTGACGTTTCCTCTCCGAACTGCAATCCCGATCACTGGCCCAGCCGGGTCGCCCCCAGCGGCGCGCTCACCTGGGTGGGCGACAACTTCTCGGAATCCTTCGACACGGTTTATGGCCGGCCGGTCCGCTTCTATCCCACCGCGGAAAGCGGAGGCTTGGCCATGGTGGAGTGCTCGAGTTGCCACAACCCGCACTCGATGCAGTCCGCTCGGTACAAGCTGCAAGGAAAGATTCAGGTAATGCCGTCGCAGGCGTTTCTCCGCGGATGGTACGAGACCCAGGGCAAGAACAGCGACACGGTGTCGAAGTTCTGCCGGTCGTGTCATTACAGTCAGGCGGGCAATTCCGTAAACGTGCGGGAGACGCTGGAGTAGAGAGGATTCTGCAAGCCTCGATCCACGTTCCCAGGGGGCTGTAGGGAAGTTACCTATTCCGCCAGCGGCTTGGCTGGCGTGCCCGGCTTGGCGTTCGTGTGCCTCTTCGCCTGCGCAATCAGCTGCTCGACCTTATCTTTCGCTTCGTAGTTGGGATTGGTCGTCAGCAGCTTCTGCCACGCGGCCACCGCGCCCTCCACATCCATCTTGCCCTGCCACTTCACAATGCCGAGGTTGAAGAGCGCGTTCGCCTTGTTCGGCTCGTACTGAAGAGCCTGATTGAACTGTTCAATCGCGCCGTCGGCGTTACCGAGATACCACATGGCGGTGCCGCGGTCGGTGCGAACACTGGCGTTCTCGGGCGCGATCTTCAGCGCCCTGCCGTAGTAGTCGATGGCGATCGGATACTGCTGCGTGTCGTAGTAAACGTTACCGATCTCCGCCAGAAGACCGGCGTTGTTCGCCTCGGCCTTGAGCTTTTCGAGCAAGGGAGCGGCCTGGGTGTCGGCCATCTGTTTCATCTGCGCCGGGCTGGGCATGGGCTGTCCACTCACGCCCGCAGGCGCAGCGGCGGCGCTTTGCACCGGCCCACCCGCTGCGGGAGCCTCCGATCCGCGGATGAACCATCCGCCCGCGATGCCCACCAGCAGGCAAACCACGGAGAGAGTGTAGGCTTGCACGCTGGTCCACTGGTCAGCAGAGGTCGTTCGGTTCGAGTCGGTCATTTCTGTTACTCCTTGCAATCCTGTTTCGATGCCATCAATTCTGCGTGCCCTGCTGCTTCGTCTGCGCGATCAACTTCTCGACCGCCGCCTTGCGGTCCGCGCCCAGCTGTGGATTTGTCTTCAGTAATTCTTCCCACGCGGCCACCGCGCCTTTGCCGTCCTTCTTGCCCTGCCACCGGATCATGCCCAGATTGAAAAGTACGGCGCCGTTCTTCGCGTCGTACTTCAGCGCTTCCTGCAGCTGGGCGAGGGCGCCATCCACGTCGCCGCTGTAGTACAGGACGGAAGCCAGGTCAGACCGCACACCTGCGTTCCTGGGATCAATTTTCAACGACCGCTCGTAGAAATCGGCTGCGTCCTTGAACTGATGGGTTTGCTGGTAAGTGTCGCCGATTTGGATCAACAGGGCGGCATCGCTGGGATTCGCTTGCAGCTTGGCGAGCAGTGGCTCGGCCTTCTTTTCGGCCATGTGTTTCATCTGCTCAAGGGTCGGCATGCCGCCGCCCCGGTCAGAGGGCGCGCCCGCGCCCAAATCTGCGGGCCGCGTGGAAACGGCCGTTGAGGGAGCCGGGGACTGCGATCCGCGGAAGAGGTAGCCGACCGCCAAACCCACCACCAGGCAGACCGCCGCCATTCCGAAAACCTGGTTTGCCTCCCAGCTCGCGCCCGACGTTTCCGGTGCGGCTGCTTGGTTTTCCATGTGCTTTTTCAACTCCTGGAAGCCTGCCGCGCCCGCTGGCCCCAACCGGAGGCTGCCAACCGGCCTGGCGCAAAGCCATCTTCACATCTAGGTTACGAGGCGGAGGAGGAACTCGACAATATGCGTCATCACAGGAGAATGTGACGGAGATCACATGCGGGGAGGGAACGGCAAAAAACGGGCGGGAAAATTAAAAGGGCCGTGACATTGGTTATGCTCTAGCTGCCAGCTCCTGCGAGGAAGCCAACAACGTGGAGACATGCACCGTCACGACCCTCGATGCGACCACTGCTTTCGCAGTTCCAAACCCCGGCTAACCCTCGCAGGCCAGTCGGTTTTTTCGGGTTTGGCAGCTTACCGAGTCACCCCGGCTTGCCCATCGCCCAGCCTACTTCAGGTTCGCCACGTTTTATTTTGGCTAACCCTTTCAGCCATCGACGCGAGCAACCCTAAGCGTTGTGCGATAAATTGTCAATGCCGCAATTCGGTGCAATTCAAGAATTTTCGAAGCCGGTCGATGAAAGTTACAACTTCATGAATCGCAAACGGTTTCCGAATACGCGGACAGTTTCGGGCGAGTTTTGCACAGAGTCTTCCACAAATTGTGCCGTAGGGTTACGCGCGATGTTCGGCAGAAAGTAATCTTCTTGACGCCGCGGGCCTTCCTCCCGCATGTTGTAAGAACACAGGTTGGAAATGTCAGTTTTCGTGGCCTATGTAGACGGTGGCTCGCTGGGCAATCCAGGACCGTCCGGCATTGGAGTCGTGATCGGTCAGGCCGAGGGTACCCCCATCAAAATTTCCAAGTGGATCGGCCATCAAGACAACAATGTGGCCGAATACATCGCGCTGCTGGAAGCGCTACAGTGCGCGCTGAACCTGCAGGCTAAGGTCCTTCACGTCTATTCGGACTCGGAAGTGGTCGTTCGCCAGATGCGAGGCGAATACAAGTGCCGCAGCCCTCGTCTGTATTCGCTGCATTGGATTTGCCGCAAGCTGGCCCGCTCGTTGAGCTTCTCCATCAATCACGTATCGCGGGAGAACAACGCTGAGGCCAACCGCCTCGCCAATGCGGCCGCGCGCCAAAAGAATTCCTAGATTTCAGATCCCCAGATCCATCCCAGTCAGGAACCGCTGCGCACCTTCTGCATCCACTTCCACGCGCCCGCAACGATGTCGGGAAGAGTGCGCGTGGCTTTCCACCCGAGCACCTGCTGGGCGCGCGTGGCGTCGGCGACCAGAACCGGAGGATCGCCCGCCCGCCGGGGACCGACTTTGCGGCGAACGGCGCGGCCGGTGACGGCTTCGGCTGCCTGGACGACTTCGAGAACGGAATGTCCGCCGCCGGTGCCCAGGTTGAGAGCGACCGAGTCGCCGCCTTTCTCCAGGTGCTGGAGAGCGCGAACGTGTGCGTCGGCGAGGTCATTCACGTGGATGTAGTCGCGAACGCAGGTGCCGTCTGGGGTCGGGTAGTCCGTGCCGAAGATTTTTAGCTCGGCTCCGTTCCCAGTGGCGGCGAGGGCAAGAGGAATCAGGTGGGTTTCGGGATCGTGAAGCTCGCCGATCTCGCCGCTTTCGTCGGCGCCGGCGGCGTTGAAGTAGCGCAGACGAGCCGAGCGCAGCCCGTAAGCGCGATCGTAGGCCTCCAGCGCATACTCACAAAACAGTTTGGACGTGCCATAGGGATTGACCGGCTGACGCGGGTTTTCCTCGGTGATGGGAATCTGCGCGGGCACGCCATACACGGCGCAAGTGGACGAGAACACGAAGCGGCGAATGCCCGCATCGAGCGTGGCGTTTAGCAGGCTCAACGCCGCCTCGACATTGTTACGGAAATATTTGCGCGGGTTCTCGACCGACTCACCCACGTAGGCATGAGCGGCGAAGTGCATGACCGCATCCACCCGCGCCAGCACGGATCGCAGCTTTGCTTCATCGGCAATGTCGCCCGCAACCAGTTCAAATCCTTGCGCCAGGCGGCGGTGACCGGTCGAAAGATTGTCGTAGAGAATGACCTCGTAGCCGGAACGCCGCAGCGCGCGCGCCGCATGACTGCCGATGTAGCCTGCTCCACCCACCACCAGGATCGCCAATTTGTTGAGACCTCGTTCCTTGGTTAAGCAACTCCTCTATTTGAGCGGATTGAAACATGACTTGCAAGGAGCCGGGTTTCGATTTTCAATCGGAGCAGCAGGGCGGGCGAAATGTCCTCGATCGCGTCTGACGAGCAAGTTCGGCGGGAGAAGACGGGTGCCGGCGGAGAGCCGGAACTTTCGGTTGTCCTCCCGTGTCTGAACGAAGCGCGCACGCTGCCCGCTTGCATCGCGCAGATCCAGCGCGCGCTCGGTGCCCACGGGATCCAGGCGGAGATCATCGTGGCCGACAACGGCAGCACCGACCGATCTCCGGAGATCGCGGCTGAACTGGGCGCGCGGGTCGCTCCGGTGCCGGACCGCGGTTACGGCAGCGCGCTGATGGGCGGCATCGCGGCCGCGCGCGGGCGATACGTGATCATGGGCGACGCCGATGCGAGTTACGACTTCGGCGACATCCCGAAATTTCTGGACGAGCTCCGCGCTGGCGCCGACCTGGTGATGGGCAACCGCTTTCGCGGAGGCATCCAGAAGGGCGCGATGCCTTTTCTGCACCGGAATCTCGGCAACCCGGTACTGAGTTTTCTGGGACGGCTCTTCTTCCACGCACCCTGCGGAGACTTCCACTGCGGCCTGCGCGGCTTCAGCATGCAGGCATACCGCCGCATGGACCTGCAAACCACCGGGATGGAGTTCGCCAGCGAGATGGTGGTGAAGGCGTCGTTGTTCGGGATGAAGATTGCCGAAGTTCCGACGACGCTTTCTCCCACCGGCCGCGATCGTCCACCGCACCTGCGGAGCTGGCGCGACGGCTGGCGCCATTTGCGCTTCCTGATGATGTACAGCCCGCGCTGGTCTTTTCTCTATCCCGGCCTGGCGCTCATGATCGGCGGGACGGTGGTGGCACTGTGGCTCTTGCCGGGACCACGAAGCGTGGGATCGGTCATAATCGATATCCACACGCTGTTGTACGCGATCATGGCCATCCTGATTGGTTTCCAGGCGGTCACGTTCTCCATCTTCACAAAAGTCTTTGCCATTACTGAGAAGCTCATGCCCGAAGACTCGCGCCTGAACTGGCTGTTTCGCCACTTCCGGCTCGAAACCGGCCTCGCTATTGGCGGCGTGCTGATGGCGGCCGGAATCGCACTCGGCGTGTATTCGCTGTTTCTCTGGGACGTTCACAACTTCGGGCCCGTGGATCCGGCCCGGCTGGTGCGCGTGGTGGCGAGCACAATTGTCTTGTTCACGATGGGCGTCGAAATCTGCCTCGCAAGTTTCTTCCTCAGCATTCTCGGTCTGCGGCGGAAGTAGATGCGAGACCCGCAGCGAGCACTCAACCCTCAGGCGCCGCGGCGGCGGCCTCTTCGTGAAATTCTTTACCGGCTCCGCGATCCGGCGCTGGTTGTAGATGTCCTCGTTCGCAGCTGCACCAGCCTGTGGGACGGTGTGTCCCCTTCGGAATTCTCGCGCCTCTATCGCAAGGTGAAGCGGCAGACGATGTGCAGCAACGCGCGGCTTCGGGCGCTGCACCGGGGCGTGCGCCACCTGGTCCAGACCGGAATCAGCGGCGACCTGGTTGAGTGTGGTTGCGCTCGTGGCGGAAGCGCCGCGCTGATGGCCCTGACCCTGCGGGAGCTTGGTGCACAACGCCGCCTCTGGCTGTTCGATACCTTCGAGGGCCTGCCCGCGCCGACGCAGGAAGACCCCGATTACGACATCGCCAAACTTTGGACCGGAGGCTGCGCCGGCTCACTCGAAGAAGTCCAGGATCTTTTTACCAGGCTGGGCGTGAGCGACGGTGTTGAGTTCGTCCCAGGCCTTTTCCAGCAGAGCCTTCCCGGGAGCCAGGTGCGGGAGATCGCGCTGCTTCATATCGATGGCGACTGGTACGAGAGCGTAAAGACCTGCCTGGAGCACCTCTACGACAAAGTCGCGCCCGGCGGATGGATTCAACTCGACGATTACGGCTACTGGAAAGGGGCGCGCCGAGCCGTCGATGAATTCCTGCTGAAGCGGGGCCTCCAGCCTCGCCTGGAGAGAGTGGATTACTCCGGCAGAGTTTTCAGGAAGATCGCAGAGGAAGGAACGAAAAGCGCCATTCCGCCTGGAGGAAGTTGATCACGCCGGCTGCAACCGGCTCACGAAATGCAGCGCGCGGTCGAACAACAAACTCGCCGGCCAAGGATAAAGATGTAGCGAATCTTTCCAGATCACCGGAGAGAGCCCCACTCGCTCGAACTCCTGCTGCCATTGCGCATGCCGCCAGTAGTTGTACGGAAGCGCCACGCCATGGCGCGCGTTGCCGACCCGATCCATAAAGCGCAACGTGGCACAGGCCAACCATCCCTCGGCAGTGTGATCCTTGATCACGACGCACTTCCCCGCGACCCGTGCCGCTTCGCGAAGCAGCTGTGCGGGGTTCGCGGCGTGGTGGAGCACATCCACCAACATGACCGCGTCGAAGGACTTGTCGGGGAAGGGAATGTTCTTTCCGTCGTAAGCCGAGACGATGATTTGCGGCGCCCCGCGCGGCAGCACTTCGATGCCCTCGATGTGCAGATCAGGACGCAGTCGCACGATAGCCTGACTGACCGCGCCATCTGCGCATCCCACGTCCAGCACGCGGCCGTTCTCGGGCAAAAGCGGAGCCAGGTGACTGGCGAGGATTCCGACGCGCCGGGGCGCAACATAGCGCTCGTGAATGGAGCCTGTAATGTCGGCCATGGCTTCGACCTCCACCATTATGCCCCGGCGTCCTGATCGGCACCCGGTTGTGATGCTGGTCACGGATACCCGTGATCGGTGGGCGGGACGGAAGCCGTTGCATGGTTAGGGGTTGCCCGCCTTAACGCTCCGCACCTCTCCGCGACGAGCCGCACTTCGGGCCAGGCGCCGCTGAGGTGCGCTAGAATGTTCGCATTCCGCATGGCTGCCGACAAAATTCTGGTGGTGGATGACGAACGCCTGGTGCGGTGGTCGCTCCGCCAGAAGTGTGAAGAATGGGGCTATCAGGTCATCGAGGCGGAGGCCGGCGAGCCCGGATTGAAGCTGGCCCAGCATGAATCTCCCGACCTGGTGCTGCTCGACGTGCGCCTGCCCGATCTGAGCGGCCTGCAAGTGCTCGAGCAACTCAAGAAGAACGGCGACGCCCGCGCCGTTATCATGATCACCGCCGATCCGCAGCTCGACGATGTGAAAGTTGCGCTCAAGCTGGGCGCCTTCGACTTCGTCGGTAAGCCTCTGGATTTCGAAGAACTCCGCGTCACCATCAAGAATGCGCTCGAAGCCTCGCGCCTGCGCTCCGAAGTCCAGTCGTTGCGCGGAGAAGTGAAGCGGCACACCGGCTATCACGAGGTCGTCTCGACTTCTCCCAAGATGACGGAGCTGATGAATTTCGTGCGCAAGGTTGCGGCCAGCGAAGCCACCACCATCCTGATCCAGGGCGAAAGCGGCACCGGCAAGGACCTGATCGCGAAAGCCATTCACTACGAGAGCGTGCGCCAGGAGCGGCCTTTCGTGGCCATCAACTGCTCGGCCATCCCTGAGACCCTGATGGAAGCGGAACTATTCGGCCACGAAAAAGGCGCCTTCACCGACGCCCGGCAGATGAAGAAGGGCCTGTTCGAAGTGGCGGACGGAGGAACGCTGTTTCTCGATGAGATCGGCGAACTCTCACCGCTGCTCCAGGCCAAGATGTTGCGCGTGCTCGAGGACCAGGTGATCCGGCGCGTGGGCGGCGTGCGCGACATGCAGGTGAATGTGCGCGTGATCGCGGCCTCGAACCGCGATCTCGAGAAAGCGGTCCGCGAAGGCCACTTTCGGCAAGACCTCTACTATCGCCTGGCCATCATCGCGATCTTCATCCCACCGCTGCGCGAGCACAAAGAGGACATTCTTCCGCTGGTGGACTTTTTCATCGAGCGCTATAACGGGCGCTTCCGCAAATCCGTCCGCGGCCTCGCCGACGAAACGCGCCGCCTGCTCTTGCAGCACAACTGGCCCGGCAACGTGCGCGAGCTGAAAAACTCGATTGAGCGGGCCATGATCCTCGAAGACGAGGCGCTCCTGCGTCCGGTGTACCTGCCTTTTTCGGTCAGCGAAGCCAGTGCCGGCCTGACCGCGTTTGAGCGCACCGCGGCTTACGAGAACGGACAGGCGCTCCCGAACGGACGCTTCCTGCCCCGCCTGTACATCCCCGAGGGCGGCACTTCACTCGAAGAAGTCGAGCGCGCCCTGGTGGAACTGGCGATGAAGCAGGCCAACAACAAACAGACCCACGCCGCCCGGCTGCTCGACATCAGCCGCGACGCCCTGCGCTACAAACTGAAAAAGTTCGGCCTGGTGCCGGGCGACGAGCCGGAACCGTCAGAAGAGTCACCGAAAGAGGTCAGCTAATTCTGGTCAAAAGGCCGTGTAGAGACGCGGCTGGCCGCGTCTTCCTGGTGTAGAATCGTCAAGTCAACCCCGCGCTGCCCTCCTCGGCAGCGGACCCGTGTCGGGACGTAGCGCAGCCTGGTAGCGCACTTGCTTGGGGTGCAAGGGGTCGCGAGTTCAAATCTCGCCGTCCCGACCAATTCAACAGTCAGTGTTCAGCAAAATCCCGTTCTCGACAACTCCCTCTTCTTTCCTGCAAGATGGTGCGTCTATGCGAACCTTGGCCTTCCTGGTGAGTCTGCTTTCTTTCTCAACTTTCGCGCTACCTCAGATGTCCCCTTCTCTCAACCTGATGCCGGTGCCCGCAAAGATCCAACCGGGAACTGGTCAGCTTGTGATCGATCAGTTGTTCACCGTGGCAGTCACCGGTGCGAAGGACGCACGTCTTGACAGCGGCATTCCGAGATTTCTCGACCAGTTAAGCCGCCAAACCGGAATGCCCCTGAACAACCAGATGGCCGATTCCGCCAAGGCGACGCTCGTGATTCGCACCGAATCCGCTGGCCGCAAGGTCCAGGAACTTAGTGAGGACGAATCCTACACTCTTGAAGTCACACCGGCGCGCGCAACCTTGACCGCGCCGACTCCTCTGGGTGCGCTGCACGGCTTGCAAACATTCCTGCAACTGGTGGAACCGACCCCTGCCGGATTTGCTGTGCCGGTCTTGACCATCCGGGACGAGCCGCGCTTTGCCTGGCGCGGCCTGCTCATTGACGTCGCCCGCCACTTCATCCCCCTCGAAGTGATGAAGCGCAACCTCGATGGCATGGCTGCCATGAAGATGAATGTGTTGCACTGGCATCTCTCCGACAACGAGGGCTTTCGCGTCGAAAGCAAGCGCTTGCCCAAGCTGCACGGGTTGGGCTCCGACGGTTCTTACTACACGCAGGCAGAGATTCGCGACTTCCTCTCCTATGCGCGCGCTCGCGGCATTCGCGTGGTGCCCGAGTTCGACATGCCCGGACACAGCCGGTCCTGGCTGGCGGCCTATCCCGAACTGGCAAGTTTGCCCGGCCCCTACAAGGCGGGCCGGATGCCGGACGCCGATACCGTCATGGATCCCACGCGGGATGAAACCTACAAGTTTCTCGACAAATTCATCGCGGAAATGACATCCCTGTTCCCCGATGCCTACTTCCACATCGGCGGCGACGAGGTAAACAACAAACCGTGGGACTCGAATCCCAAGATTCAGGAGTTCATCCACTCCCACGGCATGAAAAATAACCGCGACTTGCAGGCTTACTTCAATCAACGCTTGCAGAAGATCGTGAGCAAACACGGCAAAATCATGATGGGTTGGGACGAGGTCCTGCATCCCGATTTGCCCAAGACGGTAGTCGTGCAATCGTGGCGTGGGCAGGAATCTCTGGCGGCCGCAGCCAAGCAGGGTTATCGCGGGTTGCTTTCCAACGGCTACTACCTCGACTTGATGTGGCCCACCGCGCGGCACTATGCCGTGGACCCCATGTCCGGCGCGGCCGCTACGCTCACACCCGACGAGGCAAAACGGATCCTCGGCGGCGAGGCCTGCATGTGGGCCGAGTACATCACTCCGGAAACGATCGATTCCCGCATCTGGCCGCGCCTGGCTGCCATCGCCGAGCGCTTCTGGTCTCCACAGGATGTGAAGGACCCGAAGTCCATGTATCAGCGTCTCGATGAGGTGAGCTGGCGCCTCGGATGGCTGGGCCTGACGCACGAATCGAACTACGTGCCCATGCTGCGTCGTCTGGCGGGCACGGATGACATTCGCGCCCTGCGCGTCCTGGCCGATGCGGTGGAGCCAACCAAAGATTACACGCGCTCCGAAGTTTTCCCGCAGCCTCCCGTCAAGTCCGTGCCTCTCAACCGATTGGTGGACGCGGCGCGGCCCGAGAGCGCAGTGGCGCGCCGCTTTGCCCAACTCGTCGGAAATTACATCGAGAGCGGCTACCAGGATTCAGCTGCCGAGGGGCAGATAAGGTCGTGGCTGGTCCGGTGGCAAGGGAATCACGCGAACCTCAAGCCTCTCCTCGAACGATCGTTTCTCCTGATAGAAGACCAGCCATTGTCGGAAGATCTTGCGACGCTCTCGGCGGCCGGATTGCAGGCGCTCGACAGCATCGGCAAAAATCAACCCTTGCCGGAGGCGTGGCGCGTTGAGCAACTCGCGGTGATGGAGCGTTCCATGCAACCCAGGGCTAACTTGCTGATCATAGTGGCGCCTTCGATTCAGAAGTTGATTGAGGCTGCCTCTCCGCATCCCGCAAACCATCCGTAGACCGCCGTCTCGACCGCGCCGCGAGATCTCCGCAAGCCGTGCGTAGAAATGGAAAAGTGACTTCCGTGAAACTTCGTCCCGTGACCCCGGTCCTTGCATTTCCCGACCGTTTGGGGCACCGTTACCTACGGCGAAAGGAGCACCCGCCATCATGATCCATGTTCTCATTCGTCATGAAGTGACCGACTATCCGGCATGGAAATCGGTGTTCGATGCCGCTCTCGACTGGCGTCGGAAGAACGGGGAGCGGAGCTGCCGCATCTTTCACAGCGCGGGCAACGTCAACGACCTCACTCTCTTGTTCGAATGGGAGAGTCTCGAAGCGGCCCGCGCTTTCATGGCGTCCGACGAGCTCAAGGCCCGGATGGCGACTGCCGGCGTCAAGGGTCAGCCGCGGGTCGAGTTCCTCACCGAAATGCACACCATCCGGCGCAGCGCCGCCGACTAGAGTGTGGGGCGGACACTCTTGTCCGCCGCCTGTCTCCAGCGTCGCTCCGGGGATCGTTCAGGATATCCGTCGCTCCGGGAATCCCTTTCACTGGTAGCGCATCCAAACGGGTGGACTTTGGGAGGGCACGACTTCCAGTTGTGCCACAATGTCGGAAAATCACCTTGGCTTCAGCCACTGAGGTTCGCTGTCACAGTCGGAAGGTTTTTCTCGCAGTCTCAGTGGCGCGCGGAGAGAATGTGCAGGATTTCCCGCAACTCATGCCGCAGGTGGGCCACGTTGAGTGAAGACCGCATCGGGAACGGAAGAGCGCTCTGGTTGCGTTCGGACTTGATTTCTTCCCGCAGTTGCCCGCGTGCGCCCGCGATCGTAAACCCGTCTTCGTAGAGCAGCTTCTTGATGCGCAGCACCGACTCTACGTCGCGCCTGCGGTACATGCGCTGACCAGTGCTGCTTTTCACCGGTTTGAGCTGCGTAAACTCCGTCTCCCAGAAACGGAGCACGTAAGCGGGCAGCCGGCAGAGGCGCGCGACTTCGCCGATCCGGAAATACAGTTTGTCGGGAATAATGACTTCCGCGCTCCGGTGCTTCCGGGCGGCGGGTTTCGTTCGGGGACTCATGGTTTGCTCACCGTGGCAGTCCAAACATCTGTACCCGCGTTTCTAGCATGGTTGCCCTCGGCGCGACAACTGCTTTTCGTACAACCCTCGTTCGCTGTTCGCTATTCGCTGTTCGCAACAGCTATTCTCGGCTTCCAAACGGAAGGCGGAAGCCCACGGCGAACGACGAACAGCGAACAGCGCAGACGGAAAAACCTCCGGAGAGGTGCTTCTCTCCGGAGGCCTTTGGGGAAGTTATGGACGAGCGTCCTGCTCGCTTAGTGTTTCTTTTTCTTGGCGGCTTTCTTTTTCGTTGCCATGAACTGTATCCCTCCGTTTGAACGATTTTTGTCTCCCAAGGTTCTCGACAAGGCACCTTGATGCCTGAGCTACTCAACTTGTGGTATGAGCAGCTTGCCTACCACAAGATATTGCCATCGGAATTCAGTTTGTCAATGAAAATCTCACGGTCGTCAGCAAGTTGGACGACTCCGTGCTCCCGCTTCCGCCTCCGCCGCATGTGCGATAATTTTCTGGGGACAACGAAATTCATGTCAGAACACAAAGTTTTCTGCGCGAAGTTGAAACAGGAATTGCCCGGATTGCCGGAGCCGCCCTTCGATTCCGACCTCGGCCAAAAGATCTACAACCAGGTCTCCCAGCAGGCCTGGAGCCAGTGGACGGAGTACTGCAAGATGCTGTTGAACGAGTATCGCCTGAATCCGGCACGCAAGCAGGATCAGGAAGTGATCGTGAAACAGATGGAGCAGTTCTTCTTCGGCGAGGGCGCTGCGCCCCCCGCGCAGTACGTACCGCCAACGCATTAGGAGCCGCCATCGCTCCCTTGCGGGGTGGTTACTGGCTGGTTACCCTTGGCTGCCCGCTATTCTCTGATTCATCACGTCGTAACAATTTTTCGAAACAATGAAATCATGGACTCGCATGTCTATGACACGCTGATCCTGTCGGACCTGCACCTGGGCGCGGACATGAGCCGGGCGCGCGAAGCCATGCGCGTTCTCCAGCAGAATCGCTATCGCCGCCTGATCCTGAACGGCGACATTTTCGCCGACCTGAACTTCGCCCGCTTGAAAAAAGGGCACTGGAAGTTCCTCGGTTTCATTCGCAAGCTCTCCAATCCCAAGCGCAACGTGGAAGTGATCTGGGTTGAAGGCAATCACGACCACGGACTCACCGAGATCATGTCGCACCTGGTGGGCGTCCGCGTTTACCAGGAGTATCGCTGGGAATATCGCGGTCTGCGACACATTGCCGTCCACGGGCATCAATTCGACGGCTTCGTGGTGAACAACGTGCGCTTCAACTATCTGTTCGGCACGCTGCTCTATCTGCAACTGCAGAAGTGGGACTCCAGGAGCAAGGTGCTCACGCGCTTCCTCGACCGCCTGAACACCCGCTGGCTGCGCCTATCCCCGAAAGTTGCGGCCGGAGCGTTGGCCCACGCTCGGCAACGCCAGGCCGCCCGCATCTTCTGCGGACACACCCACGCCGCCCTGCATCGCAATGAAGACGGAATCGATTACTACAACTCTGGCAGCTGGATCGATGAGCGCCCGGCCTACATAACGGTCGGCGAGGAAGGAGTTCAAATCCATGAATACACCGAGCGACCTTACGATCGTCATCCCGGCGAAGAACGAAGCGAAGTTGATTCCGAACCTGCTGAATTCGCTGGCCAGGCAGGACTATCCGAAGATGCCGAATACCAGGGTGTTGGTCGCTGACGCCAACTCCACCGACGGCACGCCCGAGATCGTCCTGAATTTTCGCGATCGCCTGCGCGTCGAAGTGATGTCCGGCGGCATGCCATCCGTGGGCCGCAACAACGGTGCCCGCCAGGCCGATACGAAGTACGTCCTGTTTCTCGCCGCCGCCATCGACCTGGCTTCCGACTCGCTGATCCGCCGCGCGATCGAGGCCGCGCAGGAGAAGGATCTGGAATGCCTGACCACGAACATCCTGTGCCGTGATGGCAGCCTGACCGATCGGCTTTTCTACGGCGCGAACGACTTCTTTCAGTACCTTTCCTGCCTGCATCGTCCGTTCAGTACCGGCATGTTCATGATGTTCGATACCCAGAAATTCCACGCACTCGGCGGCTTTGACGAACGCGTCCAGTTCGCCGAAGACTACCGGCTGAGCAGCCAGGTGGAACGACGCAAGTTCAGGATTGTGCGCGGCGGGGTCTATACCACCAACCGCCGTTTCCAGCGCATGGGCCACCTGCGCGTGGGCTGGCTTTTCTTGTGGACAGCAATGAATTTCTGGAACGAAAAGCACTTTCTGCGCGATCACCATTATTGGGCGAAAGGAAGGAAGTCCTAAGGCCGCCATTCGCTATTCCTCGTTCGCGGTTCGCAGCCGCGAAGCGGCGCAAGAATACAGCCCACGGCGTAAGCCGTGGGTGCAAGTGGGGATTAGGAAGCCCCAACGGGGCGAAAGAAGAGTTCTCCCGCACACAACACGTTTCCCTCCGTTGGAATCTGCGCGGAGGCCCCAGCCGCCAGCATCGTCAGGAACAAAATAAGAGTCGGCAGTTTTCGCACACTGGTCTCCTTGGGTAGCTGGAAGTTTCGCTTGATATTAGGATGCACTCGTCGCGGGAAGCTTTGCCTGCAAATTGCTGTCCGGTCAGCGGAATATGGCCGCAAAAAATCCGCGCAACTTGCCGAAGAATCCGCGCCGGGGCGCAGCGGCCGCCATTTCTGTGCCGGCCGGTTTCCGCCCGTGAGCGGGGGGAAGCGGTGCGCTCAGTACGAGTGTCTGAAGCGGACGCGAATCCAGAGGCAGAGCTCGTACATCCTCGACCGGCGCCGGCGGGGGCCCGGTCGCGTGGAACACGAACGGCGCTTCCACCTGGACGTGAAGTTCGTTCGGCGCGACGGTGGCGTTGAGCGAGGCAACGGCCGGCAATCCATCGGATGCCGCGCTCTCGGCCCGAACCGGCTCCGCGCTCACCGGGATCGAAACCTGACTCGCATTCGCGGATGGTTGTGCGTCACTCACTACCGGCGCTTCGTTCCCCGCCCGCAGCACAGGTTGACGCGGTGGCGGACATCCACACTCCAGCGGCACGGCCATATCCACGCGGTCGAGTTGTCCGGAGTGAAACACCAGCTGATCGGTCGCCTTCACCTGATAGCTGCGATCGCCCAGCAGCTCGGAAACAATCGCCGACGCCGTATTGCCCGGAAGCGCGCGCACACAGGTGTTGCCGTGAGTGTCGGTGCTGATGGCGTAGTGAAATTCGCCGGGTCCCGGCAGAAGAATGCGGAAATCGGGCGTGATCACCGAATCCGAAGAAGCGTCGAGTAAGTAGTGCGCCTCCAGCGCGCCCGTGTTGACGCCCAGCATCACGTTGTGGCCATTCTGCGAAGGCGTCACCGAAACGGTGGTGCCCGGGCAGACATGCACTTCTCCGCCACGCGCCAGGTTCAGAACAGCCGTGTCCGCTCCGGCCGTAATCGAAGAGCCCGCTGCCAGGTTGTTGCCGGCGACCGCCAGCGGCCCGCCTGCGTGCGCAACTGCGGCCACCGGCTTAGGCGCGGAAGTCAGGCTCGGCACCGACGGCGCCTGAAACGGCGACTTGTTCGCTTCGGTGGGCGGGTTCTTTCCCAGATGCACCACCAGGCGATTGCCCGCGGCCGCCCAGGTGTAAGCGCGCGGCACCAGCAGATCCACCACCACGCGCGCCACCGGCGGGTTCTGCTGAAACTGATCGGCGCGCAGCGTGCTGATCTGGTCGGCCTGCACGCTGATCCGCTTCTGGCGCGTGTCCAGCCGCGCGTTGGGCAAATCAATCACCAGCCGCGGAGGATCGCCGATCGCCTGAATTGAAGGAATCAGCGGCTTGGTCGACAGGATCTCGACCGCCGGGCCGTCTTTCTCCTGGACGATCCGGAAGCTCTTGATCGAAGAGTAGGGAGAAGATTGAGGAACGGGCTTGGCTGCGGTTTGAGACCAGCCCCAAGGAGCCGAGAGTACAAACGCGGCGAGCACCATCAAATTGCAAGCTCGGCCGAACGAGCAACCAGCAGCGCGCGCTTTGAAAGTAGCGCCGGCGCCCTCGCCGGCTGTCCGGCGGGCGCCCCGCCCACCGCTCGGCTTCCCTCCCGGCGCACGATTCGCCACGCAAAAGTCCGCACGCCGACGACAGCGAGCGGACGTTTGCCGGAACTCAAGATTCGGCCGGAAGCACTTCACTGGAGCACTCGAGTGTTCCTCCCACCATACCACTCAAGCGTCCATGGAAAAAAGTGACGAAGGGTATCAGGAGTCGGCCAGGAACTCGTATTCGTCAATGACGGCGGCGACCGCCATCTTGCCGTTGGTGGTGCCGCCTTCGACCCGCAGCACCCGTCCTTTGCAGCGCACGCGGATACTTTCCGTGAGCGTGATTTCAGGGGGAAGGGTCAGCGTGAAATCAATGCCGGAGCCGGCCTGGATCGCCGAATCCAGATAGAAGCAGATGCCGCGCGCGCTGACGTCGCGCGTCTGCGCCTCGCGCTCCTGCCCATTTTCTCCGTAACGGATACTCACCGGCAAACGCAGTGCGAACCGTCGCGTGGCCCGTTTGTTTTTTTCCTGCTGAGTTTCGGCCATGCAACCTCCCGGAATGCCTGTAAGCATGGCGGTTGGGAATTGGCCTGTCAAGACTTTGGTAGGGGCAGGCCTAAAAAGCCTTGAACCGCGGAGAACGCAGAGATCGCAGAGGACAAGCTGGATCAAGAAATTCTCCGCGATCGCTGCGTACTCCGCGGTCAAATGCTTTTCGAATGCAGTTAGAATGAAGCCGTGGTCTTTGTTCTCGACAACTACGATTCGTTTACTTACAACCTCGTCCAGTACCTCGGAGAACTGGGCGCCGAAGTCGAGGTCCGCCGCAACGACCAGGTGAGCGTGGGCGAAATCGAAACCCTGCGCCCCGAGCGGATCGTGATTTCTCCCGGCCCCTGCACTCCGCAGGAGGCCGGCATCAGCATCGAGCTGATTCGCCATTTCGCCGGCAAAGTTCCGTTGCTCGGAGTGTGCCTGGGACATCAGGCAATCGGCGCGGCCTTCGGCGGACAAGTCGTCCGTGCGAAGAACCTGATGCACGGCAAGACCAGCCAGGTCGAGCACGACGGAAAGACCATCTTCCACGGGTTGCCTTCGCCGATGACGGCGACCCGCTATCACTCGCTCATCGTTTCCGAAGACGGTCTGCCCAACGATCTCGAAGTCAGCGCATGGACTCTGGATAAAGATGGAACACGAGTCATCATGGGTCTGCGACATAAGAATTTCCCAGTTGAGGGTGTGCAGTTCCATCCCGAGAGCGTGCTGACGGAAGAAGGAAAAAAGCTCGTCCAAAACTTTCTCAAAGGTCGATCGTGGGAATAGTGGATAAGGTCATTTCTTGAGCGCGGGATGGTTCTTGGTAATCCATTCTTCGACGTGGTTGTAAAACTCGGCGGCCTGGACAAGGATCTCCTCCGCTTCGGTCTCCGTCGCAACGTTGGAGAAGGTGTAGTCGATGGTATTTCGCTTCCGACGGCAGGTCTCGAAATAGTCGGCGTATTTGTGAACTGGATTGCCAAGCACAAGTTTCGCGCTTTCCAGCGAGACCCGATGATGTCCGACCTTGCTAACGATCCGGTCCCCAGCACACGCAATCGCCATGTTTGCCGCCTGGAGCGCAGCGTTGTAAGCAGTCGCGAATCTCCGGTCTGCCGACAGGCCCGCAATGGCTGCGTCTGCGAGGTCGCGGGCGGTCAAGGCGCGCATATTGTCCAATTCTTTCTTGGAGGTCTTTTGTCTCCGGGCTTCGTCACTGGCCAACAATTTCGTCCAAGTCACCCCGGCCTCCTTTCACAAACTTCTTGCGTCCCCGCAAAACTGCGGTGAGGAAGTGATCGCGCGATCCGACTTTTTTCCGGAACTCCTCTAGAGAATAAGCTGTGATGTTGACCTCTCTTCCGAGGCGTGCCTCTGCCTTGCGGAGCGTCCCAGAGAGATCAGCGAGACCCGCTCCGCCGATGACCATCAAATCTACGTCACTCGTTGCCCGTTCCTGATTTCGTGCCACGGAACCGTAGACAAAGGCACATTGAATTTTGCCTCCGAACGGCTTCAACATCTGCTCCAGAATCGGAACCAGTCCGGCGGTTTTTTCGAAAAGCTGCCGCAGTTCGCGGAACAACGGTGACTTCGTTTCCGCTTTGCAGTAGGCCCTTGTGCCTTCCCGGCGATGCAGCAGTATTCCGCTTGCCACCAAAGATGATAGCTCTCGCTGAAGGCTCGACGGGCTTGTGCCCAATCGGTCGGCGAGTTCCGAAAGGTACCACCACTTGTCTGGCTGCGTGAGGGTGGCTGCGAGCACACCTTGCCGGACTTGCGGGAACAGTGCATTCAAAACAGAAGAATTACGCATATTGCGTATATTATTACGTATATTGCGTAAGGATGTCAAAATGACTGATCCACTATCCACTACCCCGCGCCATTTCCACCGCCCGCAGCACCGCTTTCGCCTTGTTTTCCGTCTCCTCAAACTCCCGCTGCGGATCGGAGTCCGCCACAATCCCCGCGCCCGCCTGCAAATACGCTTTCTTGCCCTTCATAAGCAGCGTCCGAATCGTGATACACGAGTCGAGATTTCCCGCGAAATCCGCGTACAGAACGCCACCGCCATACACACCCCGCCGAGTTGGCTCCAGCTCCTCGATGATCTGCATGGCGCGCACTTTGGGCGCTCCACTCAAAGTTCCGGCCGGGAAGCACGCCGCAAACGCATCCATGGCGTCAAGCCCGGGACGCAGCCGTCCCTCGAGCGCCGAAACCAGATGCATGACGTGCGAGTAACGCTCCACAAACATCAGATCGCGGACTTTGACGGAGCCGTACTCGCTGACGCGTCCTAAATCATTGCGCCCCAAATCGACGAGCATCACATGCTCGGCGCGCTCTTTCTCGTCCTCGCGCATCTTCTTTTCGAGCGCCGCGTCTTCAGCCTCATCGCGTCCCCGCGGATGCGTCCCCGCAATCGGCCGGTATTCCAGCTTCCGACCGCCCACCCGCACCAGCATCTCCGGCGACGAGCCCAGCACGTGCATTCCGCCGGAAGCTGCCTTTCCACCGCCGCCGAAGCGCAGGAAATACATATAGGGCGACGGATTCACCGTGCGCAGCGCGCGGTACAGATCAAACGGCGCCACTCCCGGCTCAAAGTCCCAGCGCTGCGACAGTACGACCTGGAAAATGTCTCCGGCGGCAATGTATTCCTTGGCCTGCCGCACGCTTTCGAGGAACTTCGCTTTCGGAGTGCGAGCGCGCACAGCAACCTGCGCCTTCGCGGACGGCTTGCGCCAGTGCGCCGCCTTGTACCCTGAGGCAAGCTTCTTCTCGATACGGGCGATCTCCGCCAGCGACCTCTTGTAGGCGCTCTTCGGCGATTCCCGCGTCACGTCGGCCGAGGCGACGATATGAATCTGGTGCCGCAGGTGATCGAAGGCCAGCACGCGGTCGAAAAACATCAGCACGCAATCGGGGACGTTGAGGTCGTCTTGCGCGCGCGCCCCGATGTTCTCCAACTGCCGCACCATGTCATAAGCGCAATACCCGACCGCCCCCGCCGTAAATGGCGGCAGACCTTCCATCGCCGCCGGACGATGCTGCCGCAGCAGTTCCTTCATCACCTGGAAAATGTCCCCGCTGCGCCGCTCCACTTTGCGCCCGCGCTCGATCTTGATTTGCGACCCGCGCGACTTTAGCCGCAAAAACGGCCGCACGCCAAGAAACGTGTAGCGCCCGATCTTTTCTCCGCCTTCGACCGACTCGAGCAGGAACGCATCCGGCTCGCCTTCGGCAATGGCAAGAAAAGCCGACACCGGGGTCAGCAGGTCGGCAGAGATCGACTTCGCGACGGGCACCAGCGTAGCGTCGCGCGACAACCGGACGAACTCTTTGAAGTCGGGACGGATCATGTGCTTAGCATCGCACGAAGCGGCTCTCAGCTCTCGGCAACTAAGTTACTACTGGGTGCCGGGAACCCCCTTCCCCACTGGTCTTCTCGAATCATGAGGGTAGAGCGGCATAAATGTGCCTCACTAACCCAGCACTGGAATTCCTGTGCGTTTATCTGGCATCTTTCCCAACGAACGCCTTCACAGCTTCCGCCACGGTGATCATCAGCGTCATCGGATCCATCGGGGAGGCAATGAATCCGCAATCTTCATAGAACTTTCGTGCCCGCTCTGAAATCGCGTGCACCAGGACTGCACGGACGCCGGCAATATCCGCGGCCTGCAACGTACGCAAAACCGCATCGCGCAGCAGACCCGGCCCGATCTTTTTCCCATGAAAATCTTTGTGGACAGCCAGCCGCCCGATGATCATAACCGGCACCGGATCGGGCATGTTGCGCCTGACGCGGCCCGGCGCTTCCGCATGCGCTACGGCGCCAACCGCCAGGGCATAATAGCCGACGACCTTCTGCCCGGCGCAGACCACATACGTACGCGAAGCGCCACTTTCCTCATTTTGCAGCGCCCGCCGTCGCAGCCAGTCGTCCAGCGACGGCTCTCCGCACTCGAATTCCGAGAGATCGTGCTCCGCTCGCAGCTTCTCGGGTGCGTTTAGCGGTTGGTCGCTCCGGCTCATTGCTCCCAGGGCGCTTTCGTCTTCAGCAGCCGCCGCAGCCTGGCGTTGCTCGCCGGAGGCTTGTCCAGCATGGTGGTGAAGCGCTTGAATTCCTCGCCCGACAAGGCGAAATACCGGCGGTCGAGCAACACGGCTTCCGCTTCCCGGCACGCTGTTTCGAGCATGAAATCCGAGCGATTTCGGCCCAGCGCATTCGCCGCCCGGTCGATCAGCGCTTTCTGGCGCTGACTGGCGCGCAGGTTGATGGTTTCATCGCGGGTTCTCCTGGTTTTTGTTCCGGTCGCCGGCATCAGCGTCCTCCGTGTATACACAACGACTATACATCACTGTGCGCACGTTGTAAATACATAATTCGCTTTGGCTCTCCTTTCGCTTGCCTAGGCTGCGGGCCGGCAATATACTTTGCGAGGCTTGCCCGCTCACGTGGGCGCCAATCGCAATCATCCGGAGAGTTCTATGAAGACTGTGGACCTGGAACAGGAAACTAATCCGTGGGAAGCGCAAGCTGCGCGCTTCGACCTCGCCGCCCACAAACTGAATCTGGATGAAGGCCTTTGGAAAGTTCTCCGCAGTCCCAGCCGCGAGATTATCGTTCACATCCCCGTGATGATGGATGACGGCCACCTGGAAGTCTTTACCGGCTTCCGCGTGCAGCACTCGATCGCGCGCGGCCCGGCCAAGGGCGGCCTGCGCTACTCTCCCGACGTGAACCTGGACGAGATCCGCGCCCTCGCTAGCTGGATGACCTGGAAATGCGCGGTCGTCAATATTCCCTTCGGCGGCGCCAAGGGCGGCATCATTTGCGATCCGCACAAGATGTCGATGGGCGAACTGGAGCGCATGACCCGCCGCTACACTGCCGAATTGTTCGAGTTCATCGGCCCCGAAAAAGACGTCCCCGCGCCCGACGTGAACACCAACGAGCAGACCATGGCTTGGATTATGGACACCTACTCCATGCACATGCGCCAGACGTGCACGGCCGTGGTAACCGGCAAGCCCGTCAATATTGGCGGATCCCGCGGCCGCCGCGAGGCCACTGGACGCGGCGTCCTCATCGTCTGCGAACAAGCCATCAAGAAACTTCACCTTAGCCGCGAGACTACCCGCGTTATTGTGCAGGGCTTCGGCAACGTCGGGTCCAACGCCGCGCGTCTGATGGCCGAGGCAGGATACAAGGTCATCGGCATCGTCGAAGTGGGCGGCGGCCTCTACAACAAGAACGGCATCGATGCGGAAGCGCTCTGGGAGTTCCGCCAGCGCAATGGCACTGTTCACGGCTTCCCGGGCGCGGACAAGTACGATCCCGCGGAACTGCTCCTGGTCGACTGTGACATCCTGATCCCGGCCGCCACCGAAAATCAGATCACCAGCCAGAACGCCGACCGCGTCAAATGCAAGATCCTGGCTGAGGGCGCGAATGGTCCCACCACCGCCGCCGCCGACGACATCCTGGCCGAGAAAAAAGTCTTCGTGATTCCCGACATCCTGGCGAACGCCGGGGGCGTCACCGCTTCCTACTTCGAGTGGGTGCAGGACCGGCAGGGCTACTTCTGGAAGGAGTCGGTGGTCAACGAGCATCTGGAAGACATCATGATTACGGCCTTCGATGATGTCGTTCGGTATGCCGAAACCCACGGCGTAAACAACCGCATCGCCGCCTACATGCTGGCCATCGATCGTGTGGCCTACACCATCCGCCAGCGCGGAATTTACGCATAGTCAACCATTGGTTTTGGGAAGGCCGCTGTTATCTGATCCATACCAAGAAACGGGGCTTTAGCCTCTCACCCGCGAGGAAATGATGAATCAACCAAGGGTCAAACTCACACTGTGGGCGCTCGCGCTTTGTCTGCTGCTCACGATGACCGTTTCGCCGGCTCTGGCAAAGGCGCAGGCGGCATCAAGCGACACGAACTCGGACACCACCAAGAAGTCCAAAAAAAAATCGAAGAAGGCCAAGGCTTCCGCCGACGATCAGTCTGCCGCCGGGGAAAAGGCGGCCAAGTCCAGCGACAAGCCGAGCAAGAAGTCGAAGAGAGCCAAGAAGGATGACAGCGCTCCGACCGCTTCGGCTGCGTCTGCCGCTTCCGACTTGGTCAAGAAGCCGAAGAAGAGCCGGAGCAAAAAATCCAAGGCAACCGAATCCGCCGCGGAACCTGCCAGCAGCGCCCCGGCTACTTCAACTCCGGCTGCGACGCAGTCCAGGGCAGCCGCCACTCCGGCGGCCTCCAGCCCTGAAATCGCCTCCGCGCAATCCAGCGGCAAAGTCTGGGTCAACCTGAACAGCGGCATTTATCACAAAAGCGGCCGCTGGTACGGCAAGACCAAGAGCGGAAAATTCATGACCGAGGCCGAAGCCAAGGCCGCGGGCTACAAAGAATCCCAGAAAGATTAAAGATTAAGGAGAACACGACATGCGGGCATTCAACCGCAGAGTTCGCGGAGATCGCAGAGAAGAATCTGATCAAACATCTCTGCGAACTCAGCGTTCTCTGCGGTAAGACGCTCTTTGTCGATTGCGACGATATTTGATGGATGGAAATCCACACTGACCCACTCCCCCTATTTTCTCTCCGTTGCCTTCCCCTGCCCGGTGGGGGATAATCAGCATGGCTTCGCCTTGGGCGCAGCAGTTGCCATCGCGTGAATCTTCCCAATTACATCACGCTTACCCGCATCGCCAGTATCCCGCTGCTCATCTGGATTCTCTCCAGCTCCCGCTTCTCCAGCGAGCGGGGCGAGAAGGAGCTGCTGGCTTCGACCGTCTTCATTCTGGCCTCCATTACCGACGGCATCGACGGCTATCTGGCGCGCAAACGAGGCCAGATCACAACCATGGGCATGCTGCTCGATCCGCTGGCCGACAAGCTTCTGATCGCCGCCGCCTTCGTCACGCTGGTCCAGTTCAACCCGGCGATGGTGCCCGCCTGGATGGCAGTGGTCATCATCGGCCGCGAATTTCTGGTGAGCGGGCTGCGCTCCATCGCCGCCTCGGAAGGTTTCACCATCGAAGCCAGCGAACTGGGCAAGTTCAAAATGCTCGTGCAAATCATCTCGGTGGTGGCCGTAATTCTGGCCCACCGCTGGCACGAATGGCCCCTGTTCAGCTTCTACATCCTGCCCGTGTACTGGATTGCCCTGCTCGCCATCTGGTTCATGGTTCTGCTTTCCCTCGTTTCTGCCGTCGATTACTTCATCGCCTTCTGGTCGAGGATCGACCGCAAGTCGGAGAAGCGCCGGCGGCGGGCCTTCGTCCTGTCCCGGCGGAGGAAGCGCGATGTCCAGGCTGTCTGAAAACCTGACGGCGGGCGAGGGCCGCGGACGCGCTTCGTCACCTCCCGAGTTTTCTCTGGACCATCGTCAGACTCTGCTGCGCATCGCCCACCAGTCCATTCTTTCCGCTTTTGCTGATCGAGCCTTGCCGCAAGCGCCGCCTTTTCCGCGCCTCTCGGAACCTCGCGGCGCCTTCACGACGCTCTATCTCCACGGCAGCCTCCGGGGATGCGTCGGTTACGCCAAGCCGGTGGCACCCCTGTATCTGGCCGTAGCGGAAACCGCCCGCGCTGCCGCCTTCGAGGACTCCCGCTTTTGGCCCGTGACCAAAGAGGAAGCCCCGGAACTGGAGGTTTCGCTGAGCGTACTCTCCCGGCTGGTTCCGATTCGGCCCGAAGAGGTGGAGGTTGGCCGCCACGGCCTAGTGGTCGCGCTCGGCTCTCATCGCGGCCTCTTGCTGCCCCAGGTTCCCATCGAGTGCGACTGGGACCGCGAGACCTTCCTCGAACAGACTTGCCACAAAGCCGGCCTGCCTTCCGATGCCTGGCGCAAGGGGGCTGCCCTCGAGGCCTTCACCGCCGAAGTTTTCGGCGATAACAAAGTCTGATCAGTTCAACAGTTTGCTGGAAAAGCCAGCACCCTTGCCGGCTGACCGGCGGGCGTCTCGCTCGCCCGCTACCGCCCTAACTTGTTCACCGCGGTCATTCTGCCCAAAAGAAAACGGGGAAGATTTCTCTCCCCCGCTCCGCCCTGAATTTTTCTGTTTTCTACTGCTGCTCGTCCAGTTCCACCGCATCGCCCGCGTGCACGTCTTCCAGCGCGAACACGATCATGCCGGTCGAAGTTGTGGGCGTAACGTTGAGAATCACCACTTCTCCCACCGCCCGCCGCGGCAGGTCCGCTACGTGGATGTTCGGTCCTGTGGTCCGCGTAAACATCTTGGCTTCAAACGAAGGCAAGCGCCGCTGGGTATCTTCGGAGGTCGAGGCTTTGAACGAAAGCGAATCCACCGGATCTCGCAGATCAACCGTGTACGTCCGCACCGCCCGGAAGTAGTCGCCTGCTTTCACTCCCTGATTCGATCCGAAGTTCATGTAAACCTTCGCGCCCGTGCCCAGCGTTCCATCGAAGTCTTTCGCCAGCACAATCCGTCCGCTCAGCTTGCCGTTCGACGGCGCGAAGCGGTCGAAATGGACGGGCGCGTGGAACGCGATCGGCTGCTTTTCCACGAATGGCACCGCGATATCGCCGGGGTTAATCGGATCACAGCTGAACTCCACTTCGGCGACCGCGCTGTGGCTGCGCGTATCGAGCACCTTCACCCGGCCGATTTCGGCGTACGGTTGCCCGGTAGCCGCCACCATTTTCCTCTGTCCCGCATAGAGCTCGTACTCGTTCACGTCCCGGAGTTCCCGTATGATCGAGTACTGCTGTCCCTGTTGGTAGGTCCCCGCCAGATAGATGATCTCTCCATTGGTAAACTTGGTCGTGCTGGGGGTTTGCAGGCCGCCATCCACGAAATTCGCATCTGGAAGGCGCTGTTTGCTGATAAACCCGGCGCAATACAGGTCCGCGGCGGTGGGCGTCTGGAAACGCGCAACCGGCACGTTGGCGGTGGTGGCGACCATGCCGGAGGCATCCGCCGAGCCGGCCTGTTGGGCTGCCGCCGCCGTCACCAGCAGCAGCAATAACAATCCTGTTTTCTTCATGTTACCTCCGGGTCGAGAGCGCCAAACTGACCGGCAGCCCCAACCTATCTCTCTCTGAGGACAAGGGTTACAGCCGGAAGGTAACAAGCGCGGGGGGGCGGGTCAAGGTTACGAGGGTGTCAGGCGCCCTGCTCCCAAAGTGTTTCGCGACACTTCGTTAATCCATTGTTGCATCTATGCTTACGCCCCTGTAATATCGCGCCGTTCCAAGACCATGCCCTTGGCCCTTTCACGCAGCATCGCGCCCCGCTTTTTGCCTCTACGCTTGCCGAAAGTCTGTCTTGCGCTGGCAAGCAATACCGCCGACGACATGCTCAATACCGCGGAGGCGATGGCCCGGGACAACCCCTTCCTCGAGTTCCGCCTGGACTACCTGAAGCAGCCCGCCTCCGCCCTGCCCAAGATCCGGCGTTTCCTCGAGACCCACCAGTACGTGACCGCGATCGGCACCTGCCGGCGCGCGGACCATGGTGGCAACTTCAAGGGGTCGATGTCCGCACAACTGGAAATTCTTGGTAAGGCAGCCGCCGCCGGATGCCAGCTCCTGGACCTGGAACTGGAGAGCGGGGCTCGCTGCAAGCCCGAAGCGGTGGCTCGCTTGCGCACCCGCGCGGGCCTGATTCTCTCCTTCCACGATTTTCGCGCCACTCGCGCTCTGGAAAAAACGCTGGAGAAGATGCTGGCCGTCCCCGCCGACTACTACAAGATCGTCACCACCGCCACTACGCTCTCCGACAACGTAATGGTGATGAAGTTCCTCCAGACCCAGAGTGACAAGCACGCGCTGATCGGCTTGTGTATGGGAGAGCAGGGCATCATCAGCCGCGTGCTCGGGGTCCGCGCCGGCAGCGTGTTTACGTTCGCCGCCGTCAGCGCCGATCAGAGAACCGCGCCCGGCCAGATCAGTGCGCAGCAGCTTCGCAGCATCTACCGCATCGAACAAGTGGACGCCGCCACTCGTGTTTACGGCGTGGCCGGCGACCCCGTCGGACATTCTCTCTCGCCCGCCATCATGAACACCGCCCTGCGCCGGGAGAACGTCAACGCTGTCTATCTCGCCCTGCACGCCAAGACGCTCAAGGATCTCCTCTACTGCGTGCGCGAGATTCCCATCCACGGCCTCAGCATCACCATGCCGTACAAGCAGGCCATCCTTCAGTATCTCGACAACACCGACGCCCACACCACCAAGATCGGCGCTTGCAACACCGTCGTCCGCGGACAGGATGGCAAGCTCTACGGCTTCAACACCGACACCGCCGGGGTCGTTCGTCCGCTGGAGCAGCGCATCCCGATCGAGGGGGCCAAGGTTCTGGTGCTGGGCGCCGGCGGCGCCGCCCGAGCCGCCGTGTTCGGATTAAAAGAGCGCGGCGCTGAAGTTTGGATCCTCAACCGCAGTGCCGCTCCGGCCCTGAAGCTGGCCCGGCAGGCCAAGGCGCGCACCATCAAGCGAGCCGATCTGCGTAAGATAGCGTTTGACGTGATCATTAACGCCACTCCGGTCGGCATGACGAATACCGAAAGTCCATTGAAAGAGAACGAGATCCAGGCGCGAGTGGTGTTCGATATGGTATACGACCCGGTCGATACCCCCTTCCTCCGGATCGCCCGCGCAAAGGGACTCTTGGTCATACCCGGTGTCGAGATGTTCGTCCACCAGGCGGCCCGCCAGTTTGAAATCTGGACCGGCAAGCCCGCCCCCGCCGACGACATGCTGCGCGCCGCAACGATCGCTCTCCAGGAGCGTGCCGCCGCCAGGAAGCGAGAGCCCTGAACTGAGGTCCCGGCACTTGGCACTTAGCATCTGGCCAAATCAGTCTGTGCCGAACGCCTTGGACAAGTGCTAAATGCTAAGTGCCAAGTGCTGCTTCCGGTGTGCTTCGCAAGTTGAGACAGTTCGAGGCGCATTTCCCGATGCAAATCTCGCAACAAAGGTTGCAAAATCCGCCAGTCTCGAATAAGATCCCTATTGAACGCTGCTTCAGCGTTCATCTCGCGTAACAATCACATTCTTCCAGGTAGGAAACGCAGCCCTAGCTTAAAAAATCTAAAGGGGTGGAGCAGGCCCCGGTGCAATTCGGAGAGAATGCATGGCGTGGTACGCGTACTGCCTCACGGAACACCAGACCCTTGCCAACGGTGTTCGAGCCCGTCGTCCTTACGTTCTAGATGGAATCCAGGGCGTTAATGGCGCCCCGGTCATGAGCTATCCCAGCGGGGAATTCGCCGTTATTGTCAGCGAATACGACCGGGCAGCCGCCAAACTCGACGAAAAATCAGTCCTCGAGCATGCCCGCGTGGTCAGCATGAGCTTCCGGACAGCGACTGTCTTACCCTTCCGGTTTGGAACGATCTTCGACACCGAAGACGCCATCCGTCAGGCGGTCCGCTCCAACCGGCGTACTTTCTGCGAGAGCGTCGCCCGGCTTCGCGGCAAATCCGAGATGCGGATCAAGCTCGTCGTCCGCGACGGCTCCCAGCGTGGGAACATGGAAGAAATCGTCCTGCCCGATACCGTGGGCCGCGAGTACCTGGCCAAGCTCCGCGAGAAGGCCTCGCGTGATCGCGAGCGTCAGACCAAAGCCCGCGCCATTTCCGTCCAGGTTCACAAGCTCTTCAATCCTCTCGAGGAAGAAGTCAGTTGCAAAAAGGTGAACGCCGACGGCATGCTCCTCGACATCGCCCACCTGATCGACACCAAGTCCATCGAGAAGTATCAGAACCGCTACAGCACCGCCGCCAAGCAGCTCAAGAACTGTGAACTGGTGGTGACCGGCCCCTGGCCGCCTTACCATTTTCTGCCGGAAAAGCTGCGCACCGTCGCCGGCAACAGCTAAGCAATTCAATGAGTTTCACCGAGCCCCCTCTTCAGGGGGCTTTGACTTTTTAGGGCGAAAGTAGCCCTCCTGCAGCCAATGTGCAGGTTTATGCATTTGACCGGCGGCCAGCAGGTGCCGTGCGACCTCGTTGCCAGCGAAACCATTGACCCTAAAAGACTGATTTTGCACAGGTTCTGGAAACGGAGCGCTGCGCCCGCCTGGGTTTACCATTTTGGTTCCGCAAGTGCACATTCACGCTACAAGCAAAGAGGCCGCAACCGTTTTGAACCACGTCACTCTCTTCAACGTTCTCGACATCTCTCGTTGCCGTTGCTGGTTGTCCCCCAAACGGCGTCAACCCAGTCACCTCTGACTTCCTGCCACTTGCCTCTTTGAAAAGGGTGGCCCCGAAAAGGGGCCGCTTTTTTTTGCTGGTACCTGTCCTGTACACTCGTGCTTCCCGACGGAGGCGACCGGCAGAAACCTCGCATGTATCCCGCGCCCCCACTCACCCACAGTCGCGAATGATCCCGTATTCTCGAATGAACCTGACATGAAGAAACTATTAGCCCTGACTCTCGTTGTGTTTGCCTGCCTGAGCCTCCCGGCCTGGCCGCAAGCCCGGCCCGCCACCACGCTCGTTGCTCCGCCTGCCGTTTCCAAAGAACTGCTCGAGCAGTTGCAGTTCGTTCGCGACGCGGCTCTCACCAGCGATTACGCCTGGCGCCAGCTCGCCCACCTGACCGAGAACATCGGTCCCCGTCCCGCCGGATCGCCGCAGGCGCAGGCCGCTTCCGAGTACGTCGCCTCCGAGATGCGCAAGCTCGGCCTCGACGTTCACCTCGAAGAAGCGCGCGTTTCCCATTGGGTACGCGGCGAGGAAAAAGCCGAACTCGTGGAGTTCCCCGGCCAGCCTCCCCAGGTAACGCAAAAGATCATTCTTACTGCGCTCAGCGGAGGCACGGCGACACCGCCCGAAGGCATCACCGCCGACGTAGTTGTCGTGCACAGCTTCGACGAACTCACCGCACTCGGTCCCGACAAAGTTGCCGGCAAGATCGTGCTCTTCAATGTTCGCTATGACGTCCGCAAGGCCCAGGCGGGCTTTGCCTTCGACGCTTACGGAGAAGCCGTCGTCTATCGCGCCAATGGCGGCAAGGCAGTGGCAGCGTTAGGCGGCGCAGCCTCGCTCGTCCGTTCCGTCGGAGGCGCGGAGGCGCGCCTGCCTCACACCGGGTTCAGCTATCCCGCTGCCGTTCCCGCCGCCGCGCTCGCCGCCGAAGATGCCGACCTGGTCGAGCATCTCGCCGCGCAGGGCCGCGTCCGCATGCACCTCACGCTCACTCCGCAGCGTCTTCCGGACACTACCGGCTACAACGTCGTCGCCGACCTGAAGGGCAGCGAGCATCCCGAGCAGATCGTCGTCGTCTCCGGCCATCTCGATTCCTGGGACCTCGGCCGCGGCGCCATTGATGACGGCGCCGGGGTCGTCATCTCCATGGCCACCGCTGAAGTGCTCCAGCGCCTGCATCTCCGGCCCCGCCGCACTCTCCGCGTCATCGCCTGGATGGACGAAGAAAACGGCGGAGGCGGCCATGAAGCCTACGCCAAGTCTCATGCCGCCGAAATGGCCAATCACATCGCCGCCATCGAAAGCGACGGCGGCGCCGGCCACCCGCTGGGCTTCTCCGCAAAAGTGTCGCCGGCCGCGGTGGCGGCTCTGCGTCCCATCGTCGAGGTTCTGCGCCCGGTTGGCTCTACGGTGGTGCGTCCTACCACCGTCAGTCCCGGATCCGACATCGAGCCTCTGGTCGAAGCCGGCGTCCCTGGCCTTGGCATCATTCAGGACGGCCGCAAGTATTTCGATTACCACCACACTGCCGCCGACACGCTCGACAAAGTCGATCCGCAAGAGCTGCGCGAAAACGCCGCCGCCATGGCTGTGATGGGCTATGCTCTCGCGGCCATGCCCGACCCACTGCCGCGGTAAAGCAAAGGTCAGAGGTTAGAGGGCAGAGGTTAAGAACTCACGGCGCAAACTGTACCGCTAAACCCTTGAGGTTTTCACCTCTGCAATCTGACCTCTGACCTCTGCAATCAGGCCTCTCCCCCAGTTGACGCCCGCTTCGCCGCGCGCTTACCATATTCGTTTGGTTTAATGCGAACCAAGGGCTCTGCGAGCAGCAATCATGGACAAAAAGAAGTTAGAGTACTTCAGAAAAAGGCTGGAAACGCGGCAGAAGGAACTGCGCCACATGGTGACCCGCAACCAGCAGGACGGCCGCAGCGCCGACGACGAGGCCACTCAGGACATTGCCGATCGCGCCGCCAGTTCCTACAACAAGGAATTCCTCTTTAGTCAGAGCAACAACGACCGCCAGTTGCTCCAGATGGTGGACGGAGCTCTCGCCCGCCTCCGCGAAGGCAGCTTCGGCGAATGCGTCTCCTGCGGAAAAGAAATTAACGCGAAGCGCCTGGAAGCCGTGCCCTGGACCCGCCATTGCATCGGATGTCAGGAAAAAGCCGAGCAGGGCCTGCTCGAAGCCACGCACTAGAATCTTGCGTCCGTGATAAGTGTGGGGCGGACACTCTTGTCCGCCGCAGTTGGTTCTGGTGCTGAACGACCCTCCGGGCAACTTTTCCCGCCGTCCGGGGTTTAACATTCCTGAACGTGACTTATCGGAAACGCAATCGTTGAAGGAGAAAGAACCATGTCGAAATTCAGAATGCTTCTGGTAGCCATGCTGCTCGCCGGTTTCGGCGCGCTCGCCCAGGACTCGAATCCGCCGGCCACCACCAGTCCGAAGCACAACCGCATGCACGGCAACCGGGCGGAACAGAAGCTGAAGAGACTCAGCAAGAGGCTGAACCTCACGGACGATCAGAAAGAGAAAATGAGGCCCATCCTCCAGGACGAAGAGAAGCAACTGACCAGCCTGGAAAGCGACAGCGCCCTGACTCCGCAACAGAAGCACAGAAAGACGCGGGAAATCCGCATGTCTTTCAAATCGCAGATGGACGCCATCTTGACTCCAGAGCAGAAGGAAAAAATCCAGAGTGGGAGAACGCGCGTCGAAGGGCGGCACCGGATGCCTCCTCGCAAAGCGAACTCCGGGGCGGCGACTCCCGAGACCAATCACCAGCAATAACCACCCGTCCGGTTTTCTTGCGCGCTTTGCGGGACCTCTGCGACCTTCGCGGTTAAAGCCCTTGCCGCAAAGGCGCTCAGGACTCGCAAAGAGCCCGCAGTAAACCGCCCGCTTTTGACGCTCACAAAACTGCCCTGCTAAACTAAGAGATTGTCTCCCCACTCTTAAGCGAAGAAGGAAGCTTGTGCGCGCAGAAACCCGGCATCAACTGAAAGAAGACCGCTTCAGCAAGGCCACCCTCCATGCGGCCGAGCAGACCGTCCACTGGACGGTCGAACACCAGTCCAAACTCATGATCGCGGGCGTTGTCGTGGCGATGATTGCGCTCATCGGGTTTGGCGGCTGGTACTACATGAACTCGCAGGACGAAAAGGCGAGTCTCGAGCTCGGCGGCGCGACCCGGGTGCTCGAGCAGCCGGTGCGTCCCGCCGGAGTGCCCGCGCAGCCCGGCTTCCCGAGCTTCGCCTCCGGCCAGGAGCGCGCCACGGAAGCTCGCAAACTATTCCAGGTCATCGTGGACAAGTATCCGCACACCCGCACCGCCGACATGGCGCGTTACTTTGTGGGGCTGACCTCATCGCAAATCGGCGACAACGCCGCCGCCGAGCGCAACCTGCAGCAGGTGGCCAACTCTTCGAACAAAGATCTGGCCGCGCTGGGGAAGTTTGCCCTGGCTTCGGTGTATCGGGGCGAGAGCAAGGTTCCTGGTTCTAAAGATGCGCAGGCGATCGACCTTTACAAGCAGCTGATTGACAAGCCAACCACCGCCGTCAACAAGATTACCGCGCAACTGGAGTTGGCCAATTTCTACGAGGGCCGACAAAAGCCGGACGAAGCCAAGCGCATCTACGACCAGATCCAGAAGGAAAACCCGGGAGCTGAAGCGGCGTCGCTCGCGCAACAGCGCGCCAACAAACTAAAGTAGAGACG
>ORMF012602876.1_pt1 | contig 76309 bp, 85 predicted proteins | sample 1779871 | NCBI WGS metagenome assembly ORMF01 (sample SAMEA104232316, study PRJEB22302) | groundwater metagenome | biome: forest; feature: aquifer; material: groundwater | place: USA | collected 2011-08-07 | depth 5.4 m | reverse complement strand
ACGTTTGGATTTTGCTTTAACAAAGCAACCTCCTCATTTGAAAATGTTGTTCTCATGTTTTTTTGTTAATTATCTAATAATTCTAACAAAAGAAACCAATGAATTGTGAAATCTGTGTCCACTTTATGGGGTACAGATCAATGGCTCCGCGGGTAGGATTCGAACCTACGACCAACTCCTTAACAGGGAGCCGCTCTACCAGCTGAGCTACCGCGGAATGTATTGAATTGTAACTTATTCCGCATCCGATACCTACCAAAACAGCTACCGCGGAATAATTTCAAGCTATTATTTAATGCCTGAACATGCCAAAATGTACCATATCTCACCAAGTAAATCAAAATTGCTTTTATTCTATTTCCAATTCTACTCTCTAAACTACCCTTATTATGTACCTAAAGATCCACGTCACCACAGACGCCAAAAAAGAAAAAGTCGAAAAGATTACTGATGATCGCTACGATATTTCTGTGCGCGAACCAGCCGAGGACAACAGGGCGAATGAAAGAATTTTGGAGATCATACGGCATATATATGCCAGCATGCGTGTACGAATAGTCAACGGGCATCATGCGTCAGCCAAGATTATTTCCTTGGAGGAAAAAAACTGATATAATAACCTTATGAATATACATATAAAAACAACCAACATAACTTTGACAGAAGCGATTTCAGCGTACGTCAACAAGCGCCTTGAAAAGATTTCGAAACTTACTAGTGATGATTCGTCAGCGCAATGTGACGTTGAGCTTGGTCGCACGACCGCGCATCATCACAAAGGGGACGTATTTCGTTGCGAAATACATCTGGTTGGTTCAGGTATCAATATTTATACCAGTGCAGAAAAAGAAGATCTTTATGCTTCTGTAGATGAAGTTCAAGAAGGAGTATTACGTGAATTAACTGCGGGCAAGAAAAAAAGCACATCGCGTATTCGTCGTGGCGGAGCCAAGGTCAAAGCTATGATGAAGGGCATGTGGCCATGGGGTAAAAATTAAAGAAAAGAATATTATTTACAGATGATTCTTTATTTATAGTTTATGAACAAAAATTCTTTCTTTAGTTTGGCAGAAATGAAACAGCCGGTAAATCAATGGTTGTGCATTGCGTTCATTAGTTTACTTTGTTTTTGGACACTTCTCTATTATTTTACCCAAAAAGCCGAAGCTATTGGCAAAAATTTCAACATGTTGGATACGTCTACTTATAATTATGAATAAGGTGATGAGCTGCGCAGTTTTATAGTTATAATTAATTTGAGAACATTGTTGCACAGGCAGATCATTTTGTAAGCTTTTGATAACCACTTTGAAAATCTTTGTAACTCATTTCTTTCGCGCCTTCGGGGATGACCTTTTCGATGATTAGTTCGCCGTTTTTGAATGAGGCGGTGGTAATTTTTACCCGAATCTTTTTTCCAGCGTGTTCTATGAAGAAATATGCTTGTGGCCATTCGTGATACGCCTGTATTTTACGAAAATTTAGATAGGGGTCGACCTTTTCAGTTTGTAAATCGATCAAACCATCTTCCTTGGTAATTTTTTTGGTATAAGTCGCGGACGAATGATCCTGCTCTTTTTCTATGATTTTTCCCGCAACCCAATCTGGTAGAATCGAGGCGATAAGATTTGCGCCTTCACGAGCCATTAGCATTTCAAATTCTTCGTAGGTCGGCCATTCAATTATAGTGACATTTTTTTGCGCGACAATAGGTCCATGATCCATTTTCTCATCTATTCTAATAATAGTAACGCCGGTATTTTTTTGGTCATCGATCATTGCTGATTGCAATGGGGAAGCGCCGCGATATTTTGGTAATAATGAAGGGTGAATGTTTAAAGTTTTGCGTGGAGGAAGATCGATCAATTCTGTGGGAAGTATTTTTCCATATGAAGCAACTATGAATACGTCCAAGCAGTTCCCATTTTTTTGCTGATTTAATTGGCTAAAGTATTCACCTTTCAATTGTTCAATAAATGGCAGATCAATTTTTGCTGGATCAAATACTTTGATTCCTTTACTAATCGCCCAAGTTTTTACTACATTTGGCGTCAGGATTAGTTTTCTACCTTGAGGTTTGTCTGGAGTTGTCACGATACATGCTGGAATAAAACCAAGCTTTTCTAATTCATCGAGCACAATTACGGAGAATCGTGATGAGCCGAAGAAGGTGAAGGAAAATTGTGGCATTGGGTATTTCTTAGAAATTAGGTTAATTAGAAATTCTCACCTTACTTCTTCTGTAGCTCCTTAATCTCTTCTTCACTCATTTCCCAAACTTGTTCGGCTTTATCAATAAAAAGAATACCGTCCAAATGCTCGGTTTCATGTTGGAATATTTGTGCCATAAGTCCACTAGCGCCACGTTCAATCTTCTCGCCTTTTTCATTGTAAGCGCGGAGTGTGACGCGGGTTGAACGTTTGACTTTGCCGTAAAGCCAGCGGACTGATAGACAACCTTCTTCCATTTCTTTTTTGTCTTTTGATAGTTTGAGGATTTCGGGATTGATAAAGACCAAACTATTTTCTTCACCAGTATAATTTTTATCTGCTTGTTTTAGGAGACTGCCGGAAACGACGAATATTCGGAGAGATTCACCAATCTGTGGTGCGGCAATAGCGATGCCATCTTTCTGCTCGGCCATAGCGTCTACCATGTCAGTGATGATTTTTTTGATCTTTGCGGAGCCAATTTCTGCAATAGGGACAAGTTTTGCCTTCTGGTGTAATACAGGATTGTCGCGTTGGACTATGTCTTTCATGGGGAAACTGTAACATGGGAACGCAGTTTAGTAAACCTACAGCAAACTCTCTGGATCAACCTTAACCTTCACGTTTGGCGGCAGACTTCGTAACTTCTCGATAAGGTCTGAATTCGGCCAGCCACCTTCGGGAAGTTTGATGAGACCATGAATAATGGAATTACCGCGAACGGTGGAAGTGAAAGCTGGAAAGACGTCGATTTCTCGAGGCTCGAGAAGCTCCTGTACTTCCGCCATATTTGCGGCAATCTTTTCTTTTTTACCTTCAATAGTTATCTTGATCAGCGTTGAAAAAGGCGGATATGAAAATTGTTTACGTTCATCTAGAGTGGCTCGGTAAAAATCGCTCAAATTGCCTTTGAGTCCATAGTCGAATACTTTTTCCTCGGCTTTTCTGGTTTGTATGAAAATAGAACGATCAGCCATGCTGCGCAATCTGGTTATGAGGTACATAATTTTCTCCTGAATACGAAAATCAGGCAAGGCAAAAAGTGAATCGAGCGAAGCTATGGCAATGTGGTCGATTTTTTCAGTGAGATGGACAAGCGTCATTTCCGTGCCGAGTAAAATACTTCCTGGTTTGGATCGAAATTTTTCAATAGTGGCTGATATTTGCGCATCTGTTTTCGTCGTGTCTGCGTCTATTTTGAATATATCCACACTGGGGAATTTTGATTGAATCTCTTCATATACTCGATCGATTCCGATACCGAGCGGCGTCAATCTCCAACTGTCGCAGTTTTTGCAGGTTTCATTGGCGTCTCGACGTTCGCCACAGGTGTGACACATGAAGAAATTTTTACCAGAATTTTTCGAAGTGTGCAAAACCACTGGCGCGGAACATTTTGTGCAAGAAACGATAGTTTCGCAATCACTGCAAATCGTGATCGGCGACAAACCTCGACGCATAGTCAGGATGAATAGGTGGGTGTTCGATTCCTGGTTGTAAGTAATGAGTTCTTCAAGTTCTGGTGAGAGTATACGGAATGCGGCTGGAGAAAGGGTGGCAACAACATCTGAAGCGACTTTCGGAAGGAGCGAAGGCGACTGAGAAGGAGGCGCGCCTTCACCAGAAGTCGACGCCGTTCGCGGAGGATGTTGTTGCCACCCTTTCTCACTTCTCATATCGATAAGCACGTCCTTCGCATTCGATATTGACCTCCACTTGAATGGTGAACCTTGCGCTATCTCATGCGTATCAAGGCGATGGAGTGTTTCGGCGCGCAGAATACTGTCGGCGCGATACACGGTTTGTTTTTGCTTGCGTGCGATAGTTTCGAGAGCGTGACGAATATCTAGATATGGTTGTTTTTGCCCGATCCAACCGCGACTGTTCTCGCGTTCTATGATGACAGCGTCTATATCATTACGTGGAAGTATAGAAAATGAACCAGTCGCGACGATGACCACTGGATGAGCGGTTTCGACAATACTTTTCCAAGTGTCTATGATATTTTTTTTAGCAAGCTTGCCATGCAGAATGAAAATGTATCCTTCAATCCCCTTGGTTAACGCGTCAGTCAAAGTTTTTGCATCCTCAACAGTTGGTACATATATGGCTACGGATCTTTTCCGTGCGAATTCTTGACGGATCAAACTACGCCAAGAACCGAGGCGGTCTTCATCATCACCTTGAATGGCAAAAGTTTCGTCGATTGTTGTGGAACTTTTTATTTCATTAAAAAATTGATTCTGCCGAACGGGCATTGCAATCCTGCTGGCATTTTCCATGAGCGTATCAGAAATGAGTGTATCAATGACTGAACCGATCGTCGTGGCGTAATATTCTGCCAATATTTTACAAGCTTCCATAAATGCGGGAGGGAAGAAGGCGATAGCTTTCACTTTACCGATTTTCTTGAGTTGAAAACTTGCATCTTTGATTTCACTTTTTAGATCGGCGGCAGGACGAACATTGATGACAATAGCGTAAATATTTTTTGAGCGCAGTGGAACAGAGACGATAGCGCCAATTAGGACTTCCGAAGCGGTGAAATAAGAGAGTTCTCCAGCGACCTTGGAGCGCGTGAGGGGGATGACGGTGATGATCGAAAGTGGTTTCATACTCTATTTATACTCTTTATTTGGTTTTCTACAAATCCCTGAATGTCTCTATGTGTGCTCCAATAGCGTTTAAACGTTCAGCTAGGTCTTCGTATCCACGATTGATGTTGTAGACATTTCGAAGAACTGATGTCCCTGGGGCAGCTAACATAGCGAGCATAATAATGACTGAAGGACGGAGGGCTGGAGGAGACATGATGTCCGCCGATTTCCAATGAGTTGGTCCTTTTATATAGAAACGATGAGGATCGGCCAAGATAGTATCTGCGCCAAGTTTATCAAGTTCTTTATAATACGTTGCCCTTTCTTCATATGTCCAATCATGGATAAACGTCTGTCCTTCTGTGACGGCTCCAATAAGGGCAAAAAATGGTAGGTTGTCCATATTAAGTCCTGGATATGGTTGCGCGTGGATTTTTTCTTCGAGTGCCACAAGCTTCGAAGGAAAGGTTTTGATGTCTACCAGATTTACTTTATGGTTTTCTCCGGTATATCTTTTGTTGATTTTATATTTGAATCCCATTTTTTCCAACTTTAGGAGTTCTAGTTCCAGAAAGTCGATAGGGCATCGTTCAATAACAATAGACGAATCGGTGACGATAGATGCGGCAATGAGAGACATCGCCTCTATAGGATCTTCGCCAACTGTATATTCAACAGGAATGTTGATGTCTCTTTTTCCATTAACAACGAGTGTTGATGTTCCGATTCCCTCAATCTTTACACCTAAGAGCTCAAGATAAAAACATACATCTTGAATCTGATAGTTCGCAGAAGCAAATTTTATAATGGTTTTTCCTGGAATTCGAGCTGCTGCCATGAGGATTGTCTCAGTCACTGTGTCACCAGCCTCGTAAAGTATGATCTCTGATGGACGTAATTCTGTGTGTGATATTTCGTAATGATCTGATTTTGTCTCAATCTTCACTCCGATTTTTTCTAAAGCGTAAAAATAAGGCTTTACTGTTCTGGATCCAAGGCGACATCCTCCCGCTTGGGGAAGATTGAATGCATTGAACTCATGAATAAGTGGACCCATGAGCATAATTCCACCTCGAGTTTTTGCCATCTGTTCGGCAATTTTTTTATTTATTTTCTCTATTCCAATTTTTTTTGGAGGGATAATTATGAGATCATCTTTTTTCCACTCTACCTTTACCCCGATACTTTCTAGGACTTCAGCTATGCGATAGACTTCTTCAATCTTGGGAGCATTCTTTATGATCGTTCTTCCTTTATTTAAAAGTGTTGCACACATCACACCGACAGCCCCATTTTTTGAAGCCCGAACTTTGATGGTTCCCGCAAGTTTGTGTCCTCCTTCGATACGAAAGTTTACGGTACCTTGAGGGGCAAGGGCGATTATTTCGTGGTTAAGAGCTGTACTGATTTTTGAAAGTGTTTCTGTACTCAAATTTTGCTCGCCTTTTTCTATGCGAGCTATGACACTTTGGGTTGTGTCGGTCTTCTTTGCTAGTTCTGCTTGTGTCATTCTCTGGTCTTCACGTACCTTAGCTATCATATTACCGAGGTTAGAAAGGGGATTCTTTTTAGTTTCTATATTTTTTTTAATTTTTGTTGCTTTTTTCATATGCAATACAGTATAGCATATACGCTATGTTGTGCACAAGTTGAAATATATTGGAGATGTGGATAACAAAAATCCGCCATTACAGCGGATTTTTGGTTGAGCTCTGAAGTGATCCATTTGCTCCACCTATCAAGTACCCTAAGACTATTTCATTTCGAATGGAAAGTCAAGGGGACATTTTACTTTGTGGACCGGACGGGGATCGAACCCGCAAGCTCCGCTTGATAGGTGGAGCTGGAGAACCACTCCACCGGCCCACGGGAAGGGTTTACCTTCCACGGAATAAAATATATCAAATCGGAATGAAGAAACACTGAAGAAACGATAAAGAAGTAATGAAGATTTTCCCGATATGTGGTGAAACACATTGAATCGCTCAATATTTGTGCTATAGTCAGACGACCTATGAGCATATTTTCCCCAAAGCTTGGTATTGACCTTGGTACTGCAAATACCCTTGTTTTCTTGCCCGGAAAGGGAATCATCCTGAACGAACCTTCGGTTGTGGCTGTTTCGGAAGTCGATAAAAAGGTTCTAGCAGTCGGAAATGAGGCCAAGGAAATGTTGGGTCGTACGCCTGACACTATCATCGCTTACAGACCAATGCGCGATGGTGTCATCGCTGACTATCGCGTGACCGAAGCTATGCTCCGTTATTTCATCGACAAAGCGCTCGGACGTTTTTCATTTTTCAAACCTGATGTCATGGTTTCTGTTCCGGCTGGCATTACTTCCACCGAACGTCGCGCTGTCGTCGAAGCCGCTCTCCGCGCTGGTGCAAAAAATGCTTATGTCGTCAAAGAGCCGATCCTCGCCGCTATCGGTGCTGGGATTCCGATCCAAGAACCGCGTGGGCATATGATTGTCGATATTGGTGGTGGCACGACTGACGTGGCGGTGATCTCACTTGGCGGTATCGTCTCTTCGACTTCGGTCAAATGTGCTGGAAATAAAATTGACGCGGCGATCACTGATTATGTCAAAAAAACTTTTAACTTGGCGATCGGAGATCATATGGCAGAAATAATTAAAATCACGATCGGCTCGGCGATTCCACTTGATCAAGAACTCACCATGCAAGTGAAGGGTCGCGACTATATTTCAGGTCTGCCACGTTCGACTGAAATCAAAACAAATGAAATCGTCAAAGCCATTGCTGCGCCACTGCGCGACATGGTCAAGGCCATCAAAGATGTGCTCCAAGAAACTCCTCCAGAATTGGCGGCTGATATTATTGATCAAGGTATTACCATGACTGGTGGTTCTTCAATGTTGCGAAATCTTCCCGAACTAGTATTCCGTCGCACTGGTGTGAAGGCGCAAATGGCGGAGGAGCCATTACTGTGTGTTGCAAAGGGAACAGGCACTGCACTGGAGCATTTGGATGTTTATAAGAAAGCGATGATGAGTAAGAGGTAATAGGTCAGATAAAATATGAGTTATAATTAAGAACTATGAACTTAAGCTCATTATCCCACCACGCCTATCTCCTCATCGGCTCCGACTCGGTTCATGCCGACTTACTTTCAATACTCGAAAAAAATCATAAAATAGTTGCGCGGGCAAATCCTGATTTCTTTGATCGAACTTATCAGAACTTTACAATTGACGATGCGCGTGAAGTAAAGACTTTTCATGGAACGCGACCTGTGACTGAAACTGGCAAGAAGATTTTTATTTTAGTTATGAATGGCGCTACGGTTGAAGCGCAGAATGCATTATTGAAATTATTGGAAGAGCCCGCGGATTATGCACATTTTTTTATAATAATTCCTTCAACGCATTTACTTCTGCCGACGGTGAAGTCGAGGATGCAAATTATTGAGACTAAGCAGGAAGCAGGCGCCCAGAGAGGCGGGCCGACGGAGGCCACAAAGGAGAAAGGGGGCGGCAAAAATGAAAAAAGCGTAAATGGGAAAAACAGGGTGTCCGAAACCATTAATCCTGAACTCTTACAAAGTGTCAAGAAATTTGTCACTTTTTCAAAGGCGAAACGGCTTGAGGAGGTGAAGAAGCTGATTGATGATATTACCAAAGAAAAAAAGACCAAGCAGGACGCTATCGATTTTCTAAATGCAATTCAGGTGGTGATCTATGAAGAAAAAGGCGTTAAAGAAGGGAAGTTGGCGCTTGAAGCGATTGAGATGGCGCGCAACTATATTCACGATCGCGCGCCGTCGGTTAAGATGTTGCTGGAGTATGTGGCATTGAATGTTTAACGACTTTTTCTTTGTTTAATATGTTATACTGTGTTTAATTAAAAATTAGTAATTAGGTTAATTAGAAATTTTACTTATATGGCCTACGACTTCAACCCTTTCAAAAAACAACTCGCTTCTGCAGAGGAATGGCTCAAGAAAGAGCTTCAGCAAATTCGTACTGGTCAGGCTAGTCCCGCCGTTCTTGATGCTGTCAAAGTCGAGATTTACGGCGCGCCGATGGCTCTCAAGGAAGTTGCCAGTGTTACTATCGAAGGCGCGCGAACTTTGCGCATCGCTCCATGGGATAAAAGTCAGACCAAAGAGATTGAGAAAGCTATTACCGTCGCCAATCTCGGCCTTTCAGTCGTCGTTGATGATCAGGGCTTGCGCGTGATGTTCCCAGAATTGACTGGTGACCGTCGTCAGCAGATTGCCAAAATGGCAAAAGAGAAACTCGAAGAAGCCAAGAAAGAAGTTCGCAGTCATCGTGATGTGATTGTCAAAGATTTTCAGACCAAAGAAAAAGATGGTGCTATGGGCAAAGACGATGCATTCCGTGGCAAAAATGACACACAAAAGTTGGTTGATGAAATGAATAAAAAGCTGGATGATATGTTTAGTAAAAAGGAGAAGGAGTTATTAAGTTAGTATGCTTACTGCCATTATTTTCATCATAGTTCTCACTATCCTTATTTTCGTTCACGAATTGGGGCATTTTGTTACTGCGCGGGCGGCTGGTATTCGGGTTGATGCATTCAAGATTGGTTTCGGGCCAAGACTTTTCCATTGGACAAGAGGTGGAACTGAATACGGAGTGAACCTTATTCCGTTTGGTGGCTTTGTGAAAATTCATGGTGAAAATCCTGACGAAGAAGCAGTGAGTGGCCCTGATGCGGCACGTAGTTTTGTAAATAAGCCACGCTGGAAACAGGTTATGGTTTTGGTGGCTGGAGTAACGTTTAACTTTTTGTTTGCTTGGTTGTTGTATAGCGGTGCTTTTATTTCTGGTGTGACGGCGACGACTGATGGATTTGAAAAGTATGCGAACCAATTTACCAATGAACGGGTAATGATTACTTATATCGAAAAAGGTTCACCAGCCGAAAAAGTAGGAATTAAGGAAGGTGATGTTTTGGTAGTAGAAGCCGGCCCAAATCCTATTGAAAAAATTCAACAAATAATTAATGAAAATGGAACGAAGCCACTTTCACTAGAGATTCAACGGTCAAATTCAATTAATACTCAAAAAATCGAAGTTACTCCTGTAACTGGTTTAGTCGATGGCAAATATGCAATTGGTATCGCCATGCAAAAAGTAGGTGATTTACATTTACCATTCTTCACAGCTATCTGGGAAGGTCTACATTATACTTTGATCATGATTCGCGAGACTGCCGTTGGACTTTACACATTTATTGCAAATATTTTCCAAGGCACGGCTAATTTCTCCGATGTCGCTGGCCCTATCGGAATTGCGGGAATTGTCGGAAATGCCGCACAGCTTGGCTTTACTTATTTGGTAATGATTACTGCTTTGATTTCAATCAACCTTGGTGTCATCAACCTCATTCCATTCCCAGCGCTCGATGGAGGTCGTACTTTATTTGTGCTGATAGAAGGAGTGATTCGTCGTCGAATATCCATGAAATTCACGAATATTGTGAATACGGTTGGTTTCGTATTACTCATGCTACTTATGGTTGTGGTGACTTATAAGGATGTGGTGAAGTTGTGGAAATAAAAATTATTTTTTATTGTTCTCTTCTTTTTTCTTTGCAAGCAGTGCAATAAGCGTAAATGCTATGACAAGTAAGGTGCCTAATATGTAAACAAATATGAGCCCTGTATTAGTGTTAGTCATTTGTAGAGTTATTTAGTTGATAATGCAAGCCCTGCAGACCACGCGGCCAGCGTTGCAGCTAATCCAATTAGAATAATAGGTGCGTTGAAACTTTGTTTTAAGACAGGGTCTATTAGCATTGATGCAAAAAATACCTGACCTGTATCTTTGCAGATGTCAGAGATTGAGTCGAATTTAACCAGTGAATAATTTCTTCGCATACCATAATTATAAATCATTTTTTTATCAAAAATCAATATGTACAGACATGAAAAAATGTTTCGTATTGATGAAAAAATTAACTAGTAGCACTTTTTGTCATTATTGGTTATTATTGAAGTCATGAAACAATCACACCTCTTCACCAAGACGCGTCGAGAAGCTCCAAAAGATGAAGTTGCCAAGAATGCGCAACTCTTGATTCGGGCTGGATACATAAATAAAGAAATGGCTGGCGTGTATTCATTCTTGCCACTGGGTTTGCGAGTGATGAATAAGATAGTGAATATTATTCGTGAGGAAATGAATAGTATTGGCGGACAAGAGGTTAATTTGAGCGCATTACAGGATAAAAAGAATTGGGAACCGACTGGTCGATGGGATGAAAAAGTTATTGATATTTGGTTCAAAACAAAGCTAAAAAATGGTAGTGACGTTGGTCTTGGTTTCACTCACGAAGAGCCGCTGACAAATCTTATGAAAGATCATATCCGTTCATTCCGCGATTTACCTGTGGCCGTTTACCAATTTCAGACCAAGTTCAGAAATGAAGAACGTGCCAAGTCAGGAATAATGCGTGCGCGAGAGTTTATGATGAAGGATTTGTATTCATTCAATGTTGATGAAAAAGCCCATCAAGATTTTTATGAAGAGGCGAAGAAGGCTTATGTTCGTGTATTTGATCGCCTTGGTTTGGGTGCGCAGACTTATGTGACTTTTGCTACTGGCGGTTCATTTTCTAAATACTCACACGAATTCCAGACTATTACAGATGCTGGTGAAGACACGATCTATGTCCATGAAGGCAAGCGCTTGGCGGTCAATAAAGAAGTTTTGAATGATGAAGTGCTAAAAGACCTAGGAATCTCGAGGTCGGATCTCACCGAACATAAAGCAGTTGAAGTCGGAAACATTTTCAGTTTGGGTACAAAATTCTCCGACGCGCTCGGTTTGAATTTCAAAGACGCGAAAGGGAAGTTGAAGCCAGTTATTATGGGTTCTTACGGCATCGGTCCTGGACGCGTCATGGGTACAATCGCTGAACTCTGGTCTGATGATAAAGGTCTAGTTTGGCCAGAATCAGTTTCACCGTTTGCTGTGCATTTGATTGCTCTAACTGATGCTGAAGGTGCTGTTAAAAAAGCGGCTGACGAATTGTATGAAAAATTAACAAAGAAAGGAGTTGAAGTGCTTTATGATGATCGTGATGAAACTGCTGGTACAAAGTTTTCTAATTCGGATCTGATTGGGATACCAAAGAGGATTGTGATTAGTGCAAAAACTTTGAAGGAAAATTCCATGGAGACAAAGGATAGGAGGACGGGGAAGATGGAGATGGTTGGGATTGGGAGTTTGTAAAAAAGAAAATTTAATATAAAAAAGAAAACGACCACCCGTTTGGGAAGTCGTTCGGTAGAATTCACACATATACTTACAAAATTGTCAATTACTCAATCTCCTCCTTTATGTTACTCTTCACATATGACTTTCAAAGACCGAAAAGACCAACTATTCAGTCGTTTTTCGAATGATATCGGGATTGATCTCGGTACTGCCAATACTCTTGTTTACGTGCGTGGAAAAGGCATCGTCGTAAATGAACCATCAGTCGTGGCGGTCAATCAAAAAACAGGTCAAGTTGTCGCTGTCGGACAAGTTGCAAAGAATATGCTTGGTCGCACGCCAGCGCACATTACCGCGGTTCGACCACTCGTCGATGGGGTGATTTCTGATTTTGAGGTGACAGAAGAAATGCTTTCGTATTTTATGAAACGCGCTGGCGAATATATGCCGAAGAAATTTCTAGGGCCTCGAGTCGTGGTTGGCGTTCCGTCAGGTATAACGAACGTTGAGGTGCGCGCGGTTCGTGATGCTACCAAGAATGCTGGAGCACGTGAAGTATTTATTGTCGAACAACCAATGGCTGGAGCTATCGGTATTCGTTTACCGATCCACGATCCAGTTGGAAGTATGATTATAGATATTGGCGGAGGCACCACAGACATCGCCGTCATTTCGCTTGGCGGTATTGTGCGTTCGAAAAATCTGAAAATCGCTGGTGATAAACTTAACAACGACATCATTTCTTATATTCGTAACGAATTCAAAATTCTGATTGGTGAAACAACCGCGGAACAGGTGAAGAAAGATGTTGGCGCTGTTATGCCCGGAGAATCATTGGAAACAACAATCCGTGGTCGAGATTTGATTACTGGTTTGCCACGTGAGGTGATCATCACTGATTCTGATATTCGCGAAGCGATCGGTCAATCAATCACGATTCTGCTTGAAGCAACCAAAGAAGTTTTGGAGACAACTCCGCCAGAAATACTTTCTGATGTTATGAAGCGTGGCATTCATTTGGTCGGTGGTGGAGCGCTCATCAAAGGTCTTGATGTGCTCTTGGTCGAAACACTCAATATTCCAATAACAATTGCGGAAGATCCATTGACTGCCATTGCTCGCGGCGCTGGTATCATTTTAGAAGATTTGGAAAAATATCGTTCAGTTCTCATAGAAAGTGAAGATGACTTACCTTCAAGTTCATAAACGTCCATATCAGAAGATGAAACAAACGATCATTTGGGTGATTGGCGTGGTTGTTGTACTCGTAATCATTTTACAATTGTTCGCACCACACTTTTTTCCATCGCTTTTTACGGCTATAGCTCGACCATTCTGGCGTACGGAATTTTCCATAGAAAGTGGAGCACTCAAATCTCCTGAAACATTATTGAGTGAAAATGAAGCACTGAATCGTCAATTGGCAGATGCTCAAGTTCGTTTGGATACTATTCACGCGGTTGAGTTGGAAAATAATGAATTAAAAACACTTCTTGGACGAGATCCTAAAAATCAAGATATTCGAATCTTGGCGGCAGTCCTCAAACATCCGCCATTTTCGGCATATGATGAACTTATTATTGATATTGGTCATGATTACAATCTTTCAACTAGTAGTCAGATTTATGCGTCTGGCGATATTCTGATTGGTCACGTGGTTGATGTATTGAATACAACCGCCAAAGTGAAACTTTTTTCTTCGTCAAACGAAAAATACGAAGTACTTATAGGTCCAAATCATACACCAGCGACTGCCATTGGTCGTGGTGGAGGACAATATGAGGCACAAGTTTCGCGCGAGACTAGTGTCAAAGAAGGGGATTTTGTTCTCAATCCATCTTTGAATGATAAGCCGTTTGGTATTGTGAGTGCAGTGCTTCAAGATCCAACTCAGCCTTTTGAGACGGTTTTATTTGCTCCACCAGTGAATATTTATCAGTTGAGGTGGGTGTTGGTTAAGAACTAATTACTGCGGAGGTACCACTTTAGTAGGTCGCACCTCGATACTCCAAATATGAACAATCAATTAATTTTCAGAATAATTTTAGATATTTTAATTGCAATCTGCATCCTCCAAGCTTGGTGGTTCATCGCGCTTCCGCTAGCAATCTTCGGCGTCTGGGAATTTCCGTATTTTATTGAAATTATTCTGGCTGGAATTATTTACGATTCACTTTTCGGTTTTGTCTCAGGAATGGGTGTCTGGGGTTATGTCGGAACAATAGTTTCGATAATTCTGTTTGGTGTGGTGATTTTATTAAGAAAAATGGTGAGGAGATAAGATCAATATGCTATTATTCATCTATGCCTTTTTCCTTAAACCAACTAATGTTCTGGCGTCGCACCAACCGCAACGGTCGCAATAACAGACGACGAAAAGTCATGGAGATTGCTCCTGATGAAGTTATGATTGACTCGAGCAATCTGGGCGATTTTGACACGTCGCAGTTCGAGGGTCGATTGGAAAAGCCAATCTCAAAACTAACTCTTTACGCGATTACTGGAATATTTGGCATATTCGCACTCGCATTTCTTGTTCAGGCGTGGAATTTGCAAGTTACTCATGGAGAAGAATATCGCACCCGCAGTGAGAAAAATTTACTTCGCCCAATACCGATCTTTGCCGGACGTGGAGTTCTGACCGATCGTAATGGAACATTGTTGGCTTGGAATGCGCCGATGCAAAATGACATAGGAGCTACGAGCACTGAAGACGCCGTTGCCACACGCCAATATGCCACATCGACTGGACTTTCACATGTGCTTGGTTATGTTCAATATCCATCAAAAGATAAGAATGGTTTTTATTATCAAAATGATTTCGAAGGAGTTACAGGTGCTGAAAAATATTTTAATGAACAATTACAGGGTGTGAATGGTTCACGACTCGTCGAGGTTGACGCGCGTGCGAAAATTATTTCAGAAAATGTTGTCAGACCGCCAGTTCAAGGAGAAAGCGTGACCTTGTCTATTGATAGTCGTGTGCAATCAGCTCTGTATCATAATATTCAAGATATTGCTGAACGCGTTGGTTTCGCTGGAGGTGCTGGCGTGATCATGAATGTTCATTCCGGAGAAATTATCGCACTGACTAGTTATCCAGAATATAGTTCGCAGGTTATGTCTGATCGTTCTGACACAGCTCGAGTCAAAGCGCTTTTGACGAATCCAAATTTACCTTTTCTTGATCGTGCTGTTGATGGTCTCTATACGCCAGGTTCTATCGTGAAGCCGTATGTCGCGCTTGGCGTTCTCACGGAAAATGTTATTGATCCTTCAACCATCATTGTTACTACTGGTTCGATCTCGATTCCAAATCCATATGATTCAACCAAGAGTACTCTTTTCAAAGACTGGAAAAATAACGGGGCACTCGATATTCGCCATGCTATTGCCATGTCATCTGACGCATATTTCTATATAGTTGGTGGTGGATACAATGATCAGAAAGGTTTAGGAATCGCGAACATTGATAAATATTTACGATATTTTGGTTTGGGAACGCTTATGCCCGAATCATTTGTTCAAGGTAAGGCTGGTACTATTCCGACGCCTGAATGGAAGAAGGCGACCTTTAATGAAAGTTGGTATCTTGGAGATACGTACCACACGGCTATTGGTCAATATGGATTCCAAGTTACACCAGTGCAAATGATTCGCGCGGTGGCGAGTTTGGCAAATAACGGACTATTACTTGTGCCAAGTATTATAAAAACTGACACGCCCAAAGTGGATAGATTCATTGAAGAAATTCCAGCTAAAAATTTTGAAATAGTTCGTGAAGGTATGCGTCTATCGGTGACATCTGGTGTAGCTATTGCTCTTAATGCACCATATGTACACGTAGCGGCCAAATCAGGAACAGCAGAGCTAGGTGTTTCAAAAGATAAAGTTAACTCGTGGATTACCGGTTTTTGGCCATATGAGAATCCAAAGTATGCTTTTGTAGTAATGCTCGAAAAAGGTTCAGTTCACAACCTGGTTGGTGCGGCGGCGGCAATGAGGCAACAACTGGATTGGATGCAGAATAATACTCCAGAGTACTTGAAGTAATTCCGCATATAGTGCTATAATAGGCATACAATTACTTACTAACCTAAGTGTTTTCATTTTTTTATGTCAACAGAACCCCAATATCTTACTAATGAAAAATTTACTGAACTCAAGGCAGAGCTTCAGCATTTGAAAACTGATCGTCGCAAAGAAGTAGCAGATCATCTGGAATATGCCAAGAAGCTAGGTGACCTATCTGAAAATGCCGAATACCATCAGGCTCGTGAAGAACAGGCAGAGGTAGAAGATCGCATTAGTCGTTTGGAAAATTTACTCAAGAACGCGACGATTACCGGCGCAACTCGTGGCGATGTGATCACTGTCGGTTCCACAGTTCGTTTGACCAAAGATGGCGAAAATAAATCTCACCTCTATACGATTGTAGGATCTGAAGAAGCTGATATGACTCAAGGAAAAGTTTCCAACATGTCTCCAATAGGTTCAGCGCTTCTCGGGCACAAGCAAGGCGACACGATCAAGGTCACTACACCAAAAGGGGTCAACACTTATCAAGTTGCGGCGATAAAGTAATTTTCAAATCAGGCATTGTTTTATTAAACAATTATAAATTTTTATAAAATGGCCGCACTTGATGAACTTCGTACAACTAGACTCGCCAAACTGGAACTGCTCAAAAAAGCGGGTATGTCAGCATATCCAGCCAAAGTTCCACGTGACCACTGTTTGAAAGACGCCAAAGCCAATTTTGCTGAATATGAAAAGTCGCAAAAAGTAGTCAATCTGGCTGGACGTATTATGGCTATTCGTGGACAAGGTGCGATTCTATTCGCAGTGCTCGATGATGGTAAAGCTACGTTTCAAGCTGTGATCAAAAAAGATGTTCTGAAGCCGGAATTATTCGAATTATTTACTATTGCGGTTGATATTGGCGACATTATTAGTGTCACAGGTACTTGTTTTACGACACAAAGAGGAGAGCAGAGCATTTTGGTTAGTTCATGGACCATGGCGTCAAAGTCACTTTTACCTTTGCCGGAAAAATGGCACGGTCTAACTGATCCTGATGAAAAATTTCGCAAAAGATATTTGGATTTTATAATGACACCAGAGTTGCGTGATATTTTCTTGAAAAAAGCCAAGTTCTGGAATGTCACTCGCCAATTCATGAATGATAATGGATTTTTGGAAGTAGAAACGCCAAGTTTGGAAACGACAACAGGTGGTGCCGAAGCGACGCCGTTCAAGACACATCATAATGACTATGACTTGGATGTATTTTTGCGCATATCAGTTGGTGAACTTTGGCAAAAGCGTTTGATGGCTGGCGGTTTCCAGAAAACTTTTGAGATTGGTCGTGTATATCGTAATGAAGGTACTAGTCCAGAACATGCGCAGGAATTCACCAATATGGAATTCTATTGGTCATACGCTGACTACAATGATGGTATGAAATTGGTTCAAGAAATGTATCGCAAAATTGCCACGGAAGTTTTTGGTACAACGAAGTTTACGACTCGCGGTCACAGTTTTGATCTAGCTCTCGAGTGGAACAAGATTGATTATGCCGAAGAGATCAAAAAGCAAACGGGGGTTGATATTTCTTCTGCCTCTGAAAAAGATATGATGAATAAACTCAACGATCTCAAAGTGAAATACGATGGCACCAATCGTGAGCGTTTGACTGACACTCTATGGAAATATTGCCGCAAAAATATTACTGGTCCGGTATTCCTGATCAATCATCCAGTCCTAGTTGCGCCACTAGCCAAGAGTGTCGAAGGCATGTCTGCGCCGGCAGGTAAGTCAGTTGTTCAAATGTTCCAGCCTATCATCGCTGGTAGTGAACTTGGCCGTGGTTATTCAGAGTTGAATGATCCGATTGACCAAGCGAGTCGTTTTGCTGAACAACAGAAGCTTATAGACAAAGGTGATACAGAAGCCATGATGCCCGACCATGAATTCGTGGAGATGCTGGAACATGGCATGCCACCTACGTGCGGTTTTGGTTTTGGTGAACGATTGTTCGCGTTTCTTATTGATAAACCACTGCGTGAAGTACAGATGTTTCCGTTGATGAAGCCGAAAAACGAGCCTAAGGAAAATAGCAACGTAAGTAAGAATGCAAAGAAATAATTATGCTAAATTTCTTCACCAAAGCGCTCATCAAGCGCCAATTAAAAGATGTACCTCAAGCTGAGCTTGATAAGATTTTTGAAATGATTGAAAAGAATCCAGATTTTTTTAAGAAAATGGCGGAATCAATTCAGGTAAAGATGAAATCGGGTATGAGTCAAGAAGAAGCGGCGAAAGCGGTGATGCAAGAAGGTGGTGAGGATATGAAGAAGGTTATGAGTTTGGGGAAATAAAAAAGCAGGGAAAGGTCCCTGCTGAACTAATGTTGACGCGCTTTACTAATGATGAAGCGGTTATTTTTTGACCTTCAATGAAGCAAGTGAATAGCCTCGATAAGGTATCTTTCAGCCATATCCCAGTCGATCGGATCCATGGTGCTACCGCTCGGCCGTAGTTTTCCTTCCGCATCAATGCTTACTTCTGGAACCACTTTAACAATTGGTTCAACAAGATTTACAGTATCTGGTCCAAGACCACCTGCAACAACGATACCAAGTGAAGGCATGATTGTGCTAATCGGTATGACGTAAGTTAAGAGTGTTTCGGCGTCCATGTGGAGGCCTTCACCCATACTTTTGTCCAGAAGAACAAAATCAATCGCACCATCATACTCCGCACACTTTTTCACTAGTCTATACGGAGAGTTGCCAATCATTTCAAATGATTTACGCCCAACCTGTAATATGATTTGCACATGTGGATATTGTTTACGGTAGGCTCTGATTGTTCTCGGATGAGGCCAGACCATATCCAGTTGAAGCGCTTCAACATTTTTTCCGGCAACTTTTGTCGCCTTCAAAAGGTTGTCCAGCACTTCAATCCCATGGTAATCGACGTAGTGCAAAACATTGAAGAGTAGTGGATGTTTGACGAAGATTGAGGCAGTTCTGTTTTTTGGAGCGTAGGCATCAGCAAACTTTGTTGGAAGGTCATTGATGATCTTGTAAGAGGTCATGACTCCAACATGAAGCCTACGTTTTGATCCCACAGGGATATGTTTTGCAAACACGGTAAGCATCTTGCGGACCTCTGTGTTGGTTTGGAAACCGGTAATACCGATATACGAAAATTTCATCGTTGGGTCTTTCGTTGTTAATTTACTCGTTATTCTAATTTTTACTATAAAACAAATACATAAAAAAGTAAAGGAGATTAGAGTTTTGTTCAATACAAAATAGTACATATTTCCGAATGTCAAAACCTTGTGTAATACCAAATTTCCTATACAATGTCGGCATGAATCTAGGAGATCTTAAATTACAGACTATAGGTATTTATAAAGAAAGATTTGGAAAAATCTTCTGTTTTGTCGACTATGGCAATGTTAATTATTGGTATGAAAATGATGAGCGTGATTGGGATGGTAACACATTGGCTAAAGGCTATAAGTTGTTCGTTGATATTGAAAAACTAGCTGATTTTATTTTGGGTTTTGCTGATCAGAAACGTTTTTATTATGGATGGAATCCACGAAAGAAACAAAACTGGCATATTGCTATTAAGGCCGAAAAATGCGGATTCATAAAGAATACCAAACCGATGCAGTTCATTAAGCATTATTTATCTGATGGAGAACACGCGGAAGATGGATTCAATAACTCTGAAATTAAAAAAGATACAGCAGGCAAGGCATATATAGAAATTCCTAAAAGTAATTTTGATGTCGAAATCAGCGTTGACGCACTTCGCAGTTTGGAAAAATATGACACATTCTGCCTGTTTTCAGGTGATAGTGATTTTGCGTATTTGGCGCAGTATCTTAAAAAGAAGGGTAAGAAAATTATTGTTGTAGCTTCAGGACAAGTATTTCATACACTCAAAGAGTTGGCAGATTTGTATATAAATGCTCAGGATATAAAGGCAAACATTACTTCCATAAAGAAAACTACGCCCCGTGAAGGGCGTAGTTTGGATATCGGATCCGTCTCAGACGGACAAGGTAGCGGTAAAGCTACAGTGAAAGTGTAGTATAATCTGTCTTTGAAGTCAAAGTTATCCACAATTACAATATTTAATAATAAATCCCCATGTCCCTCTCCATCGGCATCGTCGGCCTCCCAAACGTAGGCAAATCAACACTATTCAACGCTCTGACGCGAAAGAGTGTGCTTGTTGCCAACTATCCATTTGCCACCATCGATCCGTCGGTTGGTGTCGTAGCTGTGCCTGATGAACGAATTAACAAGCTTTCCGAATTTTCCAAGACGCAAAAAACTGTTCCAGCCGTGGTTGAATTCGTTGACATTGCTGGTTTGGTCAAAGGTGCATCTGATGGTGAAGGACTCGGCAACCAATTCCTGACTAATATTCGTGAGACTGATGCTATTGCTGAAGTAGTACGTATTTTTGAAGATGACAATATTATTCATGTTGATGGTAAGATCAATCCACTCAAGGATATTGAAGTTATAAATCTGGAACTTATTCTGGCTGATCTGCAAACAGTAACGAAGCGTCATGGTAGTCTGGCGCGCGAGGTGAAAGCTGGCAAAAAAGAAGCAATAATAGAAAATGGTTTAGTAGAGAAAATTATTGCTTTGTTAAAAGCGGGTAAGTTGGCTTCGACAGTTGTCGCTGATGAATTTGAAACTCCGTATGTAAAGATGTTACACCTTTTGACCTCGAAGCCGTTCATGTATGTTTTGAATAAGAAATCTGGTGGCAAAAATCTGGATGAAACAAATGATGAGCGTTATCAGGCATTGATGTCATTTTTCAAAGAAAATAATGCCAAATGGGTAATCGTTGATGCTGGTATTGAACATGAACTCAAAGATATTGATGATAAAGAAAAACAAGAGCTTCGCGAGGGCTTGGGCGCAAAAGATGATGGTATCAATGATTTGATCAAAAAGGGCTATGAACTATTAAACTTAATTACCTATTTTACAACAGGGGAAAAAGAGACTCGCGCATGGACTATTCATCGTGGCTGGACCGCGCCGGAGGCTGGTACAGCGATTCATGGTGATTTCAAAGATAAATTTATTCGCGCTGAAGTTATCGAATGGGATAAATTGATTGAGGCTGGTTCATTTGGTGTGGCGCGTGAAAAAGGACTCTTGAGAACAGAAGGTAAGGAGTATGTGGTTAAGGATGGGGATGTGATGGAGTTTAAGATTTAGGGGGTAGCGGAGCGAGTTAATCCCTTAAAAACTAGACCACACTTTGCGCTGTACAGCAACGTTACTTTGTGTTAGTATATTGGCTGGCTGTTTTTTTGACCCCAAACCAAAAAATTGGGTATTATCCCAAAAAGTTGTTCTTCCAAATACGGATTACATTATGAAAACATTGCTTCTAGTTGCTGTCGGTGTCACTGGCTTAATGGGCATTCGCGCCCTAGCCTTTTGTCTCGCAATCATCCTTGTCATCATTGGCGTTTTTCTTTCAGCAATGCCAAGGAGTCGTGTGAAAGCTATCGCTCTTTTCCTGCCGTTCGCTGGTGTTGCAGGCGGCATCGTTTGGCGCTTCTTTCTAAAGTAAAACCAACTCCCTTGATTCAAATTCCAGCCGTCTTAACGAGGCTGGTTTTTATTTAGGTTATATCAAAACTCAAGATCTGGATCACCTATAGAGATTTTGTAAAAACTTCTGTTTTAAGCTATTATTTGACCCATGAAGAAAACTACAGTCAAACCAAAGAAAGTGGTTCCCTACGACCATATTAAAATTGAAAAAAAGTGGCAGAAGTATTGGGAATCTAAGAAATTATTTCGAGTAAAGGAAGATCAGCAAGGTTCCACCTCGCTAAAGAAATTCTACGCACTGATCGAATTTCCATATCCATCAGGAGAAGGTTTGCATGTTGGACATATACGTAGTAATACCGCTATGGATATTATTGCCCGCAAACGTCGCGCAGAGGGTTACAATGTTTTGTATCCGATAGGTTGGGATGCTTTTGGATTGCCAACAGAAAATTATGCTATCAAAACAGGCATTCAGCCAGCTGTTGTTACCAAAAAGAATACCGATACATTCCGCCGCCAGCTGAAAGCACTCGGCTTCTCTTTTGATTGGTCGCGCGAAATCAATACAACTGATCCGGCATATTACAAATGGACGCAGTGGATTTTCATACAATTTTTCAAAAAAGGTTTGGCGTACAAAAAGAAGATGACGATCAATTGGTGTCCAGTTGATTTGATTGGTTTGGCTAATGAAGAAGTCATTGATGGTAAATGTGAACGTTGTGGTAATCCTGTGGAGAAGCGCGAGAAAGAGCAGTGGATGTTGGCTATTACTAAATATGCAGAAAGGTTGGACAAAGATTTGGATACGGTTGATTTTTTGGAGAGAATTAAAACACAGCAGAGGAATTGGATTGGAAAATCAGAAGGCGCTGAATTAACATTCAAGATTAAGGCTGGAACAAATTCTGATAAACAAATCAAAGTCTTCACCACGCGCCCAGACACATTATTCGGCGTTACCTATGTAGTTTTGGCACCTGAACATCCACTTGTTAAAGAATTTTTGCCAACGATTCAAAATAAGGAAGAGGTTGAAGCATACATCGCTAAAGTTAAAAAAGAAACTGACATTGAGCGCACTGATGCTGGAAAAGAAAAAACTGGTGTTGAATTGAAAGGAGTGAAGGCGATTAATCCCGCAAATAATGAAGAAGTGCCAGTTTGGATCGCTGATTACGTCCTGGCTGACTATGGAACTGGTGCAGTCATGGCGGTTCCAGCGCACGATGAGAGGGATTGGGAGTTTGCGAAGAAACATGGGTTGGAAATTAAGCAAGTAATATTTCCGTATCTTCCAGGAAATTACATGAGAGAGGGTTTCCCGATTGTTTTTCGAAACCATGTAAGTTGTATTTTACATAATCCAAAAAATGACACATATGCATGCCTTCAATGGAACAAGGAGTTGGATTGGAAAACATTTATTGGTGGAGGCATTGAGGATGGTGAAGACATAATTTCTGCTGGTCTAAGAGAAATAAAAGAAGAATCTGGGTATACAGATGTTCGTTTTAGTCGGGCTATAGGAAATTGTTTTGGAAGTGGATTTGCTGCACATAAAAATGAGAATCGTCAGAGTTTTATCAATGGATTTCTTTTCGAACTTAATAGTGATGCAAAAGAATCAGTTAATCCCGAGGAAACAAAGAAACATACAGTTGTTTGGCTTGAGAAAAAAGAAGTAGCAAATTTTATAAATATTCCTAGTCAGAAGTATTTGTGGGGTATTCTTGATATGAAAATGAAAAGTTATCCTGGTTCAGGATTACTTCATGATTCAGGAAAATTCTCTCGTTTATCATCTGATGATATTAAAAAAGAAATTACCACATCCGTCGGCGGCAAATGGGTAACAACCTTCAAACTCCGTGACTGGATCTTCTCGCGTCAACGTTATTGGGGTGAACCGATACCTGTTGTGCATTGTGAATTGCATGGAATTGTTCCAGTGCCTGAAAAAGATTTGCCAGTAAAGTTGCCCAAGGTAAAAAATTATAAACCTACAGAAACAGGTGAGTCACCACTGGCGTCAATTTCAAAGTGGGTTAATACAAAATGTCCACAGTGTAAAGGACCTGCACGACGCGAAACTGACACCATGCCGAACTGGGCTGGATCAAGCTGGTATTATTTGAGGTACGTGGATCCGAAGAATAAGAAAGCATTCGCTGATCCAAAAGACTTGAAATACTGGACGCCAGTAGACTGGTACAACGGCGGTATGGAGCACACCACATTGCACCTACTTTATTCTCGATTCTGGCATAAATTCCTCTTTGATCTGGGTTTGGTACCGACGAGCGAACCGTATCAGAAACGCACGTCCCATGGACTCATTTTGGCTCAAGGAGGTGAGAAGATGTCAAAGTCCAAGGGCAATGTCATTAACCCTGATGGTATAGTTGAAACAGTTGGCGCCGACTCATTACGCCTATATGAAATGTTTATGGGTCCTTTTGACCAGCCGATCGCTTGGGATACAAATAATATTGCTGGGGTGAGACGCTTTATTGAACGTGTTTGGAAATTACGTGAGAAAGTTGTGGAAAAAACAGACGAAAAAGTTGGCGACTTCATGTTGGTCAATAAACTTATCCACAAAGCGATCAAAAAAGTCAGCGATGACATTGAAGCTATGCGTTTCAACACAGCCATCAGTGCACTGATGATCACTTTGAATGAATTAGAAAAATTTGAAATTATTGACTCTGAACAATATGGAACATTCATTCAATTGCTGGCACCATTTGCTCCACACGTTGCCGAAGAATTGTGGGCGAGTCTCGGTAATAAAACAGCTATCCATACGGCATCTTGGCCAGTATATGACCCCGCTTTGGCGGCTGATTCCGAGTCGACAATCATGGTTCAGATCAATGGCAAAGTGCGTGGATCATTTGTGGCACCAATGAACTTATCAAAAGAAGAATTGGAAAAGCGCGCGCGAACATTGCCAGAATCTGCCAAGTGGTTGGAAGGGAAGGAGGTCAAGAAAGTCATTGTTATCCCAAATAAATTGGTAAACATTGTATTAGTTGACAATAATTTGGCAGTAAGGTAGTGTGTACATAACAAGCCTGGGTAGGGGATAGATAATATCCCCACGAAATTGACTTTAGTACAAGCTAGTGATACAAATATACTAATTATTTATTAACAACTTACATGGCCACATCAACCATTTCGTTCAAACCCAAGCAAATCGTCAAGCGTCTCCTTTCGTCTCTTCCTGACCGCGCCCGTGAAGTTATCATATATCGTTACGGTCTCGGTGCTGACACTCGTCGTATGACTCTAGACTCAATCGGCAAAAAGTACGGCATCACTCGTGAACGTGTTCGTCAGATCGAAAATTATGCCCTCGGAATGGTTCGCAAATCAGATGAATACAAACTTGAGAAAGCTGTCTTTGCTGAACTCGAAACTCTACTTCACGCGTTGGGTGGTATTGTCGTAGAAGATGATTTCCTCGGCCATGTTTCCAAAGACAAGAATCTTCAAAACCACATACATTTCCTATTGGTCATCGGTGAACCGTTCAAAAAGAGAAAAGAAGATGATGATTTCAACCACCGCTGGCATGTTAACGAAGAGCTATCAAACCAAGTTGAAAATGCGTTGCGCAAGCTTTACACAAACTTGAGCACTCAAGATCTTCTTCCAGAATCAGAAATAGTCAACAAGTTTCTTACGCATTTGGAAGGTGTTTCTGAACGCTACAAAAATCAGGAGATTATGAAGCGATGGCTCAAACTTTCAAAATCTATTGGCGTCAACGCGCTTGGTGACTGGGGTGCTTCCAATTCTTCAAATATCAAAACCAAAGGCATGCGTGATTACGCTTTCCTAGTTATTCGCAAGCACGGTTCTCCTATCCACTTCCGTGATGTTGCAAAGCAGATCATGGTTATGTTCAAGAAGAAGGCTCACGTTGCCACAACTCACAATGAACTTATTAAGGACCCACGTTTCGTACTCGTTGGCCGTGGTCTTTACGCACTCGCAGAATGGGGATATGCGCCAGGCATCGTCCGCGACGTTATTCGCCTAGTTATTGAAAAGAATGGTCCTATGACCAAGGATGAAGTCGTTACCAAAGTTATGAAAGAGCGTTATGTCAAAGAAAATACCATTGCAGTCAATCTCCAGAATCCAAAATATTTCAAGAGAGATAAGGATGGGAAGTATTCGGTAGTTGCGTAATATTGATAGCGTCAAGTAACAAAAAAATATGTGGTGAAGATACATTGCGGAGGGCGTTGAGCCCGAGCATAGGAATTTTTCAGCAGAAAAATATCCGTGTATCTGAATCCACATATTTTTTTGTTACTTGATGTACTATTTGCTATAATATCCCCATGCCCGTTGATCAACTCTTTTCATCACTCGTCTCTGATTTCCAATCGTCTATATTTCCACAGGCGGTACAATATACCATTCTCATATCACCAATCATGTTGGTGGTTATGTTGGTTATTATCTTCTGGCCGTTGTGGGTGCGCTATGTTCGCGCCAAACAGATTCTTTCTCTGAAATATACTGTTCTCGAGATCAAGTTACCTAAGGACACATTCAAGTCTCCGCTTGCAATGGAGATATTTCTGCAATCTTTACATAACACATCAAATGGAAGTGAATTTGCTCAATACTGGAAAGGGGAAACCCGTCCTTGGTATTCTCTTGAACTCGTTTCAATTGAAGGAAGGGTTAAGTTTTTTATTTGGACTGAAGATCGTCGCAAGGGTGGCGTCATGTCCGCTTTATATTCACAGTTTCCTGGTATAGAGGTTCACGAAAATGGTGACTATGCACAGTCGGTTCATTTTGACTCAAAAACAATGAAAATTTGGTCGACTGAGTTAAAATTCACTAAAAAAGATCCGTACCCAATTAAAACTTATATAGATTATGGTCTTGATAAAGATCCTAAAGAAGAATTCAAAGTCGATCCATTGTTACCATTATTGGAGTTTTTGGGTAGTGTTGGACCAAATCAGCAAGTTTGGATTCAGATTCCGATTCGTGCACATATTGATGATCAACTAGAACCAGGTCATTGGTTCAAAAAAGCAGACTTGTGGCAGGATGGTGCAAAAAAAATCGTTAATGAAATACTAGTTCGTGACAAAAAAACAAAAACATCTGCTGGTGAACCAGACCCAGAAACTGGATATACTAGGATGCCAATAATCTCCGAAGGTGAACGTGAGATTATAAAAGCAGTTGAACGTGCTGTAACAAAACAACCTTTTGATGTTGGTATTCGTGGATTATATATAGCCAAAAAGGAATCATTTGATACTGTATTTGGACTTGGTGGTATTATCGGAAGTTTCAAACATTTTAGTTCAGAGCATTTGAATGGTTTTAAGCCAAATAAAAATATCTGGCATGGGCGTGTAGGCGATCCTTGGCAAGATTACAAAGACATTCGTCGTAATCGTTTTTCACACGAAGCTCTCGCTATGTACAAACGTCGTTCATATTTTTACGCACCTCACGAAGGTGTTCCGATGGTTATGAATTCAGAGGAGTTAGCCACAATTTATCACTTCCCAGGATCGGTTGCCGCTACGCCTACGTTGGAACGTTTGCCATCAAAGAAAGCCGAGGCACCGGCAAATTTGCCGATTTAATCAATTTCAATTTTAGCGAGACGCACGATTTGTTGCGCCTATCTGTCACATAAATGAAAAAAATATTCTTTAAAATAATTTCGAAATACAAAATAGCCATCAAGGCTATTTTACTATTGGCTGTCATTGTTTGTTTGTTGGTGATTGGGGCATCAGTTGCGCCATCTTCTTTTCCGCGCAACACAATCGTGCGAATTAATAAAGACATGACTGTTTCTGGTGCCGCTTCATTATTGAAAGAAAAAGGAATAATAAAGTCAGCTTATTTATACAAAATTTACGTGGTTCTTCTGCATGATGGCAAAGGCATCCAAGCTGGAAGTTATCTTTTTGATGCGCCACAATCGGCATTACGGGTTGCGTATCGCACATCCTATGGAATAAAAAATGTGGATAAAATCAGACTGACCGTATTCGAAGGAACAAATTCAAAAGAAATCGCGGCATTATTGAAGAAAAGCGTGCCAGGATTTGCGGTAAATAATTTTCTAATTCAGGCAAAGATGAATGAAGGATATCTTTTTCCTGAAACATATTTTGTTGATCCAGATGTGCAACCAAAAGAGATTATAGATATGATGCGCGAGCAGTTTGACATAGCGACTAAGTCACTCCAAGGCTCGCTGGCAACTTCCACGCGGTCATTAAAAAATATTATTACAATGGCTTCGATTATTGAAAAAGAAGCGAATGATACAGTTGAGCGTCGAATCATTTCGGGTATTCTCTGGAAACGTCTAGATAAAGGCATGGCATTGCAAGTTGATGTACCATTTTATTACGCATTAGACAAAGGATCGAGTGAGCTGACTCTGGCTGATTTGGCAACAACTTCTCCGTACAATACATATACTCACAAAGGATTACCGCCGACGCCGATAACAAATCCTGGTTTGGATGCCATCCGAGCCGCATTATATCCGACAGCGAGTCCATATTATTTCTATTTGGCTGATAAAAATGGGGTAACTCATTATGCCGCGACCCACGATGGGCATTTGGTGAATAAGGAGAAATATTTGTGGTAAAGAAAAGGCCGCGGACACAGGGTGTGTTCGCGGCCGAGCGTGAAGTGATGATCAAACCGGGACAACTTCCATGGTTCGATTTATCTCGATCCGATTAAGCATCGCACGCAACTCTTCCATGTAGAATGGCTTTGGAAGAATTTCGCAGGCACCAAGTGCTCGAGCCGTGTCGGCAAGTTGCGGGTCGCAAGCGACGCGACCAGACATGAAAATGACATACGGAGGACTGCTCAACGATCGAGCAGACTCAATTATCGTTAGTCCCTCGTTTATGTGCACTCTGTCATTTTCGGTTCTGGGCATGTCGTTGTCGGTGACAACGACATTGAAACTATTCGAATTTAAAAGACGGATAGCCTCGTCGGATCTTCCGGCTTCGGTTACGTCATGTCCAAGACCTTTAATTATCGTGGACATCAACTCACGCAAAAGAGCCTCATCTTCAACCACCAGTACGTTCATTTTCATATTATTTCTTTTTCAATTTGCCCATCGAAAGACAGGACTTTTGTTCTCCTTGCTAACCGAAGTGGTTAGTTTTCAGGTTATATGGTAGCATACTAGATATGAAAAGTCAAGTTATCCACATATACCCAATTAAGCAGGTAATTCAGCAACCGACTCACCAAAATAGCCACCAGACTCGCCATATAAGTAAACTTCAACGAAAACGCGTATTTGTAGGTATGTCAGGGGGTGTGGACAGCTCTGTATCAGCCGCACTATTGAAACAAGCTGGCTACGATGTCACGGGCGTATTCATCAAAGTTTGGCAACCAGACTGGCTAGAATGCACGTGGCGCGAAGAACGTCGTGATGCCATGCGTGTGGCGGCACAACTCGAGATACCATTCATCACGCTTGATTTGGAGAAAGAATACAAGAAGGAAGTTGTTGACTATATGATCGCTGAATATAAAGTTGGAAGGACGCCGAATCCTGATGTGATGTGTAATGCTCATGTGAAATTTGGCGCGTTTTATGATTGGGCGATGAAACAAGGTGCAAATTTTGTAGCTACTGGACATTATGCTCAAATAAAAAAAGAGGTATTATTCGCAGGTATTGACTCAAATAAAGACCAATCTTATTTTCTCTGGACACTTAAGAAAGAACAATTACCTCACATCATTTTTCCAATCGGTCACCTAACTAAACCTGAAGTGCGCGAACTCGCAAAAAAATTAAAATTGCCAACTGCGGAAAAGAAAGACAGTCAAGGATTGTGCTTTATCGGTATGGTTGATATGAAAGAATTTCTTTCTCATTATATTGAAACTAAAGAGGGAAATGTTATGAATGAAAAAGCTGAAGTCATTGGCAATCATCCAGGAGCAATGTTTTTCACTATTGGTGAACGGCACGGATTCACTATTACTAAAAAAACTTCGAATGATGAGCGGTATTATGTTATCTCAAAGAATATTGGGGCGAACACTGTTACAGTTTCGAATAAAAATGTAGAAGGGAATTTGCCACAAGCTCGAACAAGAGTTTCATTACAAGAAGTGAATTGGAATCAAGGTGGCGCGCCAATTGGTAAGCAACTCCAAGCACGCTCAAGGTATCGAGAACAATTGCAAAACATTACTTTGATTGACGAGAAAACGGTTGATTTTGCTGATCCGCAAAATACTATTTCTTCTGGACAATCACTCGTGGTCTATGATGGCGATATATGTCTTGGTGGAGGCGTAATTGTGTAATTGGCTGTATAATGTCTGTATGAATTATTATCGAGGCATTATTGCTGTTGTTCTGCTCTGTATTTTTTCTGGACTATATATATTTACAAAATTAGCGCCAAAAGAAATTCCGCTACCAGTAATTCCCAAAACTATTGATATACCATTCAATGGAAAAGTTCCAACGGAGATCACTCATGGTGATACCACAAAAAAACAAATAATATTCACCTTTGATGGCGGTGAAGGCATTCAGTCAGCTACAGCCATACTTGATATCTTAAAAAAACACCACGCCAAAGCCTCTTTTTTTCTGACTGGTAAGTGGGTACTGAATAATAAGAGCATTGTCCAGAGAATGTTAGCGGAAGGACATGAAGTGTTCAATCATACTTATGACCACCCGCATCTTACTGAATTAGATGATAAACAGATTACGGACGAACTTATTACCGTGGATAATGTTGTGGTTAATCTTACTGGGACAAGTACCAGACCGTATTTTCGCCCACCGTATGGTGATCGTGACGCGCATGTGCTTGCGGTGGCGGCTAAGGCAGGCTTCCGCTCGGTTTATTGGACGGTTGATGCTCATGATTGGATGCAAAGTACAGGCACAACGGCTGAACAAGTTCGCGAACGCATTCTTGCTAACATTAGTTCGGGAACAATTATTCTAATGCATGTTGGAGACACGATTACTGGAGCGATTCTTGATGATGTTTTTACTACGCTTGAAGGTAAAGGGTACAAAATAGTTTCGTTGACACAAGGGTTGTAGGGAAAGGAAATAGGAGCGAACAGTGTTTTTATTTATTTCCGTCTTTACTTATTTCCTTGTATACTATCCTCATGAATCACCTTATAACAATCACCAAGTCCGACGGCACCAAGCAATTATTCGAAGAGGAAAAGTTAATTAGTTCCCTGAAGCATGCCGGTGCATCTGACGAATCCGTTGATGAAATTATTGAGCAGGTTGAAGCTAGTATGAAAGAGGGTATGACGACCAGCCAAATATATGGACATGCTTTTACGCTTCTGCGAAAACATTCGGTGCATGTGGCAGTCAAATATTCTGTGAGACGTGCTTTGGCAGAGCTTGGACCTGATGGTTTTCCTTTTGAAAAATTCGTGGCGCGGATATTTCATGCTTGGGGATATGAGACTTTGACTGATCAGCACATAATGGGTGGTTGTATAGAACATGAGATAGACGTGGTTGCTTGGAAAGGAAATTCACTGGCTATGGTTGAAGCAAAGTTCCACAATGAATTTGGTCTCAAGTCTGATGTTAAGGTGGTGTTATATGTCAAAGCGCGTTTTGATGATATTGCCCAAAATGAGTTCGACTTTGGTGGTATCAAAAGAAAATTAACTGAACGCTACCTTTTCACTAATACTAAATTTACCGATCAGGCGGTCAAGTATGGTGTCTGCAATCATGTAGAGCTCATTGGTTGGAATTATCCTCTTGATAAAAATCTGCATACGATTATTGAACAGTACAAGTTACACCCGATTACCTGTGTGACGAGTTTGTCTCATCAGCAGAAAAAAGATTTGGTTGGTCGTAATGTTATTACCTGCGCGGATCTCATCAAGATGCCGGAGGTATTGAAGGAAATTGGAGTGAGGTTGGATGGTGATGCTGTTAGGATTGTTGAGGAGGCGAAGGTGATTGTGAAGTGATGTAGTAATTATGAGGACGCCATTTTACATGACTACAGAAGAAATATTAGATATTGTTAATGAACAGGATGAAATCATAGGTCAGGATACTAGAAAAAATATCCACAAGGCCGGTCTTCTTCACCGTGAAATTCATATTTGGTTTATAACTCCTTCAGGAAATATGATTTTTCAACATCGGGCAAAAGATAAAGATACTTATCCCGATTTATTGGATGCAACAGTTGGTGGTCATGTTGATTTGGGGATGACATATGAGGAAACGGCAATCAAGGAATTGTTAGAAGAAACAGGCGTCATTGCCGATATAAAAGATTTGCATGTTCTCAAAAAGATGAGAAGTCGTTCAGTTGACTCTCTGACTAACAAAATTAATAATGTTTTTAGATTGCAGTATGGATACGTATTTAATGGTGATATCGCTGACCTAAAAATTGAAAAAGGTAAAGCGCTAGGGTTTGAATCTTGGCCTCTTGAAAAAATGTTTGCTTTGAGTGAAAATGAAAAGAAGAAGTTTATTCCACTTATATATTCGAATGAATTTCTAGATATGTTTAGGAAATTAAAAGACCTAATTTAATTAAAATGAAAAAGAATAAAAAAATATCTGGAAAAAATACAGTCGTAATTTGTTCCAGCGCTTCATTCTATAAACAAGTCATTGAAGTACAGAAACTGCTTAAAAGTATGGGCTTTAAGGTATTGGTGCCTCTAACTGCAGGTAAAATGGAAAGGACTGGAGATTTTCGTGTAGAAAAATACAAGACGTGGTTTAAAGATTCTAATTCCTACAAAAGAAAAACTTTTTTAACCAAACATCATTTCAACAAAGTGGTAAAAGGAGACTCAATCCTTGTGCTTAATTATGAGAAAAATGGGAAATCAGGATATATAGGTGGAGCGGTACTTTCAGAAATGGCTATCGGTTTGCATTTTGGTAAAAAAATATACATCCTGAATCCGATACAAGAGGATGTCAGTTACAAAGAAGAAATATTGGGCATGATGCCAGTTATCTTGAACGGAGATCTAGGTTTGATTTCAAAATAATGTCCAAAACCGACCTCCTGCGTACCATTCGTGACGAAATTCTTGTACTAAAAGAATCTCCGCTGTATGAATACCGAACGACCAACAACTTTTTTCCTGTAATCGGAGAGGGAAGTCATGACGCGAAAATCATGTTCGTTGGTGAAGCGCCTGGGAAGAATGAAGCCAAAACTGGTAAACCTTTCTGCGGAGCGGCGGGGAAATTTCTCACTGAACTCATAGAGTCCGTAGATTTGACGCGTGACAAAGTTTATATAACCAACATAGTTAAGGATCGACCGCCGGAAAATCGAGACCCAACTCCGCAAGAAATTGAAATTTACGGACCTTACCTTGATCGACAAATAGAAATAATCCAACCGAAAATTATTGCCACTCTAGGACGTTACTCTATGGCGTACGTCTTGAAGCATTTTGATTTGGATCTGGAGCTGGACGTTATCAGTAAAATTCATGGCAAAACATTCCAAGCCAAAGCTTCTTATGGCCCGATAACAATTGTGACACTCTATCATCCAGCGGCGGCGCTCTATAACGGTGGTATGCGAAATACCCTAAAAAAAGACTTTCAAATATTAAAAAGACCGACCTAGGTGGTCGGCTTGCTTGATAAGCGATTAATTTCTCTGTGCACAATCTTGAAGATTATCTGAACAAGTAATTCTGGTGTCATTTCGTCATCCATAACGATTATGTACACATTGGGAAATTCTTTGCCAAACTTGCGAATGAACATCATCTCGCCAAACGATGAGCTCTTAATCTGGATTGGAATTGAAATCTTACAATCAGCTCGATAATTGACATTAATCCATGAATCAACCTTGAATCGCTCATCCTGATTCCGGCTTGCTTTTTTAACTCCGTATTCCTTTGGAAGTAGACCACGTTTGACCAAATCATTGAACATAGCGCGAAAACGCTTTTCATTATTGAGACCTTTCTTAATTTCCTCAGGAGTAATGCCACGGAACTCATCATGGGAAAGTCTTTTTCCACCTGATTTCTTCAGGAGAGAGATCGGTTCCCAGAATCGTCCCGTGCTGGAGCGACACATTTGACGATCTTCCTCCTCAAAATTATTCTGATTCATATCAACCTTTCGTTTTGAAGTTAACTAAAATTTCTATATAACAGGTTAGCATACGTGTCAAATATATGTCAATCATCGTAAGCTGTGATATAGTCAGGTTATGAAAGTAAAAAATAAAAGAAAAGGGAAAATAAATTCTGATTGGAATCTTGGGTTATTATATTCTTCACCAACTGATCCAAAAATCGAACAAAATATGCAGAAAGTCGAGCAAGTATTTTCTAGTTTTGCAAATAAATTTGATACAGTTAATAAAACGTATTTGAATAATTCAGATGCACTTCTTGTGGCATTACTTGCGTATGAGGCATTGTTAGAATATGGCACGCCCAGACCGCTTCTGTACTTTTTCTATAAACAAAGCTTGAACAGTAGTGATGCATTCGTCAATGCCCAAAATGCACTTTTGAGTAATCGTATGGCAAAAGTAGTAAATTTGATTCAATTTTTTCCAATCTCATTAGGGACAATTTCAAAACAACGACAAAAAGAAATACTCAGGGATTCAAAACTCGCATATTTTCACTATTTGTTAACGTGTATATTTTCTGATGCCAAACATCAACTTTCTGTTCTTGAAGAAAAAATTATGTCATTAAAAAATTTACCAGCAAAAGAACTTTGGGTTTCGCACAATGACAAAATTCTTGATTCTCAAATAGTGACGTGGTGCAACAAGAAAATACCCATAAATCAGGCCCTTGAACTTATTTCTGGACTTAAGACGACAAAGCAACGAAAAGAACTTGCTGGAATTGTATATACCGCGCTAAAGTCGGTAGCAGTTTTTTCTGAAGGAGAAATAAATGCGATCTATACTGATAAAAAAATTAATGATGAACTGCGTGGTTTCAGCACACCATATTCCGATACCGTCAGGGAATATCGCAACGATATTAATGTTGTTGAAAAATTACGTAAGGTTGTCACTGATAATTTTTCCATAGCACATCGATTTTACAAAATCAAAGCTAAATTACTTAAACAAAAACAACTAAACTATTCAGATCGAAGTGCGCATATAGGTATCATAAAGGCAAATTATTCATTTAATGATTCAATCGTATTTCTCAAGAAAACTTTTGGTGCACTGGACACAAAATACGCTGACATCCTTGATTCCTACGTTAATAATGGTCAAATCGATGTCTTTCCAAAAAAAGGTAAGACTGGCGGCGCATACTGTTCTGGATCGTATGGTAATCCGACATTCGTACTCTTGAACCATGTTGACGATTTTCGTTCATTGACTACGATTGCGCATGAAATGGGTCATGCTTTCCATGGTGAACTTTCTCGCGCGCAAGGACCTCTGTATTGCGAATATTCATATGCTCTTGCCGAGACTGCCAGCACTTTATTTGAGGGTATTGCGTTTGACGAGATTTTTGAGACATTATCAAAGCGAGATAAAATAATCTTGTTACACGATAAAATCGACAGGGCAATTTCCACCATACCGCGACAGATCGCTTGTTTCAATTTTGAACTGGCGCTTCATACTGCTATTCGAACAAAAGGATTTGTCTCAAAAGAAGAAATTGCCGAATTACACAATATACATATGAAAGCGTATCTCGGTCCAGTTTTCAACATGATTCCAGATGATGGTTATATGTTCGTGTCGTGGGGACATATTCGTAGGTTCTTTTATGTTTATTCGTATGCTTATGGTTTGATTGTCAGTCAAGCTTTGCTTCGAAAATATCGTCAGGACAAAACTTTTTGGAAAAAGATTGAGCAATTTCTATCCGCAGGAGGTAAAGATTTTCCAGAAAATATTCTCAAAGAGATTGGTATTGATGTTACAAAACCAGATTTCTTCCGTGAAGGTCTCAAGGCTATTGAAGATGACATTGACATGCTCGAAAAGTTGACGATGTAGTATTAGAAAATATTAAAATTGGAATCATCGCCTAAATTTGCTAGAATGTGACTTATGAACTCCTCTGAAATTCGTTCCCGATTCTTGAAATTTTTCGAGAAACGCGGACATGCAATCATCCCATCTGCTTCGCTTGTCACTCCTGATGAAAAAGGTGTGACGAATGCCACTCTGTTCAATACTGCCGGCATGCAACCGTTGGTGCCATTTCTGCTCGGCAAGCCATTCATAACAGCTAATGGTCAGGAGGTGAAACGGCTTGTTGATGTGCAAAAATGTTTGCGCACAGTTGATATTGATGATATTGGCGACAAAACGCACGCTACATTTTTTGAAATGCTGGGTAATTGGTCATTGGGTGATTATTTCAAAAAAGAAGCGATTGAGTGGAGTTATGAGTTTTTGACCTCTAAGAGTGACATACCTGGTGATCAAGGACTTGGTTTGGATCCTGCGCGTTTGTACGTAAGTGTTTTTGAAGGTGATGCCAATGCGCCACGAGATGATGAGGCCTCAAATATTTGGCGTGAAATTTTCAAGAAAAATGGAATGGATGCTGGTGGTGACACTTCCAAAGGTGAATCTGGTAGAATTTTCTATTTACCGGCTGAAAAGAATTGGTGGGAAGCTGGCGAAAATGGACCTTGCGGGCCAGATACTGAAATGTTTTATGACATTATGAATAAATTTGGCGGCAAAACATTGACTCACGCTGAATATATTCAAGCTGATGATGCTCGTGATGTTGTTGAGGTTTGGAATGACGTTTTTATGCAGTATGAGAAAAAGGATGGAAAAATTATTGGCAAATTGGCGAAGCCGTCTGTGGATACTGGGGCTGGGTTGGAGCGCTTGGCGATGACATTGCAGGGTGTGGATAACATTTATGATACGGATTTGTTTAAACCTGTGATGCTGGAAATTGCAAAGAGGGATGGTTGGAATACAAATCCGATGAATCTAGAAAATGAAAAGCGTTTCGGATACGAAAAGCATTTAAAGTCAGTTAGGATCATAGCAGATCATACAAAGGCAGCAATATTTATGATTGCTGATGGTGTTATACCTTCTAGCACATCCCGTGGCTATGTTCTACGTAAGCTGATTCGAAGAGCGGTATTTCATTATACTAATATCAATCTACAACTTATGTCACATAATCTTGTAAGTATTATTGCTAATAATTACAAAGATACATATCCTGATCTTACAAATAAGCAGGACTATATCCATAAGATAATAAATGAAGAAGAGCTAAATTTTCTTAAAACATTAAAGGATGGTCTGCATGAATTAAGAAAAATGGCGATGGATCTTTTTGATAAATCGGCCGATGGACAAATTATAGACCCGGTTCTGAGACTTAATGGTAAAAATTTGTTTTTCATTTATTCTACTTACGGTTTTCCATTTGAACTTAGTATTGAAGAAATTAATAAAATTCGTAAAGATTTTAGGCGTGATTATAAATACGAGATTCTTACAGAAGAAGAAATACAAATATTAAGAGCAGAATTTCAGGAGGAAATGAAATCCCACCAATCACTCTCCCGCGCTGGTGCTGAACAAAAATTCAAAGGTGGACTCGCTGACGCGAATGATCCGATGGTTGTGAGGTATCATACCGCCACACATTTGCTCCACCAAGCGCTTCATGATGTTCTTGGTGAAGGTGTTGGACAAAAAGGTTCAAATATTACCGCAGAACGATTGCGTTTCGACTTTTCATGGGGTGCGAAGATGACTGATGAACAAAAAAAGAAAGTTGAAGATATTGTAAATGAAAAAATAGCCGAGGAATTACCGATGAATAATATCGTTATGTCTCGTGAATTAGCGGAGAAGACTGGCGCGCGTCATTTCTTTGGAGAAAAATATGGCGATCAGATTTCTATTTATTTTATTGGAAATTCTTCAAATCCGCCTGTGCCTGACGATTTGAAAAATGCTTACTCAAAAGAATTCTGCGGCGGACCGCATGTTAAAAATACGAAAGAACTAGCTGGTCCAGAAGGGAAGTGGCGATTCAAAATCCAAAAAGAGGAAGCTGTGGCGCAAGGTATAAGGAGGATAAAGGCGGTGTTAGTATAGTGTATCGAGGTGACACCTCGATGATGTGGTATAATAATAGCAATGTTTTCTTCTCATAAATCTAGTGAACTGATTTTAATTCTCGATGTTCAGAGCTCGATCGTGCGTGGCACACTCGTCCATATACAAAAAGAAACTCTGCCAACGGTGTTATACACACATAATGTTTCTATTCCGCACAAACCTCGCGCTCAAAGTGGTTATCTGATAAAAATGGCACTAAAGGCAATCGGTGAAACTATAACCGAGACATCAAAGCATGTTCATATACGTTCATCAGCGTCAACTGAAGGTATACCGAACAAAATATCAGCAGTTCATTACGTCTTGTCTTCACCATGGACTGTCTCTCAAGCAAAAACTCTCAAGCTTTCATTCAAAGAAGATACTCACGTCAGTCGCGCCTACATTATGGGTATGATTTGGGAAGAACGTTCAAAATTTGGAAATGCCAAGACTGATGATATTCGCGTAGTTGAAGAGAAAGTATTCGATGTGCGTCTCAATGGTTATTCAGTGGCATCTTGGGAAAGCAAGCATACTCGTGAATTGGAAGTATCTTTTGTGGTAAGTGTTGCCGGCGGACGAATGATAGATCGTTTCGTTGAAGTTTGTGACCATATCGTGCGACGAGACGCGGTACAATTTCATTCTTCATTATTTTTACAACATGTTGGTATCGAGAAAGTTCTGCCAAACTACTCAAATTACGCATTGTTACACATTCACGGTGAATTAACTGATATTGCCATCATTCACTCACATTCTTGTACGTTCTTTGGATCATATCCTTTGGGCATACATGGCCTAATTCGTACTATTGCCCACAAAACAAAAACTGATGAACAATCCGCGGAATCAACTCTAACTATGTCTGAACAAGGGCATCTTGATCGGGTTCATGCCAAAAAAGAACTTGCTGTTATCGAAGACATGAACCAAAGTTGGGTAGGTGAATTCAGAAAACTTCTCAAAACAAACGCCGTCTCGGATACATTGCCAAAACATATTATCATTTCAGCTCGTTCGCATGAAAGTTTTTTTATGAAATGTTTAAAGACAGCATACCCAGAAAATTCACTAGAACTTTTTACTATAGAAAGTATTATTCAACATGTTAAATTTGATGGTACTCACACTGAACAATTACGTTTGACGGGATTGTACGTTGTCGCTATTCACAGTTTAGAAAAATAATAATAGTGTGGTATAATAATCTTATATGCCACGTCGTGTTCAAGACATCGTTCCAAATAAACACCGTTCCATACAGGATATTCCTGTAGAGCGCAGTACTATCTCCGCACCAATCCAGCCACCAAAAGAAAAAGTGACCGCGAAAATCCGCGCGCAAACAAACGATATGCGCCACATAAGTAAGGATGCATCACCAAGCAAACTTTTAAATAAAGAAACACCTCCTCATAACATTCCGATCCACAAAGAAGTCACGACTAAACCTCCGCACCATCGAACCAAGAATTCAGGATCAAAAAAGTGGTTATATGTACTCATGGGCATCGTTATTGTTGTTGCTGGAGTAGGATATATCGCTTCGGTTTATTTTTCACGTGCGTCTTTTACTATCGTCCCTAAAACCGTTCCTATATCTATAAATAGCACGTATGTCGCGCAAAATACTCCAAACAAAGGAAATTTGACGTATGAACTTGCCGCGGTAAAAGGTAGTGAAACCGCTACGATTGCCGCTGTTGACGGTCCAAAGATATCAATAACCGCCAAAGGCAAGATTACTTTATACAATGCATATGGATCTCAATCCCAACGCCTCATTGCGGGTACTAGATTGTCAGATGAAACAGGTCGCGTATATCGTTTAACAAATTCTGTTGTCATTCCAGGATATACATCGTCCAATGGAACAAATATACCCGGAAGTCTTGTGACTGCTATAGCCGCTGATCAACCGGGCCAATCATACAATATTTCGCACAGCGACTCGGTTAGTGATTTCAAAATAGTTGCTTATAAAGGAACTGCGAAGTACGAAAATATATATGGCCGTTTAGCAACCGATATAAGTGGCGGATTTATCGGAGCTCAGAAAAATACAAGTCCAGTGGTCCTCGCATCAACAACAGCCGAACTACAAGCCAAAATTACCGCGTCGCTCCTCGCTCAAGTCAAAGGAACTGTGCCCGAAGGTTACATTATGTATCCAAAAGCATATGTCACTTCTTTCACAGCACCTGTAATTGGCGGAGCTGATCCAAAGTCAGCAACAGTCACTGTCCAAGGAACTCTTTATGGAATATTATTCAAGACAGATGAATTGGTAACACGGATAGCCGGCGAACAGGCGGTAGCAACTTTCGATACATTTTCATATGACACACCCGGTCTTGAATCACTTGATTTCAGTATTGCCAATCAAAAAGATTTTTCACCAGAAAAGAAAAATACACTGATTATAAAGCTCAAGGGAGATGCTCTACTCGTTGGTTCAATACCAGTGGAAACTTTGAAAAAGAAATTCGCGGGCTTGTCTCTGACTGAAACAGAAGCCGTTTTCAGATTGTACAAGCCAGTGATCGAAATAGACAAGAGTTCTGGTGAAGTAACTCCACCATGGTCGAAAGTGCCAAGTGATTTGAGCAGGATTACCATAAAGGTATTGACTAAATAGGGCTATATCTGCTAGTATGTTCAAACGCGCTAAATAAGAAATGGACATCGCGCCACAACCTAAAAATTCTGCTAAAAATACCGCAAGTGGCATTGTCGTTGAGGCATTGCCCAATACGTTGTTTCGGGTCGAACTTCAAGAATCAAAAGAAGTTATCCTGGCATATCTTGCTGGTAAAATGAGAATGAACCGTATTCGTGTTCTCATTGGAGATAAGGTTGAATTGGAACTTGATCCATACGGAGGTCGTGCTCGCGTCACCAGACGTCTATAAATATACATAATGAGAGTCAAAGCATCAGTTAAAAAAATATGTCCGAAATGTTCCATCGTTCGCCGAGGGAGTTATATATACGTGGTTTGCAAATCAAATCCAAGACACAAACAGCGCCAAGGCTAATTTTATATATTTTTAACTTCATTATTTTAATACAAACATGCGTATCCTAGGTATAACAGTTCCAGAAAACAAGCGACTTGAGTTCGCTTTAACCGCTATTTATGGTATCGGACGTTCACGAGCTTTGCATATTTTAAAAACAGTCAAAGTTGACGGTGCTCTACGTTCGACCGCTCTCACTGTTGATCAAGAAAATGCTATCCGCAAACTCGTCGAGAGTTACAAGATTGAAGGCGATCTAAAACGTGAAGTTGCCGGTAACGTCAAACGTTTGAAAGACATCAAAGCTTATCGTGGACTCCGACACGCACGACATCTTCCGACACGTGGACAACGAACCAAAACCAATTCCCGAACAGTCAGAGGTAACGTCAGAAAGACTATGGGATCAGGTAAACGTAAGGAGGAGAAGAAGTAATGCATAATGCGAATATACGAATTATACGAATGCCACAAATAAATCACATAAACTACCATGGGTAAAAAAAGAATTGTTACAACTGCAGGGGCCGAATCAACTGATGCAAAGAAAGCACCGGTTGTTTCCGCAAAGAAACGTATTGAATCTGGCATTTTACATGTCCAGTCAACCTACAATAACACCAAGGTTATGTTGACAGATACCAAAGGCAACGCGTTGATGTGGGGTTCCAGTGGTGGTGCTGGTTTTCGTGGGGCAAAGAAGGGAACTCCATTTGCGGCCGCGAAAGTTGGTGAAACTTTGGCTCTAAAAGCGCAAAATATCGGCCTCAAAGAGGTAGCTGTTGTGGTCAAAGGCGTTGGTTCAGGTCGTGAATCAGCCATTCGAGGTTTTATCAGCAAAGGTATAGTCATCACATCTATCAAAGATGAGACTCCTATCCCATTCAACGGACCTCAACCAAAGAAACCTCGCCGTGTTTAATTTTTTATTTTAATTTTAAATTTTTAATACCATGTTAATTGGCCCACGATATAAAAAAGCTAGATACCTCGGTGCCGCGGTCTTCAGAAAGACGCAGACTCCAAAGTACGCCATGCGCGCGCAAGCCAAAACCAAGACTACCAAACGTCGTGGTCAAAAAAGTGAGTATGGTCGACAACTTTTGGAAAAACAGAAGGCTCGCTATAGTTATGGCGTATCTGGCGGTCAGTTCACCAACTACGTAAAGTCAGCACTTCAGACCAAGGGTGATAATGCCAAAAACCTTCTACGTATTTTGGAAGGTCGTCTGGACAACGTCGTTCTTCGCGCGGGATTTGCTTTGAGTCGTTCCGCCGCTCGACAGATGGTCGCACATGGTCACCTATGCGTGAATGGAAAGATAGTCAACATTCCTTCATATCAAGTTCGTATTGGTGACATCGTCACGATTCGCGAAGGAAGCAAGAAAAAAGTGATCTTCAGTAAGTTAGATGAAGAATTCAAGAACATCAAGGTTCCAGCATGGTTGTCCATGAATCCGGAGAAAAAAGAAATAAAGGTCGAAGGTGAGCCAAGCACCGAGATGACAGAATTACTTTTTGATGTGCGTTCAGTGCTCGAGTTCTATACCCGCTAGACAAGTATTATTTTTAGTGTATAATTAATCGTCTATTTTACAAATACTATGACACACGACCTTATCCTTCCTTCGAAGCCAAAAATCATCAATGAACAGGGTGTAAGTGGCACCTATGAAATCGATGGCCTTTATCCTGGTTATGGACACACTCTCGGCAATTCACTTCGCCGAATTGTCTTGTCATCTTTACCAGGTGCCGCTGTAACCAAAGTCAAAATCAAGGGTGTTGAGCACGAATTTTCAACTGTTGACGGAGTCAAAGAAGACGTTATCAATATCTTACTCGCGCTCAAGAAACTACGCGTTCGAATCACTGGTGATGAGCCTGTTGTGCTTACGCTCAAAGTTAAAGGTTCAAAAGAAGTAACAGCCAAAGACATTGACGCTCCTGGTCAAGTTGAAATTTTGAATACTGATCTTCATATCGCTTCACTCACCGACAAATCATCCGAACTCGACATGGAGATTACAGTTGAGAAAGGTTTGGGATATGTTTCCAAGGAAATTATCCAAAAAGAGCGCGTTGAGATCGGTGCCATCACTCTCGATGCCGCTTTCACGCCTATTCGCAAAGCGAACTACGAAGTTGAGAACATGCGTGTTGGGGATCGTACTGATTTCAATCGCCTCCGCATGACCATTGAAACAGACGGCACGATCACTCCACGTGAAGCTCTTGAACAATCCATCACTATCATGATTCATCAGCTCAAAGCTATCGTCGGATTTACCGAAAATGAACCTGAAGCAAAATCTTCACGCGATGATTCTGATGAAAAATCAGAGAAAACCGAAGGATCACTCCGAGATATCGACGCTGATCTTTTGAAGACTCGTATTGACTTGCTTGGTTTTTCCGCACGCACTGCCAAGGCTTTGACCAATGGCAACGTCCGTACGCTCGGCGGTCTCGCTCGCAAGAAAGAATCCGACATTATGGATATTGACGGTCTTGGCGCAAAGGGCATACAAGAAATCAAGAAATTATTGGCGCAACACGGGATTACTTTAAAACAATAAAATCAAAAACGACTTTAGATTTAAAAAATCTTTACTAACATGAGACATCATTCAAACAAAAGAAAATTTGGTCGAGAAAAGAATCAGCGAAATGCTTTGATGTCGTCTTTGGCGCGCAACTTGATTCGTGATAGTCGCATTCAAACAACAACAGCCAAGGCCAAGGAACTCCGTCCGATGATCGAGAAGCTCATTACAAAAGCCAAAAATCCTACAGTCGCCGCACGCCGTTTGATCGTTTCTAGTATTCATAGTCAAATTGAAACCAAGAAATTGTTTGATATCATTGCTCCAAAATACAAGGAGCGTAATGGTGGCTATACCCGCATTGTCAAAATGCCAAATCGTGATTTAGATAATAGTCCAATGTCTTTGATTGAATTTGTATAATACAATTTTTATGAAACACACCATTGATGCACAAGGTAAAAAGATCGGAAGGATTGCAAGTCAAGCTGCAAGTATTCTTTTGGGCAAACATTCTCCAGCATTTCAAAAAAATAAAGTTTCAGCGGATACTGTCGAGATCATTAACGCAACAAAAGTTGACGTGACCCTAAAAAAGAAAGTTGGGGATAAATACGTTACCTATACTGGTTTCCGTGGCGGTTTGAAAAGTGAATCATTGGGTGAACTTATGACACGACGTGGCATGACTGAAGTTTTCCGCCGCGCTGTCACTCGTATGCTTCCAAACAATCGTTTGCGTGATGAGAGAATTAAGAATTTAACTATTAAAGAATAATGCCAAAATCAACCCAAAAATACTTCGAAGCTGTCGGTCGCCGCAAGACTGCCATTGCTCGTGTACGCCTCTTTCCTGGAACCAAGACGGGTTTTGAAATCAACGGCAAATCATTGGAAACATATTTTCCAGTAAAGGAAATGCAAATGAACGCTACCGATCCTTTCACCAACGGTAAGGCGGCAGAGAAATTCCATGTTACTGCCAAACTCTCGGGTGGAGGCATCTCAGCCCAATCAGAAGCACTCCGCCACGGTATTTCCCGCGCACTTCTTGTTTATGATATTGAGCTTCGTGGCAAACTAAAGAAGCTTGGTTATTTGAAGCGTGACCCTCGTGCCAAAGAACGTCGCAAGTTCGGTCTCAAAAAGGCTCGCAAGAGTCCACAGTGGAGTAAGCGTTAGTGGTAAATTCAAAGGATTCAAGAAGAAGGAGTTGCAAGACTCCTTTTTCTGTGGTATCTTGTTGAAGGAAAACAACCACAATTCAACCCTCAATTGAACTCTAGTGTACCTATGAAATACATAATAATTGCCGCAATAAGTGTCATGATCGTTATTGTCGTACTCGTGCGTGAATCATTGATTACTTCAAAACGCCCACAACGAAAAAAGGAGCTACGCCATCACATCGACATGATCACCGATCCTTCCGGATGTGAATATGAGCAAGCCAAAAGACATTACGAAGCCTGCAAGCACATCATTGAGCATTACGGGATCGAACTCAAAGAGGTGGGAGATCCCAAAACTGGCTACATCATCAGCAGTGATGGATGCATCATTGCCGATTTAGCCGATTTATACGCAGAAGTCCGCAAATCTTCACGGCGGGCAGAGGCAAGGGAAGACGCTGCTCAATTACCATTGGCCTCTGCTTTCAGAATCCAATTAAGTCATCGACGACCCATAGATTAACACCACGCCTCCGCTCATCGGAGGCGTTTTTAATTACCAGGAAACCCCGCACGACCTGTCCGCAATTTTTATTGCGTCAATTCTCTTTTTCGTATAAGCTAGTAACACTATGTTCAAAAAGAAACCAGCGAACAATACTGATGATAGTGACATAATTCCTGAAGAAAACGCTGAAACGAAAGCGACTACTAATGTTTCTGACGATTCTGACTTGTCCTCCGAAGTCTTGACGAAGGATGACACCCTAGACGACTCTGTAATAGCTGAAGAGGCAATGGGTGAGACCATCAAGAAACTTCGCGAAAAGATCAAGAAACTCGAGGCAGAAAAACATGAGTATTTGACTGGTTGGCAACGCGCCAAAGCTGATATGATCAATGCCCGCAAACGCGATGATGAAGATCGCCGTGATTTTGCCAAGTTCGCCAATGAACGATTGATAGAAGAACTTATTCCTGTATTAGGAAGCTTTGACATGGCAATGGGGAATAAGGTGGCTTGGGAGAAAGCCGATAAGAATTGGCGCACTGGGGTTGAATATATTTATTCACAATTAATCAAAGCACTAACTGACAATGGTTTGAAAGAGATTAATCCTATCAATGAAAAGTTTGACCACGCGCATCATGAAGCAACTTCGTATGAACCAGTTACTGATGAAAAACTTGATCATGTTATTTTACAAGTAGTTCAAAAAGGATATTCTTTGAATGGAAAAGTTCTGAAAGCGCCGATTGTGAAGGTGGGGGAGTGGAAAAAATAGAAAATTCGCGTGTAAAAATTAGTTTCAACATATTTTTTTGCGCTTGTGAACTTGTGCGTTTCAATATGAGGTATATAATTTTGCTACGCCTGCGAATTATTAATCTCTAATTTGAAAATATATGATGCACAAAAACAATATACAAAATCAACCAAATATTACAATCAATGAACTAGCGGTTCGTATAGATAAGAACTTGATACTTACAAGTGATTTGGCAACTGAAATGAGAAAGGGTTTTGATAAGCTCGATAAAAAAATTGATGATTCTGTCGGTGAACTCGCGCGATCGGTGGCTAGCGGGTTCAAGGAAGTAGATGTACGTTTTACTGAGATGAGAGATGAAATAGCTACAAAAGCAACTACAGAAAGCATCGAGCATCTTGAAGACAAACTTGCAAACCGCGTAGATATTCTTGAAAACCTTATTGTCAAAGACCATGGTACCCGCCTCCGTCGTATTGAACGTAAACTTCAGTTCGCATAGTTTCATCAAAAAATACCCCTTGTTTAGGGGTATTTTTCTGCTATAATAGGTACTAATGCTTAATCCCTTCAAGAAACAACTCCTAGGACATGCGCAGGTCTACCCTACGTCAACTGCGTCAAAAACAGCCCTCCAGCATGGCCAATTCCTTTCTCGTATCTTCACTGACATCTCTGGCCAACAATTCCGCCTGACCTTCTTCGTCACTATTGTCGCCGGTGAACCTCGTGGTCACCTAGTTTCTGCACAGCCGATTTCAATTGCCGCACATCTTCGCCTTTCAGGTAGTTGTGCTTCTTCAGATTGTTCAAATAATTCAGGTGGCCAAATTTTCTGTCTTCCAGTCGCATGCCCAAAGAAAGAAATCGAGACTATTTACATTCCTGCATACACACCGATCATTTCTCCTTTTACTGAACTTTTCTTTTTTACAAGTCAACCTACGAGGGCGCCCAACTTCGCCCAGGCTACGTCGGGCAAGCCTTCTGATAAATAATAATCGGGTCAAATGGTGGAAATAACCCGATTAGCTCGCGCGCAGGGTAGACCTGCGCGAAACAATGCAAAAACCCGCTTATGAGGCGGATGGAGTAGATCTCTTTTTCTCGAGATCTGCAAACGCGACAAAGTTGCATTTGCGAAAATGTGAAAATAGAGAGTGTGTTGAACATTAAAAATTAAGTATGTTGTCCAAACAAAAGAAATCGCCGCCAGCATTGCGCTAGCGGCGGGAAAATCTTGAGTAGCTTGTTAGATGGAAAGGTGCTACTACTTAACCTTATCTTTGTTGCCATTTGACTCCAGAACAACAGACGTTATCAAGAATGTTGCGGTGTTGTAATCGTTCTTCCAATGAACAGACGAGCACAGCAATCTTCTTTTGGGTCAGTGGCCAGGAGCTACGTTCAACAAAGGCTTTGAGGAATTTCGCACCGTCAGGTGAACGAAAATCCTTGATATCCATTCGCAGAAATAGATAGGCTTCATGTTTCAGAGTTTGAAAGTATTCATGGACAAGGAGGTTGCCATATTGTTGCGCTAGTACCCTCCGAGTTTCATCACTAATATCCAAACCCTCAATCATTGTTTCTGCTGACCAATTAGGTCTACCAACTTGTTTGTAAGGATCCATACTTGCAGTATAATATCATACTTAATACCTACTTGTCAAGTATAATAAGCATCACTAGAATATGGCTAACTATGGAGGTCCGACCTCGCTAAATATCAACTCAAATTACTAGTTACTAATTACTTAAACCCCTATGTCCAAAATAATCGGAATCGACCTTGGAACAACCTTCTCAGCCGTGGCTGTCATGGAAGCTGGTGTCCCAAGAGTCCTCGAAAACGCAGAAGGTCAGCGTACAACACCCTCGATTGTCGCCCAATCAAAAACAGGCGAGAGACTTGTCGGACTTCTTGCGAAGCGACAAGCAGTGACGAACCCAAAGAACACGATCTTTCAGATCAAGCGATTCATGGGTCACACATTCGACGAACCAAGTGTGCACAAAGATATCAAGAACGTCTCATTCGAAGTACGCAAGTCTTCGAATGGAGGCATTGAAGTAAACATGGCTGGCAACTGGCTACGTCCAGAAGAAGTCTCCGCTATGATCTTGCAAAAACTCAAGACTGATGCAGAAGCTCGTCTTGGAGAGAAGGTTACTGAAGCAGTCATCACTGTTCCGGCCTATTTCAACGATTCACAACGTCAGGCAACCAAAGACGCTGGTAAGATCGCAGGTCTAGATGTAAAACGTATTATCAATGAACCTACAGCGGCCGCACTCGCTTACGGATTTAGCAAAAAGAAAGATGAAAAGATTGCTGTCTTCGACTTTGGAGGCGGTACTTTCGACATATCCGTACTTGAAGTTGGCGATGACGTCATCGAAGTCAAATCAACTGATGGTGACTCACACCTCGGTGGTCGCGACATTGATGCCAAGATTGTGAATTGGCTAGCAGATACATTCAACAAAGAAAATGGCATTGACCTCAAGAAAGATCCATTGGCACTACAACGCCTCGATGAAGCCGCAGAAAAAGCTAAGATTGAACTTTCAGCTGCGATGCAAACAGAGATTAATATACCATTCGTCACTTCTGGCGCAGATGGACCAAAACACTTGCTCGTCGTTATGACACGCGCAAAGTTGGAAGAGATGACCCAGGAATTCATCACTCGCGCTATGGAAATAACCAAGCGCGCGGTTGAAGCCTCACCATTCAAAGTTGGTGAAATCAATGAAGTAGTTCTAGTCGGCGGCCAGACTCGTATGCCGGCTTTGCAAGATGCTGTCAAGAAATTCTTCGGAAGAGATCCTCACATGGGTGTGAATCCCGACGAGGTGGTTGCGGTGGGCGCGGCGATCCAAGGTGGAATTTTGGGCGGTGACGTCAAGGACGTGCTCTTGCTCGACGTTATCCCACTTTCACTCGGCATCGAAACTATGGGTGGTATCGCTACAAAACTTATTGAAAAGAATACCACCGTTCCTACCCAGCGTTCGCAGATATTCTCGACTGCTTCTGACAATCAGGGTTCAGTTGAGATCCATATTACTCAAGGTGAGCGTGCCATGTCAGCTGATAACAAGTCGCTGGGCCGATTTATCCTAGATGGTATTCCACCAGCACCTCGCGGTACACCACAAATCGAAGTCAGCTTCGACGTTGATGCCAATGGTATCTTGAATGTGACCGCCAAGAACAAGGCCACTGGTAAAGCCAATAGTATCAAAATCACAGCTTCTTCTGGTCTATCAAAAGAAGAGGTTGAGAAAATGAAACAAGATGCCGCCAAGCATGAAGCAGAAGATAAAACCAAACATGAAGGTGTTGAGGCCAAGAATATCGCGGAACAACTAATTTACACTTCGGAAAAAGCCTTGAAAGATGCAGGTGAAAAAGTTCCTGCGGAGTTGCGCAAGTCTATTGAGGATAAGATTGCGGATCTAAAGACTGCCAAGGATAAGCCCTCGACAGGCTCTGGTCCAGATGCGGCGACACATTTGGAAGCTATTAAAAAAGCTACGAGTGCATTGTCGGATGAGATACAGAAGATAGGGCAGTATATGAGTAAAGATCAGGCTGGCGCAGCCGGAAAAAATCCATTGGAAGACGCCATGAATGATATGAAGAATAAGCCAGGTGGAGGTTCTTCGGGCGGCAATTCGGCTGGTGACGCTTCGGATGGAAAGGGACCGGAGGGTGGCGAGGGGAATGTGAAAGATGCGGAGTTTAAGGAAAAAAAGTAAGTTGAAAATATGCGCTCGCCCTACGAAGCTCTGAGACCGCGAAGAGCGTAGTAGGGGAGTTTAAGGAGAAGAAGTAGTTCTCAAAAAATAAAAGAACCCTCGTAGTCCTCCTGAGCTTTCGCTTGGGAGGACTAACGAGGGATCTTGCAAACGAGATTGAATCAGCAGTACTTTGACCGGAACCTCATTGTTTCCGCGCCAGTTAAGGCGCGATCAAGTTGATCAAAGGCACGTGTGAGCCCATCAAGACGAGATCTTGTCTCATCCGTCACAGTAAGCCATGCGGTTGTCAACAGAAGCTTCATTTCAATGTAGGTTTCTAATGAAATGATTTCGTCCGTACTTGTCCTGATACTTTTGTCAGCAAGCTTCTCGGACAAGACACGAACCAGGCCATTAATTCCTTCTTCCAACTTATTTATTGTCTTCATAATTATCACCTAAGAACTGATTGACTGTAATGATCCTCATGCAAGGCATACCTAAACGCCTTGCGCGTCCTACGAAGCTTTTTAACCTTCGAAGCCTTGTGCGAAGAAGGTCATGCGTAGTAGGACGTAGCGAGGTTCCAACCTCACTAAACTGTTCGTCACTATTCAATCACATTAGTAAAATATAGTCAAATTTTACTTGACAGGCATGGTATAATAGAGAAATGATCAGAAAAAACACTAAAACTCAAGATACAACCAAGCGTGGCACACTGGTGATTTACACTGGAGCAAAAGGCGGTGTTGAGCTTCGTGCTGATGCAAACCAAGAGACGATTTGGGCTACACAGGGCCAAATTGCTGAGCTTTTTGAGGTTAATTCTCAAGCAATTACAAAACACCTGGGAAATATATATTCAGAAGGTGAATTGGAACAAAAGGCAACTTGTTCCAAAATGGAACAAGTTCAAATTGAAGGAAACCGTCAAATCAGACGCCAAATCGAGTTTTATAATCTCGATGCCATTATCGCCGTAGGGTATAGAGTAAATTCCAAAAATGCTACCAAATTCCGTATCTGGGCTACAAAGACCCTCCGCGAGTACCTTATCAAAGGTATTGTGTATAATGCTGACCGTATAAAGAAATTACCTGATAAAATACTTTCTGATTTAGAACAGAAGATCAGTTTTATCCAGCGCACACTCCAAAACAGAGAACTCAACAAATCTGAATCTGATAGTTTACTTTCTGTTATTCATGACTATGCACATTCGTGGACGTATTTGAAGGAGTACGATGAAGGTAGTTTGGTCTTGAAGAGAAGTAAAAATAAAGAAAAACAACACTTTGACTATAAATTCGTCTTGCCGATGATTGAAAAGATTCGCTTCGAACTTATGGAAAAGAGTGAGGCTAGTGAACTATTTGCCTCAGAACGCGATGGTTCATTCCAAGGTATTTTGAAGACAATCTATCAAACTTTTGGTGGTAAAGAGTTGTATTCAAGTCTTGAAGAAAAGGCGGCTCATCTGTTGTACTTCATTATTAAAGACCACCCATTTTCTGACGGCAATAAACGTGTTGGTGCATTCCTTTTTGTCTTGTTCCTCCAATTAAATGGTATATTGAACCGAACAAATGGTGAAAGAAAAATTAATGATAATACATTAGTTGCTTTGGCGTTATTGATCGCAGAAAGTGATCCAAAGGAGAAGGAGGTCATGGTTGCATTAACTACCAATCTTCTGGCATAATCAAAACTTACCAAAATGAAAGACTACTACAAAACCCTAGGTCTAGAAAAAAACGCTTCAAAAGACGACATCAAGAAGGCGTTTCGTAAGTTGGCGCACGAACATCACCCGGACAAGAACAAGGGCAATCCTGACTCTGAACAGAAGTTCAAAGAAGCTAGTGAAGCGTATTCAGTATTGTCAGATGATAACAAACGCGCACAGTATGATAGATTCGGTTCAGCTGGACCTGGCGGGGCGGGGTTTAATGGTGGCCAAGGATTCAATCCGGGTCAAGGTGGTTTTGGAGGTGCTGGATTTGGTGGTTTTGATTTTTCGCAATTTCAACAGGGTGGTGGATTCCATTTCAATCAAGGCGGTGTAGAATTTGACCTTGGTGACATTTTCGGAGATTTTTTTGGCGGTGGAGGTGGAGGGCGTCGTGCGCGCAAAGGTAGAAATATTACTGTGGATGTCGAGATTTCATTCAAGGATTCGATTTTTGGTACAGAAAAAGAAGTGTCAGTGAATGGTTCGAAATTTTCTATAAAAATTCCTGGAGGAATAGAGAGTGGTCAAGGATTGCGTGTAGCTGACAAAGGTGAAGATGGCGCTGGAGGCAAAGGTGACCTGATTGTACGTATTTGGGTCAAAGAACATCCGGTATTTCGCAAAGAAGCATTCAATCTGGTGATGGAGTTACCAATCAAACTTACTTTGGCTCTGACTGGTGGTTCAGTTGATATTGAAACTCTAGAAGGGAATTTGGAGGTCAAAATTCCAGCTGGTACTTCTCACGGAGAAATTTTACGTGTCAAAGGAAAAGGAGTGCCGTACGAAACGACTGGAGCTATATTCGGCACAGGTGGTAGACGTGGCGATCTCCTCATAGTCACTCATGTTGAAATGCCTCGAAAGTTGAGTAAGAAGGCGAAGGACTTGATTGATGAATTGAAAGGTGAGGGGATATAAGCTATCATATACCCATGTCCAAAAAAATCCTTCTATCGGGAGTCAAGCCAACTGGTACCGCGCATATCGGTAATTATTTTGGCGCGATGAAACAATTCGTTGACGCGCAAACACTTGGGCAATATGATTGCATATTTATGATTGCTGATTACCACGCACTCAACCTCATTCAAAACAGAGAGGAGATGAAAAAACTGACGCTAGAACTCGTCCTTGATTATCTCGCAATTGGTATCAATCCAGAAACCTCTATTCTTTTTAAACAAAGTGACATTTCCGCACATACAGAGTTGGCATGGATTTTTGACAGCATAGTTCCTATTGCTTATCTTGCGCGTGCTCATGCATTTAAAGCTGCTGTAGAAAAATTTAATGACGCAACACCTGCGCAAAGATCTCTTGCATCTAAGCTAGAACAATTAACTGATATTAACGTCGGTACATTCAACTATCCTGTACTCATGGCGGCTGACATATTGCTTTATGACACTGACGTTGTGCCTGTTGGTCAAGATCAAAAACAACATGTCGAATACGCTCGAGACATTGCCCTCAAGTTCAATCACATTTTTGGTGATGTTGGAGGTGACACCTCCATAGGTGCTACCTCGACATTCAAACTACCTGAACCGTTGATCATGAAAGATGTAGCCGTTGTCCCTGGTACCGATGGTCGCAAGATGTCCAAAAGTTACAACAATACGATTCCACTTTTTGCTGAACGCGAAGAAATCACAAAAGCCGTCATGAGTATCGTAACTGATTCGGGCGGACCGGAAAATGGTGGCATCCCAGCAAATGTTTATAATATTCACCGACTTTTTAGAAAAGAAAGCGACTTGAAAGCGTTATATGAGACAAATACAGGCAAATACAAAATACTCAAAGAAGCACTTATTGAAGATATAGATACATTCATTAAACCACTGAGGGAGAGGCGTGCAAAGTTGGCAGGAGATGGAACGGCAGTTCTGAATATACTAGCTGATGGTGCAAAAAGAGCTAGAGAAAGGGCTGATAAAAAACTAGAAGATGTGAAAAAGGCTATCGGAGTAATGGCTTAATTAAGCCACGCCACAAAATCTTCATTACTTCTTTATCGTTTCTTCAGTGTTTCTTCATTCCGATTTGATACGCTCATGGTGTTACAAGACTATATCCCGCCGGGTATAGAAAATTACATCATGACTATTATGTCACTAGATCAAAAAGACCTTGAGATTGTGGAGCGCCTTATGTATAAAAGTGCCGACGATATTGCAATATCAATATCTCGCAGTTTCGAACGACTCGAAGAACGGATTGACGCGTCTGAATCAAGAATTTATTCGCGACTTGCCGAAGTAGAAGATAAAATCGAAGCTAGCCGACAAGATACTTCGGACATTCTCGGAGAAGTCAAAGAAGAGGTTAGAGAAATGATGAGGATGCGAGAAATGTAATTATTTTCCGCGCAACTGAAAACCTGTTTCAGTATCAAAAATTTCAAATCCACGAGCTTCAATTTCCTGACGGAGCGCATCAGCCTTCACCCAATCTTTTTCTTTGCGCGCATCTTCACGTGCTTCCGCCAGCGCGGTAATTTCATCTGGAATTTTTTCTTCTGCCACCTTAACAACTGAACCAAGGTTCAAACCTAAGACCTTATCGAAATCGAGAATAGTCGCGCGTTTATCAGCATCAGAAATGGCTGTATCTTTCAGCAAGTCCCATACCAACGCTACCGCCTTCGGCATGTCCAAATCATCATTAATATAGGCTTGAAAACGCTCTGTATAGCCAGAATTAGCCTTGCCACCATCTGGTAGATTACTCATGGTAACAAGCAGGCGTATAAGGGCATTTTGAGCCCCTTGGACGGCTTCCAAACTGAAGTTAACCGGTGAACGATAGTGCGCGGTTAAAAGCCAGTAGCGATAGGTGAGAGGTGATATTGTTTCGTCTCCAAGAGTTTTGAGTGTGGCAAAACCACCAGCCGACTTTGCCATTTTCGCGTCATTAACTGTGATGAAAGCACCGTGCATCCAATAATGCGCCAACGGCTCGCCATACGCGGCTTCTGATTGCGCGATTTCATTATTGTGATGAACAGAAATATGATCTACACCGCCAGTATGAATATCGAATGGCTGACCGAGATATTTTCTGGACATCACCGAACATTCTATATGCCAGCCCGGAAATCCTGTACCCCAAGGACTTTCCCAGCCAATTTTCGAATCAAGTTTCCAAAGAACAAAATCAGCAGGATTCTTCTTTTCTGGATTGATTGCCAATCGCGCGCCATCTTTGAGTGTGTCAATAGAAATATTTCCAAGTTTTCCATATGAAGGGAACTTTGAAATATCGAAGTATAAACCACCACTAATTTTATAAGTAAATCCTTTCTTTTCTAATTCTTGGATAAAAATAACATCATCTTGAATATGATCACTAGCTCGTGGAAATTCTTGTGGTAATTCAATATTCAAAGCTTTCAAATCTTCAACAAATTTATCAAAATAAAAAGTCGCCACATCACGCATTGCTGGGAGGGTAAAAGGTTTATTTTCCCGCTTGAGCGCCTTGGTCATCTTGTCTTCGCCATCATCTCCATCAGTCACCAAATGACCGACATCAGTAATGTTGATAACTTGATGAACTGTGTACGAATTATATTCAAAAGTCCGGCGAAGAATATCAGCGAAAACATAGGCGCGGAGATTTCCAATGTGGGCGTAATCATACACCGTCGGTCCGCAGTGATACATCGAAACTGCGCCTTTTTTTATAGGTTTAAAACTTTCTTTTGTTCGCGTCAGAGTGTTGTACAGTTTGATGTCCATAAAATCGGCGAGGCCTTATCCTTATCTAAACTAGATCCACTTCTTATTCTTGAAATACCACCAAGTACAAACACTAACCGCAATCATAATTATGAATATACCATACCAGCCAAGACCGTGTCCGATAATTGGAACATTGAGTGCTGGAATAGTGAATAAAGCGGCGATGAAGGTGAGTGGTTGGAAAACGAATGATACCAAGGTCAGCATCTTGATAGTTTGATTCTGGCGCGTGTTCAAAAGAGAATCATTGGTCTGGCGAAGGTCAGCGAGTAATTCACGCGCATTAGTTATCAGTTCGCGAATGCGATTGAATTCACTTTGAATATCACGCATGTATACCACAAAATCTTTGCCAAAAAGAGCGTTTTCTTGAAAACCAACCATGTCCGACCAGATCTCCTCATGAACTCTGGCGGTTTGCTTGAAATCTATTAGTTCGCGACTCAAGTTCGAAAGCACTTCAACCATCTTGCGTTCATCTCCATTGAATATGCGTGTTTCAGCTGTAACCAAGGAATCTTTGATATTTTCCAGATCCTCACACATACCGGCGTATATACGTTTGATCATGTAATAGAAAAGATGTCCGGCGTGTTCCATTTTCTCCTCTTTGCCTAAAATAGAATTGGCTTCAAAAATCTTGGCGAAATATTCCAACTGCTCAATAGTGTCAAAACGAGAAGTGATAAGAAAATTTTTACCAATAACAAAATCAACTTCGCGATCAACTATTTCATAAGTATTGTTTTTATTACGAATACGTACAGGTAAGGTCAAAACGACTAAAATGTACTCCTTATAAAAATCTATTTTTGCTAAAGAAGATGAGCTTTTTAGTTCTTCGCCAACCAGAGGATGTAGATCGTATCTTTTTATGAGGCCTGAAATTTCTTCATTGTTTGGATTTGATACATCAAGCCAAACGAGACCTTTGGAAGCATGGTGAGTAATCATGGGGATATTATAGCGATTAATCATAAAAATAGGAAGTTGGTCATTTTCAATTTTTATGCAATAATAGCCAGACAAATTATCAATAGCCATCCTATTCTATGAACATTCAAGACCGTAAATTAATAGTGTTTCTGATCTGTCTGCCAGCCGTGATTGTGGCATTTTTTATTGGTACTTATGTCGGAGCAGGGAAGTCGTATGCTCCAAACTCTAACCTCAACGACACGACAGCAGTCACCACGGATCAGTTCAGTCCATATTGGAAAGCGTGGCACATTCTTGATGAAAAATTTGTTACAGCCGCTAGTACAACTCCCGAAGACAAGATTTGGGGTTCTATTCAAGGACTTGCTTCATCGTATGGAGACCCTTACACTGTTTTCTTTCCTCCAGTCGAGTCAAAAGCATTCGCAGATGATATTGCCGGAAATTTCGAAGGTGTCGGTATGGAAATTGGCATCAAAGACAAACAGTTGCAAGTTGTTACTCCTATAAAAAATAGTCCAGCTGAGCGCGCTGGCGTCAAATCTGGAGATTTAATTCTCAAGATTGATGACAAGAATACTTCGGATATGCCTGTAGATTCGGCTGTCAAACTCATTCGCGGTGCAAAAGGAACCATAGTTAAAATCTTATTCTTAACAAAAGGCGCCTCAAAACCAGTCGAACGTTCTATAACTCGTGATGTGATAGATATTCCAACACTAGAAAGTGGTACCAAGCCAGGAGGCATCTCCACAATTCGCCTTTATAGCTTCACAGCACAGTCACCTGATTTATTCAGAAACGCGCTTCGCGAATTCGTTCTTTCTGGTAATAACAAACTCATTCTGGATCTTCGTGGCAATCCAGGAGGGTATCTCGATGCGGCTTGGGATATGGCTTCATGGTTCTTACCAGTAGGTGCCACAGTCGTAACCGAAGATTTTGGCAAAAATGGTAGCCCAAATGTATATCGTAGTAAAGGATACAATATATTCAATAAAAATTTACACATGATTATCCTTGCAGACGGCGGTTCTGCTTCCGCCGCGGAGATTCTAGCTGGCGCATTGCAAGAGCAAGGCATAGCCAAGATTGTTGGTACCAAAACATTCGGTAAAGGTTCAGTTCAACAACTTATTCCTATCACTTCTAATACTTCTCTCAAGGTCACTATTGCTCGTTGGCTCACGCCAAATGGTCACAACCTATCACACGATGGATTGGAGCCAGATTACAAGGTTGAAGTGACTGACAAGCAGATTGCAGATAAAGTTGATGCGCAGATGGATAAGGCCGTAGAATTATTAAAATAAACGGGGGTGCGACCTCCATAGGTATCATCTCTAATCTATAAAAATCATGAAAATCATCCTCCTTAAAGACGTAGCAAAGCTCGGACGAAAGTATGACACCAAGACTGTTAGTGACGGTCACGCTATCAATTTACTAATTCCACAAGGCATGGCGATTGCCGCTACTCGTGATGCGGTAAAACGCATTGAAAGTTTGAAAGCTTCAACAGAAGGCGAACGAAAAGTCCAAGAAGAACTCATGGTCAAGAATATTGAAGGGCTCAAGGATGTCACGATTACAATAACTGGAAAGGCAAATGATAAAGGTCACCTATTTGCTGGACTTCATAAAGAGATAATTACTGAGGAGATTCAAAAGCAGACTCGTTTGCAAGTCGATCCGTCATTTATCCAGCTCGAACATCCACTAAAGACGGTTGGCGAACATGTTATTGAAGTCAAATCAGGAGGGAAGAGTGCGAAGTTAAAGGTTGTGGTGGAGAAAGCGTAATAAATTAGGAATTGTAAGTGTGATAGACGCCTTGTTTGCTGGTAGAAAAAAACTTCATGAACAAAAAAGAGGGAACTAATCCCTCTTTTTGGCATGTTAAGTGTTCCAGTAAATTATTTAACATGCACGATCTTCTTTCTCAAAATCTGATCATTGAAGCCTATCTTACGCTTTGAGCCGAATTCTACAACACCATCTTTGAGAGCAAAGAGGGTATAGTCTTTACCTACGCCAACATTGGTACCTGGAAGGCAGGTGGTACCACGTTGACGGAGAATGATCTGACCTATAGTAATGCCTTGGCCATGATTGACCTTAACACCCAAGTATTTTGGGTTTGAATCGCGACCGTTTTTGGTTGTACCTGCTGCTTTCTTATGTGCCATGGTGGTTTTGTTTAATTAGGTAACCAATATAACACATAGGATTAAATTTGCAAGGTATTACTTGAAATATGCTTAAAGTGCCAAACTAGAGCCATATTTCAATTTATATTCCTATAAATCCTGTAAAATGGCTCTAAATAAGGCTATTTTGTATGTAAAATATGGCTCAACAGAGCCATATTATAATTGAAAAGACCTTGACTTATATACCAGGAGGTGCTACACTGTAGCCACAAGAACGAAAGTAGTAACCTCATGGTTATTAGCTTCGTTTTTTTAATTGTATGCTTGAACTTACAACTGGTGTGGTCTTTCTTATGTCGTCTCTCTATGGATCCGGACAAAGTGATAATCATATTCAGTTGATTAATGCTCGAATGGAATCAGAACAGGCGACAACAACTCAAATAGTCAAGGTACGCTCATTCTCAACTTCAAACTCAACGTCAACCATGGAATCATATCTCCGCGAGGAATATGCTAGTACACCCGTCCTAGTCGACATTGCTCGCTGTGAATCAGAATTTCGCCAATTCGATAAGGATGGCAGTATCATTCGCGGTCGAGTCAATCCAGCTGACGTCGGAGTGATGCAGATCAATGAGTTCTATCATGCTGATACAGCTCGTAATATGGGTATTGATATTCATACAGTAGAAGGTAACGTGGCATTCGCCAAATACCTCTACGCCAAGTATGGTTCGAGTCCATGGTCATCTTCACAACCATGTTGGTCAAAAGTTAAGTCTGAAGATCTTGCGAAAAAGTAATTAATAAAATCATTCTCGAAAACATAAAAGGCCCCACGAAATGGGGTCTTTTATGTTGACGGAGTAGGGTGATATGTTGATGTACTGATTAGACTTTCTCCTCTACATACCATGTCGCACAATAGAAACTTATGCAACCCCTTGTCGGACAAGTAACTGTGGATAACTTTTAGGACACAAAAAGACTGTGTATACAAGTCATTGACAATGGGAATGAACCTGCTACACTTACTGCATCAGACTTGAACGGCATCCTAAATGGGTGCCGTTCGACGTTATATAGATTGCTATATATATTAGACATCGGTATCGGGTCGTTTAAGTTGCTCTCGGAGGTATGTAAAATCCATGAATTTGTCTCCGGCAAATTTTCTGATCTCTTTTGCTGTACGAGGTGCTCGTGCCAGAATGAGGACCTCTTTTTTGTTTTCTCGCAAGAATTTCAATACGGGTAGAAAATCTCCATCACCAGAAAGGATGATAACTCGATCGAAAGTATTCCTGTCTCTCATCAAACAGAAAGCCATATCGACATCACAATTTGCTTTGCGACGAGTAGTCCCATCTTCTTCAGTGTAATTTTTCACTGGCTTCAATAGAAGTTTGTAACCAAATTTTTCTAGTTTTATGTAAAAACGGATACGCTTAATGTGACGATCAATAAGGATGAGCTTAGCTTCATTCAGATACTGCTTCTTTTCTTTCACGTATTGAACAAGGTACTTTTCGACTTCTCTGATTGGCACAGTTTCGTTTGTGAGATAGTCATAAGGAAAATCGTAAATTTCGACACCGCCAAAGTAATAAACTTGAGATGCCCCGTATCGTTCTGTCAGGTATTTAAATAGCTTATCGTTATCAATGCTCCAACCGAGGGATTTCTTACCTCCGTAGAAAAGGTTTGAAGCGTCTATATAAACATTTGTACGCATGGGTAATAGTATAACTCAATTAGTTCAGTTTTTGAATGGGCTAGAAATTCGTATTTGTTCACACTAACAATATGCTAAACTATATTTATCACGTACATGCTTACTACATCTTTTTGGAAAAGATATTTTGAAGAATATGACCTTCTAAACGAGTTAACTCCATATAGGGAGCTTCTTGAAGCTATTTGTGTTCACATCGATATTCACCGAGGAGACCGGGTACTGGATGTTGGTTCTGGTACCGGAAATCTGTCGATGAAATTGGAAAAGTCCGGTGCCATAGTAACTGGTATCGATTTTTCTAAAGAGGGTATAGAGATACATAAGGCTAAGACATCTTTGTCTGAGGTGATCCATGGAGATATAACTAAACCACTTCCGTTTAGCGCCGATCAATTTACTTCCGTCGTCTCTAATAATGTTCTTTACACTATTCCGCGAGAAGAGCGACTTGCAATCATGAAGGAACTCTATCGTATACTCAAACCTGGTGGGAAAATTGCTATCTCAAATGTTATAGAAGGTTTTAGACCACATATCATATACATCGATCACGTTAGAAAATTACTACGCAGAGAAGGTACGATAAGAACTTTTATAAAAGTATCAAGTCTCTTGTGGCCGACAATTAAGATTTTATATTATAACTATCTGATCAGTAAGGAACACGAGCACGGTGCATATGATTTTTTTAGAAAGGATGAACAGCGTCAATTGCTTGAGGAAACCGGATTTAAAGATGTATCAGGAGATATAAGCACCTATAGTAATCAGGCCGTACTTAATTGGGGGGTAAAGTAAAGAAATACACCAGATTTAATGCTATAATATTCATACATCTATATGGATATACATAGAAGTTTAAAAATTTGTTCAAAGAATATATGTAAGACAATTCTTTTTGGAGAGACAACAACCGATGCGGAACTTCAAGATATTTATCGCCTGCGTTACTCTGTATATTCTCGAAGAGGTTACATTGATAATGATAAGTATAAAGATGGCATCGAAAAAGATGAGTATGACGAAAAAGGACTTTGTCGTTATTTTATAGCTAAGATCGATGGTGTGTTGATCGGTGCTATAAGAATAATCATTAATGACCCACTACCCACTGAACAAAGTTTTTCTTTTGATGAACCTACTGAGCTAAAGATTGTACCTCGCTCCCAACGAGCAGAGCTCGGTCGGTTTATTATCATTCCTCCAGATAAGGGAAACGGTGTATATCTTCCGCGCGGATTAGTCATGTTATTCTTGCTGGATACTCTTAGCTCATATGGACTTAAAAACAACCTCTTGGGTGGCTACGCCTTCGTAAAAAAGAGTCTAGAACATAAAATGAGAAGACTTAGGTTACCGTTTGGAGAGATAGCAACTTACAATCAAATATATCCCAAGGACGGTGTTTTATCCAAATATTTTACACAGAAGAACGATCCTGTTATTCCTATATATTTTCTTACTAAAGATTTCTCTGATTATTCCGAAAAAAGGATTCGAAGTTCTTTTATGTTTAAAAAAACTGGTGATAATGATTACGTCCTACGTCATAACCTGTACACGATTTTTCTTAAGCTCCTAAAGATTATATGATTTTAAACTAGTAAAATGGACACCCTTATCTTTTCTATACTCTCCGTTATAGCTGTCACTAATGTAATATTGGGGGTAATTATTTTTTCTCGAGGACTCAAAGTATTTTCTAATGTTCTATTTGGCCTAATAGCATTTACCTCAGCTATTTGGAGTATGGCTATTGTCGGTTTCTACTCACAGCAATTCAGTGGTCTCTTCAACTGGATCTTAGTGACACACACCGCCGCGATACTTATACCACTTTTCTTTCTAGGTTTTTCAGTTAATTTCCCTCAAAAACTATCTCATAGAAAGGACATAGTCACGATCTCGGCTTTAATTACAGTTATTCTGGTTTCATTTATTTTCTCTAGTAATTATATTATTGGAGCCACAGATGGTAATTCTTATCAGATAGGCATTGGGTATCCGATTTACGCCTTATTTATTAGTATTTTTTTCTTTGTCGGGTTCTTTTTTCTATGGGAGCAGCTTAAAGTATCTGAGAACGATACACAGAAAAAACAGATTGAGTATGTTCTAGCGGGTTCGTTTATTGCATCTACCCTTGCGATCGTTCCGGATTTGATTTTGCCTTACCTAAACATTTTTCAGTATACCTGGCTTGGTCCAATTTTCACATTAATAATGGTTGTTTCGTTGTTTTTGGCGATGCTTAGATACCACCTCTTCAATATTAAAGTTATTTTGACAGAAGTCATAAGTATTTTGATTGTTCTAGCTCTTTTGCTCGAACTATTTTCAGCTCAATCTCCAACAGAAATCTTCTTAAAGACTCTCGTACTTGTTATTGTAACCATATTCAGTTTTCTTCTTATAAAAGGGGTGTATAAGGAAGTCGAGCAACGCGAGGCTCTAGCTATTGCCAATGCCGGCCAAGAAAGCCTAATACATGTCATGAACCACCAAATTAAGGGATACCTTGGTAAGGGTCGAGCCATTTTTGCTGAATTACTTTCCGGTGATTACGGTTTGATGCCTGAGACAGCAAAGCCCATGCTCGAAGAAGGACTTAATCAGTCTGCAAAGGGTGTTGATTATGTCCAAGGCATATTGCGTGGTGCAAGTGCTGTTAACGGCCTCTTGCCATACGATATGAAATCGGTAGATCTTAAGAAGCTTGTGCTTGATGTTATTACTCGTCAAAAACCAGTAGCTGAATCCAAAGGGCTATCCTTTACAAGTAATATCACAGATGGTGAATATAATATTGTTGGTGACGCTACTCAGCTCGAAGAAGCATTTCGAAATCTTATCGAGAATGCAATCAAATATAACAGTCCTAGTGGTTCTGTTACAGTTACCTTATCCAAAGATAGTAAAGAGATTATTTTCTCTGTCAAAGATGCTGGCGTTGGTGTTGCAGAGGATGTCAAATCAAGACTGTTTACGGCTGGCGGCAGAAGTAAGGACTCAACCAAATATAACGCCGATAGCTCGGGCTTCGGTTTGGCTTTTGTTAAGGGTGTTATTGAGACGCACAAAGGTACAGTTGGTTATAACGCAAATATCGGAGGAAAAGGAACAACATTTTTTGCGAAGTTGCCGATTGTTTAATCTAGGTCTTGAAATTATGTAAATGCTTGGGATGTACAATCACGTCAATTATTTTAGGATTCATGGCATCATGACCGAGAATAGCGTCATAGCCCTGAGTAAAGATGTGGTCCCACAGCAATTTTTCGGAAGAAAATCCCATTTTAAGGCCATACTCAAAATCAGAGTCATCGAGTATTTTGATTTTGCTACCGATAGGTAAATTACCCCTAAGTAATATGCCATCAGAAAATTTTTCTGCCCACTCTTTTTCCGGGGTAAAGTGCAGCCCTCCACTAGTTGCCAGTCTTTCTCCGCGGTATAGCAACACAAGTTCAGGTCGTGCTAGTAAAGTCTTTATTGTAGCTTCTAGGTGATCAGTCATTATCATAAAAAGTCTAACACATCTAACTCCTACAATCTATAATCTGATCAGAAAAGTTGTGGCGAGATATGTATGATTTGTTGGGCTCAATATTTTATCAAGGGACGTGTTATAATAGGAGCACGAAACCTCTATGCCTCTATACAACATTTGTCCACTGATACTTCAAAAAATCATCTGGATCCCCACCAGATTGTCACTCAAATTTTTTGGTCACTTAGAAATAAGTGGCTTAGAAAACTTAGACGGAATAAAGGCTAACGTAATTTTTGCTTGCAATCATTCTAGTGAGATGGATCCTTTCTTTGTACCCGCTTCACTTGGTTTTTTCTCGAAGTTTTCACCGATGTTCTATACTTCTAGAGAGAAGGCTTTCTATGTGAATTGTGGCTGGAGACAGATTTTCTACGGAGGTTTATTTTTCGAAATGTGGGGGTCGTATCAAGTATTTCCAGGTTTGCAAGATTACGGAAAAGGCTTAGCCAATCATATCCGAATTATCAATGACGGTGGCAATGTCTGTATATATCCAGAGGGTGGGACAACAAAGGATGGTAAGCTTCGTCCAGCCAAAGGTGGTGTAGCATATTTATCAGAACAGACTGGCCGACCGATTGTGCCTGTTAGTATTTCTGGTGTGTTTAGAATTAGCTTGAAAAGTTTCCTGTTACGCAGGAGACATCTAGCTGTTCATTTTAGTAAGCCATTATATGCCAAGGATTTATTGTTAGAGAGTAACGATTATAAGTCGGCTGCACAGGTGGTCATGAGTATGATAGAAAATGGGCTGAATCTGCCATAGTGGGACTTTACAAATATGCCATATTATAGTATGGTGCTTACAGGACTAAGGTCTTTGAAAACACTTAAGAAAGGAGAATAGCAATGAGCCAAATGTCATTCTTTGATGTCTCTGTTGCCCAGGGTTCTAACCAGATCCCCAGCGGCGATATGATCGACATTAACTGTCTTATACGCTCAAAGCTGTCTCTGCAAGCCGATCTTTTCAAAGGTCTAGGATTGTTGAGCAGTATTGAGCATTTTGATCCATATGGAATTGAGAAACCGATGTACTGGGAAAAAGTCATGATGACTATCATCCATTGCTTGTCTGGACAGATTCCAGATCGGCAAGAGGTGCTTCGTGGCAGACAGATAATTTGTCAGCTACCGAAGTTTTTCAAGAAGAAATATCTTGACGAACAGTTTGTTGTGAGTTTCCTCCCTTACGTTCTCATTGGTTTCAAAACTCATGTGGAGGGTCGTTTCCAGGCTGATTCGAATCGTATAGATGAACTGTGTAATTTCATCGTTCATTTGTATGAAACAGATCATGCCGAAGTAACTAGCTATCTTTGCGCCCATCGGGGGTTTGCTCCCAGTGGTCAGCACGTCTTGATTGATGCACTTAAGTTGGGTATGGCTCGCAGGACTCTTAATCTGCAAAAGGCCATTCTAGCTAACGTCCGACAATTAAAGTCCCGTAAGATACGCTGGTGTCAGCAAGGTCCCACTGCGATGGCGTCGTCCAATATGTTTCCGGAGATGTTCATTCAGTATCTAATGGCTGGTAAGGTACCAGATCTTCTGGTGTTGCTGGGTAAACATTTCAACGAGCTGAACTCCTTAAGTTTAGGAGAACATTCTGGATTGGTTGATTTCAAGGTAGCCAATCTCGACGTGTTTACCGTCAGTACGCACGCATTTCTCGACTCTCAGTTTGGAGTTGATTGGAGAATCACGGACTTTGAGTCAGGTGGAGCCCAAAAGACTCCGCTGGTCAGGATTGCGTTAGATCAAGTTATGCCAGAGATTAGGAGACTGATCCCATTCTACGGAAGCTCGTTAGCTGAAAATTTCCTAGAGACGCGACAAGAATGCCTGAAAAGGAATCTCGCGCGGGCACAGGAAATAGAAGCAGATGGGCTTGCTAAAAATATTGTCATCAGGACACTGAAGGCGATTGATTGGTTTTACTACAATCAGTTGATGCACATCACGGCGAAAGCGTTGTATGAAGCGGCTTTCTTTTATGTTTGGGGGCAGACTACAGCATCTCAGAGGAATAGAATCGCGGTGGGTATTGATCGAGATCATGCTGGATATCAAAGTTCGGCGTGGTCTCTGGGATATACAGAAAATCGTGATGGTCTAGGCAATCCGCCGACATCCATCATTTACGCCCGAAGAAATCAAAACGAAATTCCAGGGAGCGCCTTGAGAGACATCTCTTTTAGGCAGTTCTGGAGATAAGGAGTGTAGTATGAATAGAAGATTGATACAGTTAAACGGAGAGGAACTCCATGCGTTGTCACAGGAAATGAGAAAGTCTGTTTTCGAGATCTGTCTCAACGCAAACAATGGCCACATTGGTGGATGTTCCGGAGCAGTAGAGCTTCTCACGACTCTATACTTCGGCGGAATCCTCAGACACAGTATCGGCAGTTCGCGATACGACAGAGAAAGAGATCGGGTATTGGTGAGGGGTCATCTTGGCCCCTTGCGATATAAGATCTTCTCTTTGCTTGGTTACCTCAATGAAGCGGAGCTGGACGACTATCGAAAGTTTGGCTCCAGACTTCATGGTCATGAAGACCACCTTGAAACGCCGGGGGTGGACATTACCCCTAGCGGATCACTGGGCATGCTCTTATCCTACGGGACAGGGTGTGCTTACGCGGCCAAGCTCAACAAAGAGTCTTACAGGACGTTTGTCTTTGTGGGCGATGGCGAAGAACAAGAGGGTAATGTAAGTGAGGCGGCTCGTCATGCGGCGCACTTAAGTCTGAATAACCTGATTGTCGTGGTGGATAAGAACACCAAACAGTTGTCCAACCCAACAGCCGACACCGATTCATCGGATCTATCAATGATCTGGCGCGGTTACGGATGGGAAGTTATCGTATTGGACGACGGTCACGACATCACAAAAGTCAGCGATGCATATTCAAAAGCGTTGCTTACTGGTCAGACAAAAGGAAAACCTGTGGCAATCATTGCCTGTACAAACAAGGGAGCTGGTATTGATGGACACGTCGCTCATTTCAGTGGTTACCACACAATCAGTACATGCCCAAGTGGTGTCGTAAAAGATGCCATAGAAGTCATGCGGCTGAAAGTGGAAGCATTGAGCATCCCTCTTGGTGCTGCGAAGCGGAAGATTGCTTCATTTGTGGAGGAAAGTTCCTCCTGGGTGTCGGCATGTCAGGACGATGCCTTTTGTCCAGTAAAACTGGATATCAGGCCTCTACCAACTACACCACCTAACCCTGATGCATGTCAGTTGGATTACTTCCGTATTCTCGAAAACAAGATCGCAAATGGTGAAGTGGGAAATGAGCGTCTGTTTTTTCTCACAGCTGATGTGACTCGAAAGGATCACGTTGAGCAACTTCATCTGGAGCGGTTCTGTACCTTCTTGAATACTGGGATCAGGGAACAGCACACGATCGCAATGGCACACGGGTTGTCGTTAACACTTCCCAAGTCAAGGATTCTCGTTAACAGCCTTGATGCGTTCACTTATCGGTCAATCGATCAGTTAAACGCGGCGGTGCAAGGTAAAAGCAGTATGGTTGTCATCGGTGATGTTTCTGGGCTTACTAATTCGAGGAATGGTAAAACACACCAAACCTCTGGTCAGCCAGGTGCGTTGCTTATGATGCCGGGAGTCGCTTTGCTTGAACCGTGGGATGTCATTGATACGTTTAACTGCCTGAATTGGGCGATTGGTGAAAGTCGGGGTGTGGTCTTCATTAGAATCCACAGCTCGAACATCTCATCCGCGCCCTTGCCAGAAACAGTTAGAAGTATCAAGTGGTATGTTCTTCACGAACCTCTCTCGGAGCCAGATTTGACGATTGTTGCTTCTGGTCTGACTGTTGGTTCTGCACTTGCGGCTACGGATATACTTGGCAAGGAGGGTGTGATGGCGAGGGTTGTAAACATCGTTAATCACAAGTCGATTGATCAATCATTTGCAAAAGTGATTGCTGATCGTAAACCTCTCTTAACAGTGTATAACGGATACGCAGGTGTCTTACAAGCGAATGTGGCAAAAGTGTTACTTGAGTCTAACTGCAACATTCCCTCAAAGATGATTGGATTGGGTTTCGATTTTGGCACTACTGGCGGTATCGATGATTTGCTTCAGGCCTACGGGCTTGATGCTAACGGTATCGTACGTAGGGTCAAGAAGGATCTGCTCTGATCGTTGACTCCTCTCAAGGGCGGTCCTTTACAGGCCGCCCTTTTTGATGTACCATCGAAAATATGAAAAAGCGTTTAATAGATGAAAAAGGCATATACCTAATCTCGAAAGAAGCATCTCCTAAAAAGATTGTGATTTTTTCTCACGGTTTGTCTGATAACCACGAGTCTGCTCTGATAAGTAATGTATCAAAGGTATTGTGCGATAACGGTTTAGGTGTAGTAGTTTATGATTTTTCATTTGCCAAGAGCAAATCGCAACCGTCTGACGAGCTAGTGCAAGAAGTAGATGATTTGAAATTTGTCGTCTCGCTAGTAAAGACCACAATCAACCCATCGGAAATATTTTTGATTGGCAAATCACTGGGCGGTATCGTCAGTGCTATGTACAGCTCGATCACTACAGACGGAAGTATTAAGAGCATAACCATTGTAGGTTTTCCGTTCAAGCTCGGTTTTCCACCGAATTTCAGGCTACTCAAAGAAGAAAATCCTATCTTGTCAGACTATAAGTCTGAGTACGCTGAACTATTTAAGAAGATTGGTATACCGACTCTTATAATTCAAGGAGATCAAGATGACCTAGGTGAGATTGGAGAGTGTAAGAATTTTCTAAAAAGTTATATGAGCTGCTCTTTAGAAGTGGTAGAGGATGCGACTCATGGGTTTGTGTCTCGTAAGGATAAGGGGGTAACCTACTATGACAGGTGTGCTGAGCTGATTATAAATAAGATATCAACATGAAAAAGAAAAGTGATAATAGAGAAATTGTTAAAGCTTTACTCGGTGCTATAGGTGAAAACCCTGATAGACAGGGCTTAATGGATACACCAGAGAGGGTAGTAAAAATGTGGAAGGAAATTTTTAGGGGATATGATAATAAACAGAAGCCGACGATCACTGTTTTCGATAATAATACTGACGGAGTTAATTATGACCAGATGATTGTTGATTCAGGCTATTTCTTTTCCCATTGCGAACACCACATGGTTCCTTTTTTCGGTAAGTATTATTTCGCTTATATTCCTGACAAAAAGATAGTGGGCCTAAGCAAAGTTGCAAGAATTGTAGATTTTTACTCCGCGCGTTTGCAGATACAAGAGCGATTGGTTAAGAATGTTGTTGATGAACTGGAGATGATCTTGAAACCTAAGGGTATAGCTTTAGTCATAAAAGCCAGGCATCTGTGCAAAGAGATGAGAGGGGTATTGAAGCGTGACGGGGAAATGATCACAAGTGATCTCAGGGGTGCATTCAGAAAAAGAGAGCCGACAAGAATGGAGTTTATGAATTACATAAAACAATAGCCTCGCGCCCTCTTTTGAGAAAACTTTTATGAAATCCGAACTTGCAATAAGTAAAATCTCCAATTATTTGCAGGGACATTTTCAGAGTTTTAAGTTGCGTAAACGACTGAGTGATTTTGCCTATACGTTCTTGGTTACAGCTGATGGAAAAGACTACATAATTAAGCTTATTGAATACAGAAATGTCGTATCAAAGATTAAACATACCAGAAAGCATATCGAGGCGATGGTAATGGCTTCAAGGATGATAAATCAGAGTTGTGTCATCAAGACGATCTCCGTAGTCGATTTGGTTATGGAGGATGGGTACGCAGTTTTGTTAATTAAAAAAGAAAAACTATCAAAAATAAATAGAGTGGGGCCGTCTCTTTTTCACAGGCTTGGGAAGTCTATGACTAACTTCCATTCAGCATGTAGATCAATTGATTTTCAAAAACTGGCTTGGAACAATTTTCCTTCGCATTTTATCGTTGCACTAAAAAGTCGGAATCGGTGGCGGGAGGTCAACCATTTTCTCAGCAAGAGCGAAAAACTGGTAGGTCGAAGTCGTCTGAAGACCGTAGCCTGCCATAATGATATACATGCTGGTAATGTTTATTATTCAGGGAGGAAAATAATATTTTTGGATATCGATGATATGTGCAGTGAGTCCTGTTTCAATGACCTTGGCATGGCGGTCGCAAACTTTATTGATTCTCACTACTCTAAGGACAGGGCAATCAGTATGATACATCTTCTCCTTAATAGCTACGGAGTAGGTAATTCAAGGAGAAATATTCTGAGCACGTTAATATTTGCACTGAGAAAATCGTATTTTACCGAAGCATATTTTTTGTATGTTAATGCCGTACAGCAAAAATCTACGACTTTCGTCAACGAGCTTAGAAAAAGACAGTGCTTACTTCAGAGCATTATTCGAGACTATTTATAGATTTCGACGCTGTTGTCAGGTGTTTCCCATAGTCTCATTTTCTCAAAATTAAACTGTGGTAGTTTCTTATTTATAGTCTCCCATATCCAGGTCGAGACGACTTCTAGTGTAACAGGTTTATCTTTCTGGTCAGGCAGAACCTCGTTGAGATACTGATGATCAATCAGGTCGATGACATTAAACTGGATCAGTTCTGAGAGCTCGTGCAAATTTACGAAGTATCCTTTTTTGTTATCTACCGAACCGCTCACAGTAACCTCGAGCTGATAGTTGTGTCCGTGAATATTTTGGCACTTTCCAAACATATTTTTATTTTCCTGGTCCGAAAATTCGCTGTTATACATTCTATGAGCGGAGGAAAAATTGAACCTTTTTGTTAGATGTAGTTTATTCATGTGTTTATGACAATCAGCGTAGCATTTTTTGTGTTTAGTTTCAAAGTCTGTATCAAGGGACTTCAGTGGAAACATCTCTACCCGTACATACGATACCCTTTACAAGTATATAATGCTGATGTATATTAAATAATAGTTTGGTGATCTTTACATAAAAAAGAAAGGGCAAATTTATGAAGATTCTTCACAACAATGCAACGGTAGATCATAATGTTAACTCAGATGGTGAAGGCCCCTACAGGGTTGAGGGCTTCAGAGAGACGGTATCTATCGAATCTCTTAATGGACTTCGATCACTGGCTGAGCAACTGATCAATGCGACTCATACTCCTCGATATGTACAAAAGATTCGAGGTGCTTGTAAGTCGAAATCAGAACTGGCAGAGGTTCAGCTGAGCCCAGCTAGCTATGAGGCCATGGTGGTTTCTGCTACGCTTGCGATTCTTGCTGCGAAAGATCACTGTTTCGCAGTGACACGTCCACCAGGCCATCACGCTTCGCGCGAAAAAGCTGAGGGATTTTGTTTCTTCAACAACGTCGCGGTTGCTACGAACTATCTTCTCCAACAAGGGAAGCGAGTTTGCATCATCGATATTGATGGTCATCACGGAAACGGTACACAGTCTCTCTTCCGAGATGAAGAAAGAGTTCTGTTCTCGTCGATACACCAGGCAGGGACTTACCCATATTCCGGTTTAGCCACGGACGTGGGCAGCGAGTCGAGCCTCAAGAGAGTTATTAACATACCGGTTCCAACTGGTTCTGGTGATGACGTCTTCTTAAAAGCGCTGGTGTTCATAGTGGAGCGTGTTCGGTCTTTCGATCCGGATTATATCGCTGTGTCAGCCGGATTTGACGGCTACTTCCAAGACAAGATTGTTAAGCTTAATTACTCGAAGCGAGGATACTACGAAGCAGGGAAATTGATCGCTTCGCTAAGCAAGCCGAGCTTTGCTGTATTGGAGGGAGGGTATCACGAAGAAGTCAAATCATGTGTCGAAGCCTTGGTTGCGGGTATGTCAGGTGATAACTTCGATACAAAAGAGAAACCCAGTAGATCCACAGAAGCATGTACTATCGGTGTCGAGAACACTCTGAGTTTGGTTGCATCCGCCCTTGGTTAGGAGGTTTAACAAGCAAGGGGGTGTTCACAATGTGGACGCCCCCTTTTTATTATCTCAAATTTTATATTTATACAATAACCCGCAACCAAATTAATGATTGCGGATCGATTGATACATACGATGCTCTGTGCAAGAGGCGAGGATTTGCACCTCGCATGGTCTATGGTCGCCGGTTAAACATTTGCGGCGCCAAACATCCTTTAATGTTATAAGCGTCTACCTATTCCGCCACTCCTGCACGGAGCATCTTATGAAGGAACAAAACTAAAGAAACTTCTGCGCATTTGCCAACATCTCATTTTTATCGAAGTTCAAATATATGAGAGCTGAATACGGACTCACATGTCCAAGCATCATCTGGATGTCTTTGAGATCAGCTCCTCTGGATTTCATTTGGTGAGCTTTGGCGTGTCGGAACATGTGCGGATGTATTCGTTTCGTAATTCCTGCTTTCTTGGCGATCTCTTTGACCCAACGCTCCACTGTCCTAGAGGTGATCCTTTCTCTACCGGCTTTATCGAGAGAGATAAATAAGCTTGGCTTTTGGTTGATGCAGATTCGGCTACCGAGCCAACGGAGTAAGATATCATGGTGAAAATCCTTAGCCCACATGATCCATCTGATGTTCTTGTTTTTCTTTGTTTCAATAGATGTGAAATTTTCAGTAGAGGAGATTTGATTAACATTAAGGTCGCATAGCTCACCTACACGGACACCTGTGTCGTGCAAGATATGCAAGATCGTCAATTTTTGCAGGTCGCTCATTTCCCACGGATTCAATGATGCGCACATGGCCAGATATTCTTCGTCACTTACGCCAACGCGAGCCTTCTTGGCATACTTCGGCTCCTGAATGAGGAAGGGATTTACCGATGATTCTTGAATGGAGTTGAGGTAGCGAAAGAAGTTTTTCAATATTCTACAGGAGAAAGCCACCGTCGGTGGATTGTTTACCGTGGAAAGGTGATGATTGAATTCCACAATATCCTTATCCTTGATCTCCTTGGTATCGCTATTCTTGAATTCAGAAAGTCGGAGCAGATATGGCTTGTAAACTTCTGCCGCTCTAGGGCTTCTTAATACTTTCCAGTCAAGATAATTTGTTACGGCCTGATTGATAATCATGTTTATATTTGATTAGTTAATTAATAATTTTTGTGTATCTTTTATAAGTCGTGTGACCAGTCCATTGGTTGTAGGGAAGTGCCCGGCTCTCCTCTAATCTGTACTCGATTTTTTCTCCTGAATCGGATAACTCTAGATCAATTGGCGGAGTCCGGATTGTGATTGGCTTCCTCAAACCTCGTGAAGTGAAATAACATTTTTCGTTGAACAATCTCGCATCTACTACACCCTTTTGAAGATATTTGGAGACATAAGCGCCGATTGATTTTACATGCTGGATTTTATTGATCTTAATGAAACCGTGAGACCATACCTCCGCTAGCTCATCGTTATCCATATATGGCAGATTGAAGAAGACGGTATGGTAGTGAACAGCTCCGCGTTTCTGAAATTCAACGACTGATACATATTTCAATGGATGCTCGATGTGATAATTCAGTCTCATCATAAACTTGCGCCACATCTCATTTGCTTCTTTCAATCCGGTGATGTTCTCGGCGAAGGTAAAGGTAACGAATTTATCACTATATTCGGGGTATTCTCCAGAATTACAGGCTATTAGACGGCGTATATGCTTCCTAGCGCGTGAGATTGAGAATGGACGACGAATACCTAGATTTCGCTTGCCGACACGCTTCTTGCGACGATTTCGTGACTTCAATTGACCGCCGAAGTGTATGTCTTTTTCGAACTCGTATACTTCTTTGACCGGACCGGAGATCACTGCTTTATATTTTGAGAAATCTACGCCCCAGTGTGTTTTTCTTAATTCGTCGAAAGCCCGGCTGAGCTCATCGACGGTGGGAATCTGATTACCCATACATTTTGATTATTTAGTTTTCTGATTATGTGTGATAGAGGTCGAGTCTAGAAAGCACATAATTTACATCTTGATGTTTCTTACTGTGGCCGAAATTCTGGCCGCTAAAGCAGCCCAGATTTCGGCCACTTTGAGTATGTTTACTTCATAGGTTTCAGTTTTGATTGTTGTTGTACCTATCATATTTCCAATCTCACCTTTGATACCAACAGTCTCTTTGGTGTTATACATATTGAAGTATTTTGTTTCACCCCAATATAATTTTCTTGATAGTCGGTTTTCTTCATTAACTGTTTCGTCACCAGATAGATCATATTCATCGCGAGCAAATAGAGTAACGAATGGGATTATAAATTTTTCGCAATGATAGAAGACATTAGTCATACCTCGCATGACAGCATGTACAGAAGTCGGGCGCTGAGTAGTGTAGAAGATCGAACGATCGAATTTACGCGTTTGAAGAATATTTAACCTTTGAGACATTGGCATTTTTGACATCTGGTATGAGTCAAAGAGCACATAAGCTTCATCTATGCCCACAATACAGTTGCGCAGTTTTCCAAAGTTTTCGTGCCACTGCTCGTCCGTTGGCATCTTTCGGAGATTGGTAGCGGGATATTTAATGAACTTTCTCTTGAGACCGATAGCGCCTAAAAACATGCAGAATGGATTTTGCCTTGCATCGTAACCGTTCCAATTGATCGTAAAATTCGTATAAACCACATGGCCAGCGTTCAGTAGGCGTAACAGATCTCGAACCATGGCATATGTTTTACCTTGTCCAAGCCGGCCGTAGTAGCAATATATGCCGTGCTCTATATCCATTCGTTTTGATTTGAATTTGAACACGGGTAATAATTAATAATTAGTCGAATAATCTTTGTCATATTTCAATACATAACGAACTAACCGCTTACAAAATTTATAATCATCCATTTCAAAGGCTTTCCAAGAATTAGCAAGATCGATGACATAACAAACAAACCTCCGATCGATAATGTGACGGTCACTTGAATACATACTTTTTCTCATGATACTTGACGAATTAATTGATAATGCAAACCTACTTAAAACTACTAACCCGAACCGCGCAACTTATTGATGACCCAATTAACTAGCTGATAGATTTTGTAGCCTACTTCTATGCCTACCCCGGCGACCATATATGTCATCGCCGTAGATAGGGGAGGAAAGATTGTCGCAAAACCACGATAGTAACCAAAGATTGTCGTGATCGTGGAATCTAGCCCGAGTGGCAGAGAAGAAACGGTGGGCAAGAAACTCAACAACCACGACATCGCTTCCATGATGAATGAAATAAGAAGTGATGTGATCATGGCCTGATTTTGCTAGATGCAAACCTCCACAACCAAAAGAAGAAGCCGGCGCCAAGCAGCAAATTAATCATATTATTCAGGCTCGACCATCCTGAACCCCAATAATTGTTTGCAGTTGAAGAAGCCATTTGTGTCCAATCAATAAAGGTGAGCGTCTTACCCTTCCAGATTGATGTTGAAGTTGCATTATAAAGTCGATTCGAATTGCTTGGAAATGTGATGGAAAGATTTCCCGAAGAAAGACTCGTCGTTGAAGCGGTGCTGTAACCTGTAATGTCTTTTGATACCAAAAAGATGTATCCCCATGGAGCTTTATATTTAAATGAATTGTATTGTTCTTGAAAACGAAGACGAGTATATGTATCGGGTATAAATAATAGGTATAGGACATTTTTGAACACGGTACCGACGGCACAGCCAATGCCAGAAGCCGTAAGCATTGAGTCACAGTCACTTAATCCAGTGGTGATAGTTACTGGTGTTGAAGTAGCAGGGAAGTACAGGCTTAGTGATGAAAGTGGCGTGATTGTTTTGTTGACTATAAATTCGCTCGAAGTGGCGACATATACGTTTGGAGAATTATCGAACAAGACCGACATGTGATATCGTCCATCTGCCAATGCTCCGGTGGTAGTCGAGTATGAATATGTGCCTGGCGTTGTGTTTACTAAACCAAAATTATATTCACTATAGTTGCCGTTATCTGTGTCTAGTAGGGTAATGAGTAAATTAGGCGTTGAAGATCCGAGATCGGGACCGATCGCATAAGTACCAGATAGAGTTGCAGGAGAGGTAATAGGCGTCATGACATACGGAGGATTTGTAGTTAGAATTTGAGTAGCTAGAGGAGGTGCGCCGCCGACATCATATGTGTAAAAGTATAGGTCAGTTATTGATCCCGACTGTGTACCACCAGAGCTGAATGAGGCATCACCGCTAGCAAAAACATTTGAGCCAGAACCGTAAAAGTGATGCACGGTTGATACACCCACATTTTCATATAAGAATCCTATAGTCACATACCAACCAGCTGGAATAGGCACACCGGAAGCAGATGTGTTAGCTTGCCATGTATCGAAAGCTCCATGAGAGAAATCCCATGTGAAGACTTTCTTTACCGTAGAGCCATTATGATAACCGCCGTATGTGTCATCTGTAGCGTCACGGCAGTTCCCGACAGTGTATGTGCCCGGCGTTACGCACGGATACCATGCGCGGACATTTGATCCCGAGCAGTTGCTGTATTGACAGGCTGACATATAAATCTGGAGCCTTCGAGCCGGGTTTGAATCACCCTCAAAACGAACACTATAAAGCGTGTAGCCACCCAGAGAAGTGCCAAAACTTTGACTTACGCTTGCACCATATTGGTATGTGATTGTCTTGGTGGCCGAATCATCCGTCTGCTGTAAAATAACGGCTGCATGTGCGAAGTTGGCCGTGAACAGAAGAGTAATGATGGGGAGTATGAAGCTAATCTTTTTATACATACGATTGATAAGTTAACTAATAATCGCACTGGATCGGGTCAGTCTAGTCATAGCTAGAGTGTAATTTTTCCGAAATTTTGTAGTCAAGGTCGCTTCGCGGTGTCCCACGCTTTTATTTTTTAATTGTGTAGGGACACCGCGAAGCTCTCTTGACAAAAAATT